>Ga0272444_10004321_pt1 | contig 12568 bp, 10 predicted proteins | sample SSMForm13_FD_201033 | JGI IMG/M metagenome (GOLD analysis project Ga0272444, IMG submission 201033) | Marine sediment archaeal communities from Little Sippewissett salt marsh, Falmouth, MA, United States - SSM-Form-13 | ecosystem: Environmental > Aquatic > Marine > Wetlands > Sediment ...
ATGGGCCTTTGCGCACCCTGCTGCCGATGCTTCTCATGCTGCTGATCCTTTGCTCAGGATTTTTGGCCGAAGGGGCCCGCCTTAGCATCCTGCAGGCCGGTGGGTTCGCATGGCCCTCGCCCATGGGATCGGTATTCTCAGTGATCTCCCCGGCCTCGCCGCTCTTCATGCAGATGATGATCCGCCTGCATTTCTTTGCCGTGCTTTTACTCATCGCAACCATTCCGTATACGTTCCTGCGCCACGCCGTGGCCTCCCCGTTGAACGTCTTTTACCGAAAAAAGGGTGCCCGCGCCGCGTTGACGCAGCCATCGATCGAAAGCGGAGCGATCGGCGCCAGAACGGTGGCGGATCTATCCTGGAAACAGATGCTGGATGCCGAGGCCTGTGTGGCCTGTGGCCGGTGCGATGAAAACTGCCCGGCCCTCATTTCCGGCAAACCGCTGTCACCACGCAGGATCATCCGCTGTATTCGGGAGCAGATGGAAACCTTTCCGGCCGGCAAATGGGAGCGCACCAACGGGCAGGCCCTGCCGCTGCTGGAAGACGCTGTCAACGCCGATGAAATGTGGGCCTGCACCTCCTGCATGGCCTGTGTGGAACACTGTCCGGTCTGCATCGAACCCCTGGACAAGATCATCGATCTGCGGCGTTTTCAGGTGATGGGGGAAGCCCGCTTGCCCGCCGAGGCGCGGCCGATGATACGGGATCTGGACCTTTACGGCGATGTTCAGGGAAAAGGGGTGGCCCACCGGACGGACTGGGCCATGCACCGCCAGGTTCCCGAGCTCTCGCGAATGCCGTCCGCGCAGCAATCCGACGTGGATATTCTCCTGTGGGTCGGTTGTTCCGGTGCGTTTCATCCCCGCAACCAGGAGACCTGCCGCGCTATGGTGAAAATTCTCAAGACTGCCGGCATCCGGTTCGCCATATTGGGCAGGGAGGAGTTGTGCTGCGGTGATCCTGCACGACGGTTGGGCGACGAAATCCTCTTTCGCAAGCTGGCCCGGGAGAATATCGCCCGCTTCGACCAGTATCCGGTGAAAAAGGTGGTCACCCTTTGCCCCCATTGCCTGAATACGCTGAAGAACGAGTATGCGCAACTGGGATGCAAACTGGAGGTGATGCATGCTACGGAATTGGTCATGACTCTGATCCGTGAGCAGCGCATCAACCTCAAATATCCCGTGGCCGACAACATGGTCATCCACGATGCCTGTTACCTGGGGCGATACAACCAGGTCTATCAGGCACCCCGGGATATCTGCCGGGCCGTGCCGGGCGCCCATCTGAAAGAAACGGCCCGCAACCGGGACAATGGTTTCTGCTGCGGCGGCGGCGGTGGGCGCATGTGGCTGCATGAAAACATCGGCCAGAACATCAATGTCGTGCGGGCCGAAGAGATGGTCGCGACCGGCGCCGATTTGATCGGCACGGCCTGCCCCTATTGTCTGGTCATGCTGGAAGACGGCGTAAAATCCCTGGAGCTGGCAAAAACGCCCAACGTGGCCGACATTATCGATATTGTCGCCGATGCATTGGGATAGGGATTGCTGCCTTCAATTCTATTGCCTTTCGAGGATGACATGAAAATCATCGTCTGTGCCAAGCAAATACGACACACCTATGCGAGAACGGGAAAATCCCCCGATGCGCATTTTATCGCTCCCGAGGACGGCATCTGTCGGGTGGATCCCCAAGATGAAACCGCGCTCGAGCTGGCCTTGCGGCTGAAAGACCAAATCGATACCACCACCGTCGTCCTGCTCACCCTGGGACCGATGATCGCCGAAACCGAGATCCGCCGATGCCTGGCCGCCGGCGCCGATGATCTGTATCAGATCAACATCAACGCTCAACCGTCCCCGGAGAACGATCCGCCCGCGTCGGACCCTCTGGATCAGCCCGATCCATGGGTCAAATCGGATCTCATCGCCCGGGCCGTGGCGGAACTCGAGGCCGATCTGGTGCTTTGCGGCAAGGCTTCGCTGGACAAGGCCAGCGGTCAAGTGGGCGCGCTGCTGGCCCACCGCCTCGACCGGCCGTTTGTGTCGGCGATCACCGATCTTACCTGCACGGGTGGTGAGGGCACCAGCGATGCCTCAACGGATGCGACCGGCGCTACGCTGCAGGTACAGCGAAGCGCCGGTCGCGGGGTACGGGAAATAATCGAATGCCGGTTGCCGGCAGTCTTCAGCGTAGACCTGGGGCGGGACCTCCGGTTTCCCAAATTTGCCGGGCGCCAACGGGCCCAGGCCTATGTTCCCCGGCAGTTGGATTACGGCACGGATCTCGATGCGCCCAAGATGGTCTGTGCGGGCCGCTTTCAGCCGCGTCCCCGGCCGAAAATCGTCCCTGCACCGGACAGTCGTCTGCCGGCCTATGACCGCGTCGAGCAGTTGCTCACCGGAAGCAAAGTGGAGAAAAAGGGAGAAATGCTGACCGGAAGTACCGAGTCCCAGGTCGAAGGCATCGTTGCCTTCCTGCAGGCCAACGGTTTCCTCGAATCAGACCATGCAGACCAATAATCCTCCATTACGGTATCGGCTGCGACCCTCGGCCCGCTGTCACCACCTGTCGAACGGCAAGGTTGCCCTGGTGCTGGGCTTCCCGTTGCGGGCATTGGCCGTCGGCGCGTACTGGCAGCCGGTACTGGGCTGCCTGGGGGACGACGTATGGATTCCCCTGGAACAAATCGCCGCGGCGGCTGACCATATTCCTCCCGTAAAGATCGAACGATTTCTCAACAGCCTGATGCAAAAGGGTTACGTCACGCAGGATGGCTTTGCCCGGCTCGATGCGGCCGACTACCCGGTGATGTCCGTCATCATACCGGTCAGAAACCGTCCAGCCGAGATCGTCGCTTGCCTCGACGCGTTGATGCAGCTCGACTATCCAGCGGACAGGCTTGAGGTTATCGTGGTGGACGACGCCTCCGATGATAACACCGCATCGGTGGTGGAGCGTTTTTCCGACGTGCGGCTGATCCGGATGACGCAGCATCGCCAGGCATCGTTTTGCCGTAACCGGGCCGCCGAAACGGCGCGGGGCGACATTCTGGCGTTCATCGATTCGGATTGCCTGGCCGACCCCGCCTGGCTCAAGGCCCTGGTGCCGGCGTTTCGCGACACGTCACTGGGTGCTCTGGGCGGCTGGGTCGATGCCGCCGTCGAAGAAAACGGGCTGGACCGCTATGAAAAGGTCAAGTCCTCCCTCAAGATGGGTAACTGGTTCAAACGATCCGATAAGGCCGAACGCTTTTTTTATGTGCCCAGCTGCAATTTCCTGGTGAGACGAGAAATTTTTTTAAGCCTGGGCGGTTTTCGGGAAGACCTTCATGTGGGCGAAGATGTCGATTTCTGCTGGCGGCTGCAGGACGCCGGGCATGTGTTTGAATACAGGCCCATGGGAAGAGTGGCCCACCGGCATCGTAACCGCCTGACCGCTTTTTGTGCCCGGCGGTTCGACTACGGCACCTCCGAACCGACCCTCCAACAATTGCACACCGGCCGGGTGAAGACGCTTTATCTACCCGGTGGCGAAACACTGTTCTGGCTGGCCGTCATCCTGTCGATCGCCCTGAGCAGCGCCTTGCCCCTTTTGCTGGGGGCAGGATTGCTTATCGCCGACACCCTAAACAAACATGCCAAACTGAAAACCCGGCAGATCCCGGTGACGCGAAGCCGGGTTCTGATGGCCATCATCCGTGGCTATCTATCCTTTGTCTATCATCTGTGCAGTTTCGTGTCGCGGTACTATCTGGTCGCTTTGCCGCTGGTACTGATAATTTCGCCATCAATGGCCGGGATCATTCTGCTGATGCATCTGACCGCCGGCATCGTGGAATACGTGGTCAAAAAACCACGCTTGAATCCGCTGTCCTTTCTTTTCTTTTTCACGTTGGAGCAGACGTCTTATCAATCCGGTGTCTGGTGGGCCTGCTTTCGCCGGATCAACTTCAAGCCGGTGCTGCCGAGGATCATCCATAGACGGATTTAGGCCATTGGAAAAAATGATACGGTTCTTTATACAGCTATAGTATTCTAGTCCCCTCGCTCCTGCATGGGAACCCCGACCGATCCTTAAGGGCTGCCATTGGCGCTCCCACGCGGAGCATGGGAGCGAGAGGCAGGTCACTGGCCTCAGCGCTTCGACAAAGCAAACCGCAATGGTGTATGGGAGATAAAAGGGTGGTGGATTCGCTGATCACGATCGCGCGGCAATTGATCATCAACGGCATCCGGTTTCGCTATCAGCGCTTATCCGGCAGCGTGCCGAAGCCCTGGGCGGTCAGTCTCGAGGTGACCCACCGGTGCATTGCCAAATGCATCATGTGCAATATCTGGCGAATTCCCCGGGATACCCCCTCGCTCTCGGCCGACGATTGGCTGGCATTGCTCTCACGCGATCTGTTCACCGATCTGGTCGAATTGGACATCACCGGCGGGGAACCCTTTCTGCGAACGGATTTGACCGAATTGCTGACGGCGGTCTGCGCGTTGAAGAAGTGTCATCTGGTATCGCTCAAATCCATCGCCATTACCACCAACGGATTTCTGACCCGCCGCGTGTTGGACGGCTGCCGCAGCATTTTGTCGGCAGCCAAGCGTGCGGGGATAGATCTTGTCGTGGTCTGTGCCATGGACGCCGTCGGTGAGGTGCATGATGCGATCAGACAATATCCGGGCGGCTGGCGCAGGGTCAATGAGACGATTCAAGGCCTCAATCGTCTGCGGGCGGATTTCTCAAACCTGGTCATCGGTTTGAAAACCACGATTCTGCCGATCAACGTGGGGCAGCTTGACGCCATCGTCCACTATGCCCGAAAAAATGATCTGTTTACGATCATTTCTCCCTGCATTATTACCAAAGGCAGGTACCTGAATCCCGACCGGGCCAAGGCGCTGGCGTTCAACAAGGGAGAGATTCAGGAGATGATGCGTTTTTTCCGTGGCCAGACCTCGCGGTGGTCATTTCACGACGCTTGCCTGTTGCGCTATTTTAAAACGGGTCGGATGAAAAAAATTTGCACCTGCGGCTTCAACTATTTTTTCATCCGCAGCCAGGGGGCGCTTTTCCCCTGCCCGATCATCGATGCCAGCCCGGGAAACGTGATGCAAACCCCCATCGAGAAATTGCTGGCAACGGATACGGCGGCCCGCATCCGTCGGCACGCCGGCCGCTTCAGCGAATGCCGCGACTGCACCGAACCGGGGCTCGAGCGCTACAGCCTGCCATGTGACGGGTGGACGTATCTCGCAATGCTGCCGAAGATGGGCAAAACGCGATTTTTGCATATGCATCACCACATGGGGCTGGATAAGTACCTCGTGTAGAACGCCGCGTGTTTTCCTGACACTTGAGAATAGCAGCGATTTCATGAACAACAACCAACCACCCAACAAGGAGCAATCTCATGCCAAAGTACATCATCGAACGCGAACTACCGGGCGCCGGGGAACTGGGAAACGATCAATTTCAGGGCATCGCACAAAAGTCCTGTCAGGTTCTGGGCGAACTGGGACCTCAGATTCAATGGGTGGAAAGCTTTGTCACCGACGATAAAATCTACTGTGTCTATATTGCCCCCAACAAGGAAATTATCGAAAAACATGCCCAGGAAGGCGGTTTCCCGGCCAACCAGATATCTGAAGTCAGACGGATGATCGATCCCACCACCGCCGAGTGATAAACCAACCCAAGGAGGTCATGCATGCCTGATGAAAAAATTACCGTTGTAGCAGTATTCAAAACCAAAGCCGGAATGGAAGCTGCCGCCAGGGACGCCATCCTGGGCGTCGTTGAACCGACCCGTGCAGAAGCGGGGTGCATCAACTACGACCTTCACCAAAACTCTGACGATCCATCCATTTTCATGCTGTATGAGAACTGGGTCAGCAAGAAGGCGCTGGACGAACACCTGGCAATGCCGTACCTGAAGGATCTGTTGGGAAAAGCTGATGATCTGTTCAGCGCACCGGTGGACATCGCCATTTGGCAGATGATCAGTAAGCTGGCAAAATAATCTCTGCCGGAGAAGGGATTCGGCAGCACCGCAAGGTCTTACCCTATGCCCCCCACAACTACGGATATCATCCGGCGGTTGGCTGCGGCCGGGCTGAAGCCACCCCAGGCGGTGACCCTGGCCGTGACCAACTGCTGCAACTTGAACTGCCGCCATTGCTGGCCAGTCAGCGGTCCAGACGAGAAATTATCCCAGGTGCCCAAACGTCAGGTGTTGCAGCTCATTGATGACGTTGCCGGACTGGGCGCCGAAAAAATCGTCATCACCGGCGGCGAACCCCTGACCCATCCAGATTGGTTGGATCTGCTCTCGTTCGCATGCACCCGGCCGGGGATCAGCGAGGTTCGTCTGCAGACAAACGCCATCCTGATAACCCCAGCGCATGTGCAGGCCCTTTGGCGGCTGAGAGATCAGGGACTGATCATCCAGACGAGTCTCGAAGGGGCGACATCGGCGCCCCATGATCGGGTCAGAGGTCCGGGAAGCTTCGACCGAACCATGCAGGGACTGGAACTGCTGGTAAACAAGGGCATGGCGCCTCAAATCTGCATCGCCTTTACGGAGATGCAGCATAATTTCGAGGAGATTCCCAAGCTTTTAGAGATTGCCGAAGATATGGGCATCGGCCAATTTGTTACCGGCACCTTGGTCTGCGGGGGGCGGGCAGCCCAACCGGGCGGACTTGCGCCCCCCACACCCGCCCAGTATCGAAAGCTGCTGGAACGCTATCAGCGCGATCAGACATTCAGGCGCCGATATCACCAGATCGGGAACATTGCCGCACTTGAATGGTTGGCGGACACCCGCAATGCCGCCGAGACCTGTTGTACCTTCATCGAAACACCCTATGTCACCGCCGAGGGGAGCCTGTACCCCTGCATCATGCTGCACGCCGAGGATTTCGCGGCCAAGGGCGTCTATTGTCGTCCCCTCAACAACGCCATCGCCGAGAATATCGAATCCTGGTCAAAACTACAGCGCATCAGCCGCTCGCGGCTTACTCAGATAGACGTCTGCAAGGACTGCTCGGCCTATGCGAAATGCGGCGCCGGCTGCATGGGGCGGGCCTATTCGCTGCATGGGGATTTCTTTTCGGCCGAAGACCGATGCCAACTGCGCAAAACCGTTTATCAGCATACTTGCACGACGCCATGATATGCAGTGCCAGGTGTGTTGCCCGTTGGCCAAATCCAGCCTGCCCAGATCGATGGGTTTTTCATGAAGCGCTAACGTCTACGGGCACGAAGTGAAGCTTTAGCGCTATCCGGTATTTTCAAAGCGGTCTGGATGCCGGATCAAGTCCGGCATGACGGACCGGGGATTTTCTTACTGGTTCATCAAGTTTAAGGTGTCAACAAGGCCACGACCGCCTCGTACTCTTTTTCTTTGGCGATCTGTGCGGGCGAGATCCCTTTGTGATTTTGAATGGTAGGGTCCGCGCCCCTGGCCAGAAGCGCCTTCACCGCCTCTGGTTGATCACTGCGAGCGGCGACAAAAAGGGGTGTCGTATCATAGATGTTCTTATGATTGATATTGGCTCCGTTATCGATCAAGTAATTTATAACATTCACTATTCCCAACTGAGCGGCTTTATGCAGCGCAGTCTCACCGCTCTTGTTCACCGCATTGACATCAGCGCCTTTTTCAAGCGCAAAATCAATCAAATCAATCCGACCCTTTTCAGCGCACCAATGAATAAAGGGAGATCCCCATCCGTTCGTCGTGTTTGGGTCCGCACCTTTATCGACCAAGCGCCGCGCCTCTGCATAGTCGTGGGAATACATTGCCTGTTTTAGCTCGTTATTGAGCTTTGCCTGTTTCTGGCTATTGTCATCTCCCAAAGTTTTCCTCCTGCGATGATTTTCGGACAGTAACCATCTCACCGATGATGTGCAGCAGGTCCTGGCAGGGGGTTGGTTTGTTGACAACCCGGTCGATGCCTGATTTTTTGAGTTTGATGGCATCGAGCTGCGTGTCCAACCCCGTGTATAGTAGAAACGGTATCTTTGAAATGCCTTGGCGGCGGCAATAATCTCCCACCCATTTTCCGACTTCCAGGCCGTTCATGTCATCCATGCCCAGATCACATAAAATGACGTCGAACCGGTCATTTTCTATGGAATGAATTCCTTCATGCGCTGTCTTGGCCGTGAAGATATCGATTTCAGCGTCTTCGAAATACATCTCCATCGCCTTGAGGATGTTAATTTCATCGTCAATCACCAGAAACCTTATGGGGGATTGTTTTTCGATGGTACACGTAGCCGTCGTTTCCGGGACGTCAAGGGGTTTTGATTTGGGGAATGTTAATACAAATTCAGTGCCCTTTCCCGGTGTGCTGTCCACCTGAATCTCCCCGTTATTTTTTTTGACGATGCCGTAGCACGACGAAAGCCCCAGCCCGCTGCTCTGGGTACCCTTGGTCGTGAAAAACGGTTCAAAAATGCGTTGTAAATGTTCTTCTGTAATGCCCTGGCCAGTGTCCGCAATTCTCAGGAAAACGTCACCCTCCTGAGAATAGGTCCGAAGGGTCAGTGCACCGCCCTGGGGCATTGCTTCCAGTGCGTTTTTAATCAGATTGACCAACACTTCATAAATTTCAGAGGATTTTCCCTTGATCCAGCAATCGCCCTTTTTCAGGAAGTTGAGACGGTATTTTCTGGGAGAGGAAGGATGTTTCAAAAGGGGTTGGGTCAATTCGATGGCTTCCGCAACCAGGGCTTCCAGATCGAAGACGGCACCGTCGTCCAAACCGTCGGGCCTTAGCAAGGTAAAATCCTTGATGCGCCGCACCACGTCTGCCCCTCTCTGTGAGGCGTTGATAATATTTTGAATGGCCTCCTGGCAGTCACGGATTTTACCCGATTCAATTTTGTTTCTGGCGGCCTCGGCCCCGGCCATGATCATTTGAAGCAGGTTGTTGAAGTTATGGCCCACACCGCTGGCCATTTCACCCACGGCGGAAAGCCTCTCCGAATTGATCAGGGTTTCCTGAAGTTTTTTGCGTATACTCATGTCCCGGGCGACACTCAAAAAGGCCGACCTGTCTAGATACGAGATGATCCGCCCCTGAAATTCAAAGGGTATCGGCACACCTTTGCTGCTCAACATGTTGATTTCAAATTGGTAAGACCGTTCCTTACTGATCTGACGGCCCATTTCCGATAGCACGCCGTAGTATTCCACACAGGTAAAATCCCTCAATGTGCTTTGCAGAAACTGATCTCTCGAATACCCCAAGCAATCACAGGCCACGTCATTGACTTCCAGAAATCGACCCTGTCTGTCATTGATGAACACCGCATCGCTGACACTCTCGAAAAGTTCTTTATATCGCGACAGGGCTTCTATCTGTTTGCGCTCGGTAACATCCCGGATGAGGGCCACAAAACAGTTTTTGCCCTCATAGACCACAATCGTGCCGGTCAATTCGGCATCGACAATCGTGCCGTCCTTCTTTTGGAATCGGCGTTCCTGAACGTGAACCAATCCCTCCTGGACGGCCGTTTGAATATTTTCATGAACATTTTCAGCCCCGGGCTCAAGAATCTCGTGTAGCCGCATTCCTATGAACTCTTCCCGGGTGTATCCGAGCCATTTCTGGATAGAGGGATTGCAATCAAGGATCCGGTGGGTATCGATATCGATAAGATAGATGGCATCGGGCACGTTTTCAAAAATGGCCCGAAAGTTTGCCTCGGATACCTGGATCTTTTTCAGGGTCTGCTCATATTCCGCACTGGCCTCTTTGAGCAGGTTCGTAAGAATGTCGGCTTTACGCTCCGATATCTCTAACAGTTCCTGCAGATCGGCTATTTGCTTTTGCAGCATTCTGGTGCGACGCACGGATCATCCCCCGATTACGGCAACGGTTGCGGTTTCATTGTGAAGCAGGCTCGGGCCGCCGGTCCTGACGCGGCAATATTCACCGTAGGAATAGAACCCCATAACCGGCACGGCCGGTTCGAATTGAGAGCAAACTCGCTCGATTTCTTCTTTCGTTCGCAGCCCCAAGACGGTCTTTCTAGCCATGCAGGAATAGAAAAAGACCAGGGCTGGTAGCGTGTCTCCCAAGGCTTCGATGGCCATACGAGCGGCCTTTTCCGTGGCATCCAGGATGGAGGTTCGGTCACCGCAGGTGAGATAAACCATGGCGCCTTCGGGTATTTCCCCTGCAAAACGGATCGACCCTTCCTCTCGGTTCACCGACATGGTCGCGCGCAACAGCAGATGGTCGTTTCCGTCAAGATCCTCGATTTGGCCGATGAGTCCCAGAGGATATTCCACACCCACGGCCGGTAATTTTTCCGCATGCTTGCCCAAAAACCGCTCATACACCTTCAGCGCCGATTCACTGTTCAGCTCATAGAGGACGTTGCCGGCGGATCGCGTCACTTTTTTAGGCAGGCCGATGGGTGACCATCCGCTCTGAACTCCGGTGCCCAACTTAAAATCTCCGCTAAATCCGATGGCCACGGCTGAGTCGGTAAACACTCGATCGCCCATGAATTGCCATGTCTTTAAAAATTCCCCCGCATCCCCCGAGGTCCCGCCCGAAACGGAAACGTCCCTGGCAAAAACGGAGGCCATACCTCGCAAAATACCGCAACCATTTCCGGTAATGCCATCCGAAAAGAGTTGAACGTAGTGGACCGAATCGGAGAAGGCTGTTGCCAGATCCCTGCCGGCCTGCTCATTGTTGCGACTGATGTCATTAACGAAGACCGTTTCAAAGCCGATTTGATCAGACACAATGCCGCCCAGTACGGCCGATCCGGTGCTGAAACCGTCGCTGCAGATTTCACCGGCGGTGGTGCATCCGATGAGCGTTCGGGTGCCGACGGTTTCATAAACGCCTTTAACCAGGGCCCTCAGGCCTTTTCCCGGAGAGCAGAACAACCAGCAGGCATCCGGTGGCTGACCCAATTTTTTTATCAGGTCCTCCCCCATTCTTCTTCCCGACTCCCGGGAAAGCGCATCTTTCAATTGAATTGTTTCAGCCTTGATCATAGGGACATCCAATCCTTACCGCCGCTACCAATTCGGAGGCATGTTTTATTATCAGGGTTCATCGACATTCTCAGCGGCGATATGGAAATCATTTTGAAGCAGGTGATGACAGTGGGCAGGTGCAGTCAGGTCATACCGGTATCGAGAGTTCAAGGCTCACAGGTAGCTTGGAGAAAAAAACGAGCGTCGCGCGTGACCCACGCCAGATCTGCAATCTGATGCGGGGTTAAGTCGATGCCGTCTTTTTTGAGTTCCTTAAAAATCGAATCCACATCGGCTTGGTGCATGCCTAAAAATTCCCTCAACACATGACCGTTGACCCATATGCCGCGTTTCAGAAACAGCGGTCCCATTTCACTGATGAGCAGATTAAACAGTTTCATGGTGACAAACCCGTCATGGCAGGTTACCTGCGCATCGTCCTCTTTTTGATAGGTAATCGATCCCCTGAAAGCGGCCAGGACTCCGGCTTTTCTGAATGTTGCCCCAACCAATCCGGGCATGGCCGCCGACAGCGCCAGCGTAGAACCGTCCTTGATCACTGAGGAGGCAACGTCATCCAGGGGTTTGCCGTTTAGAAAAATCGTACTGATTCGATTCGCCAGGTAATCGGGCATCAGCCCGAACTGATCACACAAGAGACTCCGAATATCGCAGCCGACTTTGGCGGCGACCTGAAACCCTTCCTGAAGCAGCGGGAATAATACCGTAATTTTATCCTGCTTCAAGACAAATGTAAGTGTTGTAGACGTTTGATCTTTCAATTGGGTATCCTCAAGCTGAATTACAGGCAAAGACGGGGAGTTTCCGCCGGAAGCTCCCCGTCCCTTTATTTCAAATACGTATTCGGAAACACCGCCGGGGCGGGCTACCAGTTGAAGACTTCGTCGAGTTCCTCATCTTTTACCATAAAGGTGATATTGTGGGGAGGCAATTTTTCCTTGTGAAAGAAATCGGGCAGCCGGTCGTGTGCCGATGTAAATCCGGCCTTGGAGTTAAACGCTCTTTCCGTTGTCAGGATCTTTTTGCCCAATGCGACCACATCCTCACCGGTCATTTCCAACCCGTAGAATGCATTCAGGAGATCGATAAGGGCCTGAAAGGTCTCCGGCTGGTCCAGAACCGCAAAGGCGATGAACAAGCACATTCCTGTTGAATCGATGGCCGCTGTGGCGATCTGGAGGTTCCGGGAAAGTTCGACCTGTCCCTCGGGTTTCAACGGATCCACGCTGCCCCCAACCCCAAGGATATTGGTGGCCACGGCATACCCGGCCGTATGATCCGCACCCATGGTCGTGGTGGCATAGGTCACGCCGATGCCTTGTACCGTTCTGGGATCGTAGGCCGGCATGGCCTGACCTTTAACGACGGGTACCCGTTCCACACCGAAGACCCTGCCGGTCACGGCTGCACCGTTGCCCAAAATACGGCCGAGAGGAGACCCTTTACCGACCTCTTTGAGCAGGTTGATCGCCCCTTTTGCATCGCCGAAGTTCGCCAACCCCGCTTCCATGGCAACCGCAATCGTGGCAC
>Ga0272444_10004322_pt1 | contig 12567 bp, 10 predicted proteins | sample SSMForm13_FD_201033 | JGI IMG/M metagenome (GOLD analysis project Ga0272444, IMG submission 201033) | Marine sediment archaeal communities from Little Sippewissett salt marsh, Falmouth, MA, United States - SSM-Form-13 | ecosystem: Environmental > Aquatic > Marine > Wetlands > Sediment ...
CGGGTGACGGGTGTGCTGGGTTCGGCGGATTCGGCGAAGACGGCGCGTCGGCTTCGGCTGATGCGGTGGTATGGTCTGCGGGATTTCAAATTGAAGTTGGGGCTCGGTGCCGAGGCGGATGCGGCGAACCTGGAGGTGGTTTGTCGGCGTTTGTCGCGGGCGCTGTCGGCGGGGCGGTGCACGTTGCGGGTGGATGTGAACGGCGGGTGGTCGGCCGAGGAGGTTCCGGCGCGGGTGGCGGAGCTTCGGTCGATGGGTGTGTGCGCGGTCGAGCAGCCGGTTTTTTGCGAGGCGGATGAGTTTGTGAGATTAGCGCGAAAATGCGACTTGCCATTGATAGCCGACGAGAGTTTAGTAACCGAAAACCATGCAGAAACCCTGCTGAAAGTACCTGAAAAGGTCTGGCTGAACGTCAGAATATGCAAAAACGGGGGTGTAATGCGGGCCGGAAACATGATTTTGGCGGCGGCCGGGCGGGGCGCGACGGTGGTTTTGGGGTGCATGGTCGGCGAGAGCGGGGTGCTCTCGGCGGCCCAGCGTCGACTTCTACAGGTCGTCGGTGGGGCAGTAAGGCACGTAGAAGGTAATTACGGTCGGTTCCTACTGGCCGGGGACATCGTTACACGGAGTCCGCGGTTCGGTTACGGTGGTCGGCTGCGGGTGTTGCGCGGGTCGGGCATGGGCGTAAACGTTGATGCGGAACGTCTGGCGCGGTGTGGCCGGCGCGTGGCTGCGCTTCGGGAGTGACTGGCCGGGGTGCGGATTGGGGGTTGGCGGCGACTTTGAAGTAAAGCGCAAGTCCACGATAATGTCGTATTGCAGATAGGGGGGGCGATAGAGTAAACTCTCGGATTCTGAGTTTCGAAACTTCGGCGAGCCTGACAGGTCAGGTGGCCATGAGAAAGGAAGCGATCAGGATTATGAAGCAGAGCAATAAAGGCCCGAAGCAATATTTTACGAGTGAATCGGTAACCAAGGGGCATCCGGACAAGGTGGCGGACCAGATTTCCGACGCGGTTCTGGACAGCCTTCTGAAGCAGGACCCGCGAGCTCGGGTGGCCTGCGAGACGTTGGTGACGACCGGGCTGGTCGTTCTTGCCGGCGAGATTACGGTTCATAACCAAAAGGCCGAGAAGGCTTTGCTGGCCGTTGACGAGACGGCCCGCAAGACGATCAAATCGATCGGCTACGACGATCCTTCGACGGGCTTCGACTATCGTTCGTGTGCGGTTCTCCGCTCGCTGCACAGCCAGTCGGCGGACATTTCCCAGGGCGTCACCGAAGGCCAGGGCGCCGAACTCGAACAGGGCGCTGGCGATCAGGGCCTGATGTTCGGTTTCGCGTGCGACGAGACAAAGGTGCTCATGCCTCTGCCGATCCACCTTGCCCACAGGCTTACGTATCGCCTGAGCGAGGCCCGCGAGAACGGCGAGATCAAATGGCTTCGCCCGGACGGCAAGAGCCAGGTGACCGTCGCCTACCAGGACGGCGTGCCCGTAGGTCTCGATACCATAGTACTTTCCACGCAACACGACGAGTCGATCATCAATCCCAAGACGGGCAATATGTCCGACAAGGCCCGCAAGGAAATGATCACCAAGATCGTCAAGCCGGTCATCCAGAACCATTGCCCGGACATGTGGAGCAACAAGATTACGTTCCTCATCAACCCGACGGGCCGATTCGTCATCGGCGGCCCGCACGGCGATGCCGGCGTGACTGGTCGCAAGATCATCGTCGACACCTATGGCGGCAGGGGCAGCCATGGCGGCGGGGCGTTCTCCGGCAAGGACCCGTCGAAGGTGGACCGTTCGGCCTGCTACATGGCCCGACACGTCGCCAAGAACATCGTCGCGGCCAAGCTGGCCAAGATCGCCGAAGTCCAGTTGAGTTATGCAATTGGCGTTGCGGCACCGGTCAGCGTACACGTCAATTGCGAAGGCACGGCCGTGGTGGACCAGGACCGCCTCGCTGAGGTCGTTCGCGACGTTTTCCCGCTGAAGCCCAAAGAAATCATCAAGTACCTCAACCTGCTGCGGCCGATTTATGAGGACACCGCCCACGACGGGCACTTCGGCAGGCAGGACAAGAAGTTCACCTGGGAGAAGACCAACAAGGTCAAGGACTTGCGAAAGGCCGCAGGTCTGTAAAGTCCCGTTAATGAGATAGATGTTCCCGGCGAGGCCCGGGCCCTGGCCGTCATAACGGCGGCGGCTCCGGGCCTCGCTTTATATACTTGCGAGAACCAGGAGTAACAATGGCGACAATGACCAGTCGGGAGCGGATCGGGCATCTCATCAGGCGCGAGCCGGCGGATCGCATCGGCGTACATGAGAGCTTTTGGGGCGACACACAGAGGGCCTGGGCGGAACTTGGCCACGTCAAGGAGGATGAGTCCTTGGCGGATCACTTTGGCTTGGAGATACGCGGCGCGGGTTGGCCTAACCTGGTGGCCGACCTGGACTTTGGCCAGGAGATCGTTGAGGAAACCGAGGAAACCAAACTCGTTCGCAATGGCAACGGCACCTTGCTGCGATGGTGGAAGCACAAAAGTGGCACGCCGGAGCACGTGGACTTTCTCGTTCACGACCACAAAACCTGGGACCAGCACGTAAGGTCTAAGCTCGTAGACAGGAGTACTTTACGTCGTCGGATTCCGTTTGAGAGCTACCGCAATGCCCGAACTGCCGCGGCTGAGCGGGACCTGTTTTTCTGCTGGTCCGGCGTGAACGTATTCGAGTTGATGCACCCGGTTTGCGGGCACGAGCACATGCTTATCGGCATGGCCCTTGAGCCTGATTGGGTCAAGGATATGTGCAACGTATTCGCCGACCTAGTCATCGATGTTCAGAAGACTCTCTTTGCCGAAGAAGGCTTGCCCGACGCCATCTGGTTCTACGAAGACATGGGTTTCAAGGGCAAGCCCTTCATGTCGCCGGCGATGTACAAGGACATAGTCTACCCGGCGCACAAGAAGACCTTCGAGTTTGCCAAGGACCTTGGCCTGCCGATCATCGTGCACTCGTGCGGCTTCGTCGAGCCGCTGGTGCCCGGGCTCATCGAAGCGGGCATGGATTGCCTCCAGGCGATGGAAGTCAAGGCCGGCATGGACCTGCTGGAGCTCAAGGCGAAATACGGCGACCGCATCAGTTTCATGGGCGGCCTGGATATCCGGGCGCTGGAATCCAACGACCTCGCTCAGGTCGAGGCGGAGCTATTAAAGAAAGTCCCGACCGCCATGGAAGGTTCGGGCTACGTGCTCCACACCGACCACAGCGTCTCGAGCCGCGTCAACTACGAGACGTACAAGTTCTTCGTCCAGCGCGGGCTGGAGATCGGGACGTACCGGTAGGCCTGTCGGCCTAACCAATCGCCGCCGCGGCGAGATCGCGGATGTACTTCTCGTCGTCCTTCCGGGTTTCGGCGAGGTGGCGGTAAATCTTCCCTGCTGCGGACTTCTTGCCCGCGGCGGCGAGTTTTTCCGCCAGCACAAGGCAAGCCTTCGCGGCCTGCATTCGCTCCCAGCCTTGGGCATTCGATGCCTTGATGAGAATATCGACGCCGCCTTCGTCGCCGATGTTCGCCAGCGCGCCGCAGACTGCCAGTCGCACGTCGGGATCGCCGTCGTTTGCGGCTTGCGATATTGCGGCGGTGGATTGGGAGTCGCCCAGCAGGCCCAGATTCTGAATGACGGTCGCCTTGACCCGTCCGGTTGAGGTCGGGAGGGCCTTTCGGAATTCTGCGGCTGCATCTTTGCCGATGGCCAGCAAGGCATTTGCCGCCCATGTGTAGAGCTCGTCGTCTGCCAGGAATGTTCCCAGCGCCGCAACTGTTTTCGCCGATCCGGCGATCTGGAGCTCACGGATCAGCGTTGCCTTTACGGCCTTGGGGGCGTCGCTCTTGAGCTTTGCGACGATCACGCCCACGAGCAGGGCTCGCTGCTCGGTCTTGCTGGATTGGCAGACGTAATGGGCCAGTCCGTGGAGCACATAGCGCGCCTTCCAATCCTCACCGTTATCGATCTCGCGGATCATGCCCAGGAGTCTGTCGATAGCGCCTCGCCCGCCGGCCAGGAGATCTTCGAAGGTCTTTCTGGCGTCGCTCGGCTTGGGGCCGTCAATCTTGCCGTGCTTGTCGAGATCGGGGATGGAGGCGACGAGTTGTTCTACGTTTGTATTGTCAGCCATTGTTATAGTCCTTTTTGCAGTTCCATCTTCGCGCGTTGACCGGGGCCTACAGGTGCCACGGGGCTCGCATAGGCTGGTAGGCCAGCCTGTTTGCCTCATCATCGCCGATGAACCTCTCCTTGACCGGGTCGTAACGGAGCTTGCGTCCGGTGCGGATGGCGATGTTGGTCAGGTGCATAAGGCATGCGGTTCGGTGGGCGGCTTCGGGGTGTCCGCCGGCCTGGCCGCGAGTCTTAACCGCCTCGCCGAAAGTCAGCAGCGGCGCCGGGTTCGGCACGTCGTTGACCTTTTTCCGGTCGGCTTCGCAGAGGTCGTCGATCTTGGGCGGCCGACTCTTCATGCCGCTCGGTTCGCCCCACTCGCCGCTTTCCAGCACCAGCGTAAAACCATCTGCGTACTTGAGCTTGGACCATCCCCACATGCCCGCCAGCTCCGGGTGTGCGGGCGGTGCGTATGCTTCAATTTCCACCGGGCTGGTATAGTCCTTGGCGAACAGCCAGTTGATGGGATCCAGGGCGTGCTGGCCCATGTCGCCAAGCCCGCCGCCGTCGTAGTCCCAGTACCATCGGTGCGTGCCGCCAACGCGAGTAGGCACGAACGGTTTCATCGGTGAGGGGCCCACGTACATGTCCCAATCCAGATTTGCCGGTATGGGCGCAGGGGCCATTGTGGCCTTGCCGGACCACTGCTTGACCTTGAAGCCGCCCCGGCGGACATAGCAGGCATCGGTCTTCTTGAGCAGGCCGCTGGCCATGACCTTGTGCGTGAAGATATTGCCCGCGCCCTTACTGATTCCGAACCGCCCGAACGTGCCGACCTGGTATACGCGTTTGTAGCGGTCAAATGCCTTAACGATAGCCCGGCCTTCGGCGATTGTTCGCGTCATCGGCTTTTCAGCCAGGACGTCCTTGCCGGCCTCGGCGGCGGCAATAGCGATCAGCGCGTGCCAGTGCGGCGGGGTGGCGATAGCGACCACGTCGATGTCCTTGCGTTCGAGTACGCGGCGGAAGTCGGTGTAGATTCTCTTGTTGTCGGCGCGGTGCTTGAACTTTACATCGCAGTCGGCAAGCTTGACGACGTTGAGGCCCTTGCTCATTTCCCTGAATGTGCCGCCTCCCCGCCCGCCGCAGCCGATAAGCGCCCCGCCGAAAGTGTCGCTCGGCGCCACCTGCCCGGGCCCGCCGAGAACGTGTCGTGGCACGATGGTGAAAGTAGCCGCGGCTGCCGTGGTCGCCGCCGCGCCTTTCAAAAAGCCGCGTCGATTCATCTTCCGCTTGTTCGATGACATTCGCTGGTCTCCCTTATCAGAAAATGGTATCAGGTCTCTGCAGGCAACTCTGACAGCATAGAATGGACTCGTGATCGACGGCGGTCTTTTCATCTTAGCCGGCAGACGAACTGCCCGCGTCGTTCAATGGCGTCTGCGAATAGAACCCCATCCGACGTCGAACGTTTCTCGCCGGGTTGACAAACCCCGCCTCCTGAGGCGATTGTGGGGTTGGAAGACAGTGGTGGTCCAAGTTGACTCGATGGTACCTGACTTTCGGGAAGGAAGCGACCAGTATGGCAAAACGGGAATCGCAACACAGAGCGGGAGGTCCCAAACGCTGGGGAAGCGGCCTGGTGGCGGTGTTGTTCTTGGCTGCGGTCGCCTTGGGGCGGGCCTCGGCGGGAGAGATATGGGTCGAGGGCGAAAAGCCGTCACACACATCCATGAAGCGTCATCGGTGGTGGTATGACAAAGTCCATCGCGGTCAGCTTTCCGGCGGGGACTGGATATCGCACTTCAACGAGAAGGTCCGGGGCGAGTGTTCGTACAAGTTCGCCGCGCCCGTGGCTGGGACATACGTATTCTGGCTACGGGCCAATCCGGTGAAATCCTCGCTTGACTACAGGCTCGGCGCCGCATCATGGCGGGCTGTGGACTTTGATAGTTCTGTCGAGCGCAAGAACATCGCCGCCGACGGCAAGCCGGACCTGCGATTCATCGCGTGGGTGAAAGTCGGGCAGGTCAAACTCACCAAGGGCGAAAACCGAATATTCTTCCGCACGACGAGCAAGAACCACTATCACGGCGCGATCGACTGCTTTGTGTTTACGGACAAGCCCTTCGAGCCTGAAGGCGCAGTTGGTCAGAAGAGTTCGCCGGTGGCCCCAGACCCAGGCAAATGGGCCTTCGCACCTGGCCGTGACAAGTACAGTCCCAAAGCCCTGCTGGACCTTCGCAGCCTCAATGAGAAATTCGCCGGCGAGCACGGCTTCATCAAGCTCTCCAAAGATGGCGGGGATTTCGTTCGCGGCGACGGCGAGCCGATCCGCTTCTGGGCGGTCAACAGTTTCGTCTGGCGCAAGGGCCGGGACGCCCTGGCCGACAACGCGAGGTTCCTGGCAAAGCGCGGCGTGAACATGGTTCGCTGGCACGGAAACATCCAGGCGAAGACACCGGACTCCGACCTCGACGACATCGACGAAAAAGCACGCGACCAACTCTGGCAGTACGTTGCGGCTATGAAGGCAGAGGGAATCTACATGACCCTCTCGCCATACTACGCCATGCCCGTCAAGCCCCAGCCCAAGTGGCATCTGCCCGACGGCAGCAAGGACATGCACGGGCTGCTGTTCTTCCATCCGCGATTGCAGGCGGCCTACAAAGCCTGGCTTCGGGCGCTGCTGGTACCGAGGAATCCATACACGGGCATCGCTCTCAAGGACGAGCCTGCCGTGGCGATCATCCAGTTCCAGAACGAGGATTCACTGCTGTTCTGGACCGTCAGTAATATCAAGGGAGGCGACCTCCCGATCCTCCAGCGGCTCTTCGGAAAGTGGGCGGCGCGGAAGTACGGTTCGCTGGCGAAGGCATCGGCTGCGTGGAAGAACTTCAAGGCCGACGGCGACGACTTCGCCGCCGGGCGAGTGGGCTTCCGCCACGTATGGGAGATGACCCAGCCAGTGGTCGAGCCCAGCGGCAGGGCGGTGAGGCTGGCGGATCAGACGCAGTTCTGGACAGAGACGATGCACGGCTTCAACGCGGAGATTCGCCGCTATCTTCGCCAGGACTTGGGCTGCAAGCAGCTCGTGAACCCGGGCAATTGGCGAACCGCCGATGAGGCTAAGCTCGGCGATGCCGAGCGATGGAGTTACACAGCCGGGGAGGTCCTGGGCATAAACCGCTACTACACCGGCGGGCGTCACGAGGGCAAACACCGTGGCTGGGCGATAGTGAGTGGTGACCGTTTCAGCAATCGGTCGGTTCTGTTCGAGCCGTGGAACCTGTCGGTGGCTTTGCGGCAGGTGGCCGGGCATCCGATAATCATACCGGAGGCCCTTTGGGTTCCGCCGCTGGGATACCAGTCCGAGGGGCCTTTCCTTGTGAGCGTCTACCAGTCATTGCTGGGTGTCGATGCGCTTTACTGGTTTTCCATGGGCGAGCCGCAGTGGCGCAAGCCCGGCTCGGCCAACGGGTATCTGCCGTCGGTCGGCAAGTGGGTGGCGCACTCGCCGGGGATCATGGGCAATTTCCCGGCGGCGGCTTTGATCTGCCGGAACGACTGCGTTCGGCGGGGGCGGTGCGTGATAGAGGAGCACCGCCCGCTGACCGACCTCTGGCGGCGGCGCTCGCCAATGGTGGTCGAGGGAAGCAAGTACGATCCCAATCGCGACACCAAGCAGCCCGGAGAGAATGGCTCGGGCGGTCAGGTGAATCCGCTGGCTCTACTGGTCGGGCCGGTGGTGGTCAGCTACGATGCCGGCCAAACCAAGGTCGCGGACATTCGGCCCTACATCGACGAGGCTCTCAAGACCGTTCGCAGCATCACCGGTGAGGTGTCGTGGGATTACGGCAAGGGCGTTTGCACGCTCGATGCTCCCAAGGCCCAGGGTGCTACGGGATTCCTCAAAAAGGTCGGTAGATTCAAACTGGGCGACGTGGAGATGACCGTTGGGAACGATTACGCGACGGTGGCGGTAGTGTCCATGGATGCTCTGCCGCTGAGGACATCCCGGAAGGTACTCGTGCAGGTGGGCACCGTCGCCCGCCCGGCTGGGTGGAAGGTCAAGCCGACCTCATGGTCGGACAAACAGGGCCGACACACGGGTCTGGAGGTGGTCAGTTATGGCAAGGCGCCGTGGATGATCGTCGAGAACGACTTGTCGTTGACGCTGTCAAACGATATCGTTAACCGCGCCACGGCAGTGAGCCCCAACGGCGAAGCTCAAGCCGATGTGCCGATCAAACGCGAGGGCGGCAAGGTGAGCTTCCGTATGCCTGCCGACGCGATGTACGTGGTGCTTCACTGAAATCGATACCAATCAGGAGCAACCCAATGAGTTGTTTTCGTCATTCTGTTCTTTCGCTGACGGGTGTGGTCGCGCTGGTGATCGCGGGGAACTCCCTTGCCAACGGCCCGGCCGAGCCGACCGCCTCGGCTTGGCCGCAGTTCCGCGGGCCCGGTGGGGCGGGTATTGCGAACATTGCCCCCGGCGATCTGCCGGCAGAGTTTACCGCGAAGGACTTCCGCTGGAACGTACCGATACCAGGCGTCGGATATGGCAGCCCGACAGTCTGGGGCGACAAGGCCTTCCTGTTGGCCTGCGACGAGAAGATCGGCAAGGGCCGTATTGTGTGCGTCTCCGTTGCTGACGGCAAGACTGTCTGGGCGAAGGATTTTCGCCTGGAGGTATTCCGGCACAACCGGGACAACAGCATGGCGGCGTCCACCCCGGCCGTCGATGCCAAGCGGGTGGTGGTCTGCTGGGCGTCGGCAAAGGCCGTTACCGTCGTCGCCCTTGACCATGCCGGCAAGCAACTCTGGCAGCAAAGCCTGGGATCGCACAAGACCTCGCACGGACCGTGCTGCACGCCGATTCTGCACAAGGGAACAGTTTACGTCGCCAACGACAACAAGGGCCCGTCGGTCCTTCTTGCCATCGATGCTGCCGACGGGAAGATCAAGTGGCGCGTCGAGCGAAAGCCAGGCCGGGCCGCGTATGGAACCCCGCTGATCCATCGTTCCGCCGACGGGGCCGAGCATCTGGTGTTGTCGTCAACCGCAGGCGGATTGACGGGCTATGACCTTGATACTGGTAAGCAACTTTGGACAGCCCCCGACGCGAACCCCTTGCGAGTGGTCGCATCCCCCATCCAGGTCGGCGAACTCATTGTCAGCAGCAGCGGCACCGGCGGGCGGGGCAAATGGATCATCGCCGTCAGGCCGCCGCAGGAGCCAGGCGGGAAGGCGGAGACCGCCTGGAAGCTGACGGAAGACGCCCACTATGTGCCCACGCCATTGGTGGTGGGGGGGCTGCTGTTTACGGTTCACGATTCCGGGCTGATTGCCTGTTACCGTGGCGCTTCGGGCGAACAGGTCTGGAAGGCGCGGCTTGAGGGTAAGTTTTACGGCTCGCCGGTCTGTGCGGGGGGACGAATTTACGTGATCAACCGGGCTGGAACGATGTACTGCTACGCGCAGGCAGAGAAGTTCAAACTGCTGGGCAAGACCGACCTCGGCGAGCCGTCATTCGCAACGCCTGCCTTCGCTGGAAGGAAGATGCTCCTTCGAACGCACACGCGGCTGATCTGCGCGCAGAAGAAAGACTGACCACAGAGGCACAGAGAGGTAAGGGTAAGAAGAAGATGAAATGAAAGAGTTTGACGAGGATGAACGCGCTGGCTTTCTATGGCTTGGATGACGATTTGCGTTTCCATAAGTAGAATCCGCCGCCGATCATCAAAACGGCGAGCATCGCGGTGATGTAGGTGCTGAATCCGACGGCGTAGCTCACTTCCTTCACAAAGTTGCCGTTTCCGTCTCGAATGGTGAAGCCGGTGAAATAGGGCATCGGATGGTTAATGAAAGCACTGGCTCCGGTCAGGAAGTAGATTACGAAATGGATAATGAGGGCTGCTATGCCCGCGCCTGCGAGAATGTGTGGAATATACCTTCGCCCACGTGTGCTCATGGCTGTGGCTCCAGAAACCGGGTTTATCGAGTAATCCTGCAGTCGATGTTGAAAAGCTGTTTCTTCTTCTACTGGCTCTTTGCCCCTTTGCCTCTGCGGTTATCTTTCCTCCCTTCCCCGCCGCATGCATCGAATAGATGCTTTTGAAACTCTGCCTGGGTCGTGGGCGCGAAGGCCCCATAGTCGCGGGCGAATCGGGCCCGCTGGCGATGCGAGGCAAAAAAACTGGATACCGGCCAGCCCACACGCCCAAAGCATTCAGCGTCCATCGGGCCGTCGCCTATGTACATGACGTCGGCGGGGTCCACGTTGTGCTCGGCCAGGACCATGTCCAGCAGTTCCAGCTTATTATCGGTCAGGTTGAAGCGGAACCCGCCTGTTTGGTTGCCATCCCACCAGAAGTCGTTGGCGCAGATGAAGTCCACGGGGTCATTGGCCATTGTCATTGTCGCTTCAATGCCGGATCTGCATCCGGAGGAGATCACCCCCACGGGCAGATGGAATCGCTTGCGGGCCAGCTCCAGCGGGGCCAGCATCCGGGCATCCAGCATTGGCTGGGCTCGACGAGCGTAGAATCGCGTGTAGTCGTTCACCTCCTGGTGCGACAGGCCGCGAAAAATCAGCGGGTCCAGCATCGCCACAACGCGAGCGATATGGTGGGGTACGCGGTCAGGTCGGCGGAGGGCGGCTCGATATTCCCGGAAGCCGCGAACCCCAGCCAACATGATGCGAAACAGCTTCCGCAGGTGCCCGTGTGTGATTGCGCGCACCACAGCACGCCGGCAGAGGCCCAGGAAAAATGTTTCCTCGAGCTTCTCACGGATCAGCGTTCCGTTCCAGTCGCATACGACCAATCGCAGCATTCTTATGGAGACTCCGGCCAGTGCGACTTTCTGTGATGCATGATTCCGGCAAAACGTGCCTTGCCACGTTCGACCGAGCTGAGCAGAGGATAACTCATTGTGGCCTGGCCGTGCCAGTTCATTTGTTCCAGCGCGAAGGAATTGTAGTTGCTGGTCACCGGCGAGTCCGGCAAAAAGCACCTTCGGGATCGCGGCACAGGTTGCTAGAATACATTGATTCAACCACGAACAGGAGTAAACGTATGCCGATTTTCGAATACCTGTGCCGTAAGTGCAAGCACGTAACGAGCTTCCTTGAAAAGTTCGGCGCCAAGGGCCCGCACAAGTGCGAGCAGTGCGGTTCGACCAGGACCGAGAAGGCGTTTTCAACCTTCTCCGCGAAGAAAGACCCAGCCAGGAGCGAACCGGTTGGCTGCGCCAACGCAGGTTCATGCCCCAGCGGGACGTGCCCGTTTAGCCAGGTCTGACAGGCCCGTCAAGTCGCCTTGGCAGTGAAAACCGTCACAGCCCCGCCGGTCATTGGCGTCGCCAGTGGGTTGGTTAGATTGGCCAGGGTCATCATTTCCAGCACGACATCGGTGGCGGGGAATGCCACAACGGAGTCGATCAGGTATCGATATGCGCCGCGGTCGCGGGCGATGATCCCACCAAGCAATGGTGCCAGGCTCCGAGTGTAGATTCTATGGCCCAGCCGCATCAGCGGATTTCGGGGCGTCGTGAGCTCCAGGATAACGACCAGGCCGCCCCGGCGAACCACCCGGCCCATCTCCGCAAGCGCTGCCGTGCGGTCCGTCACGTTTCGCAGGCAGAACGCCGCGATGGCGCCGTCGAAGCTGTCGGGCTCCAGCGGCAGATTGGTCGCGTCGCCGGCTTGTAGTTCGCCGCGGTCAGCCAAATGCGCCTCGGCGAGCTTGCGCCTGCCCAGGTCGAGCATCCCCTCGGCTGGGTCTATGCCAACGACGTTGCAGTCGGGGCACTGGTGGAGGATTTCGATCGCCACGTCGCCCGTCCCGCAGCCGACGTCGAGATATCGTCCATCGGCGCGGAGATTCATCTTTCGCACGGCCCGTCGCCGCCATCGGCCGTGATTGCCGAGCGAAAGGATCGTGTTCATCAGGTCGTATCGCCGTGCGATCCGGTCGAACATCGCGCGGTTGTCGTTGGCTGACAGCAGCGAGTCACGCATAGTGGTCTGGTCCGTGGCCGTGGACGCCTACGCGGCGCCGGCTGATAAATGCCATCAGACCACAGATTCGCTCCTCGGGCAAGCGCCGCGATAGGCTTGTCGGACGCGACTATGGGTCTGTAATTGCTTGCTCTCCGGGCAAAGTGGGTTTACGCTCTTGGTAACGGATGCGTCAGTGTGGCCATCAAGGTGAAGAGGTAATGGAAAGGTTTGTTCCAATGTCCCAGGTTTCCGAAGCGACGGCTCGGCTTTGCGATAAGGGCATCGTCGCCGTCGTGCGAGCACAAAGCAGCGAGCAGTTGATTGACGTCGCACACAGTCTCCTGGCCGGCGGGGTCGAGTGCATCGAGATCACGATGACCACGCCAAACGC
>Ga0272444_10004325_pt1 | contig 12562 bp, 9 predicted proteins | sample SSMForm13_FD_201033 | JGI IMG/M metagenome (GOLD analysis project Ga0272444, IMG submission 201033) | Marine sediment archaeal communities from Little Sippewissett salt marsh, Falmouth, MA, United States - SSM-Form-13 | ecosystem: Environmental > Aquatic > Marine > Wetlands > Sediment ...
ATTAAAAGTGAACTAAAGTGACTAAAGTGTGAAGTGATCTAAAGTTGAGGTAGCGCTGATGCGCGGGGTAGATTCGAGACCTGAAACCTGACACCTGACACCTGATTTACGTGCATTCGTGTTCACCTGCCCGCCATCGCGAGCCACACTCAAATGTAAAAATTATCATCACTTTCACTTAGTAAAACGTATGTATAATACATCATACTCACCTGGCTCCCTCAGGCGAGGCGGGCGGGTCCGTGGTTTTTTTTACCGCAAATAGACACAAATGGACATATATAAAAAATACGTATTTTATGCCTAAATTTTTGGTGCGCATTTATTTTTTTATTGGCGTGGCGTTTATTCGTGTTCACCTGCCCGCCAGCCAAGCCCGCCCCGGCATTCGCCTGAGGCGCAGCCAGTGGCGGACAGGCAAGGCGAGGCGGCCTGGGCCATACTCAAGTGTAAAAATTATCATCATTCTCACTTAGTAAAACGTATGTATAATACATCATACTCACTTGGCTCGCTCAGGCGAGGCGGGCGGGCCCGCCGGCCATGCGAGCTCGCCCGCCAGCCAAGCAAGGCGAGGCGGCCTGGTGCACAAGCGGTCAGGTCCGTGGTTTGATTTAACCGCAAATGCACGCGAATAAACACGGATAAAAATACCTAAATTTGAAGTTCTGGGTTCAGTTTTAATCCAAAATTTGGAGCCAACTTGGAAACTACTTGGGGAAATGGAATCTTCGATACCTTCTTTGTCCTTAACTTTGAACGTTGAACCCTGAACCTTTGAACCCGTGAATGGTTCCGTTGTTTTTTTAAATTCGTGTGTATTCGTGTTCACCTGCCCGCCATCGCGAGCCACACTCAAGTGTAAAAATTATCATCACTTTCACTTAGTAAAACGTATGTATAATACATCATACTCACCTGGCTCGCTCAGGCGAGGCGGGCGGGTCCGTGGTTTCATTTAAACTTACAAATAAACATATTGTAAAATTTGTCTTGTTTATGATAACTTATTTAAAACTTAGTACATGTATTCGTAAATACGGTCACGTATTTATACCTTGGTTTATTCATTCTATTTATGCAAAAGTTTAAAGTGCCTTGTAAGTGAACTAAAGTGACTAAAGTTAAGGTGTTCTATCCATTTTAATTATAATTGATCGCGCTGAAAGCGCGTTCCTCAACTTTAGCTCACTCACTTCAAACTTCACACTTTTGGACTTCACCTTATACGGAATAGTGACCATACAAAAATACGTCATCGTATTTATGAATTAGAACACTTAGGGGCTTCACCCCGCCTGCCATTGCAAGGCACGAGCGGGCAGGCCCGCCTGCCATTGCAAGGCACGAGCGGGCAGGCCCAATGGGAATGATGAAATAACTGGTTTTGGAAAAACGGAAAAGTACCGGTATCGGTCCGGGACGGCAAAGCTTGGCTGTCATTAACACAAAATACTTTCATGGAGGTCATACAATGGGCCGTTTTAAAATTGTTCTTGTCGTTTTTTTGTTTGTATCCACTACGGTGTGCGGTTGCTCATCCGATCAAGAAAAGAAAGTATCTTATCTTAAAAAAGGCAGCGCCTATTTTGAAAAGGGGGAATATAAAAGCGCGGAGCTGGAATTCAAAAATGCTATTCAGATCGATCCGGAATATATCGAGGCCTATACAAAACTTGGCCAAACATACCTTAAGCTCGGAAATCCCCAAGGCGCTTTCAGGGCCTATTCAATGGTTGCAAAGCTTGATCCGGATAACACCAATGCTCAGCTTAAGTTATCTACTTTCTATTTGCTGGGGAAAAAAATAAAAGAGTCCCGGGAAAAAGTTGATGCGGTTCTAACCAAAGAGCCGAATAACATAGAAGCGCTGTTCCTGCTGAGCAGTATCCTGGAGCAGGAAAAAAACTTGTACGAAGCTGCATCTACACTTGAAAAGATTGTTGAATTCGATAGCAAACAGACTCGTGCCTATATCGGCTTATCCCGATTGCTGGCACGCCAGGGAAAGCTCACAGAAGCTGAAAAGACTCTAAAGCAGGCGGTTGACATTGATCCAAAAGCCGTAAACCCGCATCTTGCTCTTTTCGGATTTTACATTCACAATAAAGAGTATAACCGAGCAGAAGCCGAAATAAAGAAAACCATTGAAATGAATCCGGAAAATACAGACTTATACATTGCCCTCGGCAATTTTTATTTCAGCCGTAACAAAAGGGACAAAGCCGAGGCATCCTATCTTAAGGCAATTAACACCGACCCCAAAAATATAAAGCCCTATATGGTTATCGCCGGGTTCTACGATGTTACCGGCAACAAGGATAAAACCCTGTCCATGTACAAAAAGGCTCTTGACCTTCAGCCTGAAGATATCCGAATAATGGATTCCATTGCCAGGTTTTATGTTAAAAATAAAAAAATAGAGGATGCTGAAAAATATATCTCAAAAATTTTAACCCAAAGACCACAATATTTATCGACCCGAATGTTAAAAGGGGAAGTTTTTATATATCAGCGCAAGTTTGCCGAAGCCATCGAATTGTTTGGCCAACTGATAAAGGAAGAGCCAAGATCTTCCCGAGCCTATTACTTCAAGGGTATTGCCCATTTAGGGATTGGCGACACAAAAACAGCAAAGACAGCTATGATCAAGGCTGTTGAATTAACTCCCGGTTTTTTAAAGGCAAAGCTCATATTAGCCGAAATTTACTTGCGGGAACGCGATTTTGATCTTGCTCAACAGGAAAGCCAGGGGGTCCTTAAAATTGCACCTGAAAATTACCGGGCAAAGCTGATTTTAGGCAATACCTATATGTATCAGAAAAAAGTCAAGGAAGCAGGGGAGACGTTTGAATCATTGATCAAACTTGCACCGGAAAACCCCGCAGGTTATTTTCGTCTGGGTCTATTGCAGCGTTTGCTAAAAGAGTATGATCCTGCCCTTACAAACTTTAATAAAGCCATGTCTATCAATCCCAAGCTTATGGATGTATTTACCAATATTATTCTTGTGCATGCCGCCAAAAAAGAGTTCCAAACAGCACTATTAAAATGTGATAACAAGCTGGAAAAGCTACAAGATTCGCCGGAACTAACGGCCATTATCCACAATTTAAAAGGCGGGCTCTATCTTGCTCAGCACAAAGCAAAACCAGCGGAAGAATCGTTTAAAAACGCTTTAAAAGAAAATCCGAATTTCCTGCAGCCATATTATGCGCTTGGAAAAATATATCTTATGGAAAAAAAAGAGGACCAAGCCATCGCCCAGTACAAAACGGTTCTGGAAAAAAATCCAAAGCAGACAGCGCCCCATATGCTTTTGGGTATCATGTACGATATTCAAAAAAAGTTCGATCTTTCAGAAAAACACTATAGAGCGGCACTCGATATCAACCCGGATTTTGCTCCTGCCGCCAACAACCTTGCTTATTTGCTCGCAACGCAAGACAAAAATATCAACGAAGCCTTACAGTTTGCCCAAAAAGCTAAGGAAAAACTTCCCCTTGACGCAAATATCATGGATACACTCGGATTGATTTACTACAAAAAAGGCTTGTTTGACAGCGCTATCGGTGAATTTTCGGATAGCCTGGAAAAGATTCCGGATAATGCAATTGTGCATTATCATTTAGGCATGGCCTTTCATAAAAAAGGGGACAAAGATCGCGCAAGGACCCAGTTGGAAAAGGCTCTGAGTCTAAATCAAACCTTTGAAGGGGCTGATGAGGCCCGGCAGATATTGGCCCAATGAAAGTTTGAAGTGACTAAAGTTTAAAGTGATCTAAAGTTGAGGAAACGCTGATGCGCCGGGCAGATTTGTCACCCGAATCCTGACACCCGACACCTGAAACCTGATTTGTGTGTATTCGTGTTCACCTGCCCGCTTGTGCCTCGCAGTGGCAGGCGGGTCCGTGGTTTTTTTACCGCAAATAGACACAAATGGACATTAATAATAAATAGGACACAGATGAACGCAGATGGACAAGGTTGGGCCCGTTAACCCGTTGTGCCCGTTGGCCCGTAGTTTAATAGCTGAGAATCAGAAACCTGAAACCTGACACCTGACACCTGATTCGTGTGTATTCGTGTTCACCTGCCCGCCATCGCGAGCTCGCTCAGGCGAGGCAGGCGGGTCCATGGTTTGATTTATCGATTAAATAACAAGCAATCCACACGCTGAAGGATGTGGTTTTGAAATACCTTTCGTTTAAAATATTTATCTTATGCATTCTTTTGCCGCCGATTTTTTATATATTCTCTATGCAAACCATTGAGAGTCATCTTAAACGGCGGTATGCAAAGGAAATTGAAGACCTTTATACCGGTGACACACGCCCTTTATTTGATGGGAGTGTGAGACTGAAAGATGCCATAAATAATAATATCAACCGCTATCTTCAAAGCAAGGCCATTCTATCATGGGGAGTTAAAGCAAAGGTAACCGTTACCACAAAAAAAAATACCATTTTATACCCAACCGTTTTTAATGACGAAGAAAATTCCATCCTGCCCCATGATCCCATGCAAGTTGCTGCCGACAACTACAACCTCATGAATGAAGGCCTTGTGGTAGATGTCGACTTAATACTTGAGCACAACACCCTGCTTTCAAACACCATACTCGCTTTTTATATCTGTATATCAGTACTTGTATTATTTTTGTATTATAGGACAGGAATAAAAAAAGCCAGGCAGGAGGACACCGAAAAAGAGACTGAAATCGCACGGCTTCTGGAATTCGAAAAAAATCATACCAGCAAACTCAAGGACCTAATAAAAGTCAAACAAAAACTTATATCTGAAATTATTAAGATAAAAAGAAAGCTTGTACATGAGAGAATCAGAGCCAGCAAAAATGAAGATGATTTGTTGGGGGAGATTATTGCCCTTGAAGAAAATATTAATGAAAATATAGTATTACAAAATGAAAAGCAGGAGGAAATTAATGCCTTAAAGGAAAAAATAAAACTCTTTGAAAAGGAAAGACAAAAAGAGAACAAACAAAAAACAAATAATTATAATATATTCCGGAAACGTTTCAAAACCCTTTATAAAAACATATCTGTCAACAAAAGAGCCATTAACGGTTTTCTTGACCTTACGGATGACATGAGAATTAAAGGAGAGGAGATCATCCACAAACTTAATGAAGACCAAAGCTTAGTGTTGGTAAAAAGAAAGGTGTTCGGGAAAAAAGGTCGAGCCACGGTCCAGGAAGTCATATTTGCGTACAAAGGCCGTCTTTATTTTCGCAAAAAAAAGGACGGCCAGATTGAAATTCTTACCATCGGTACTAAGAACACCCAGGCAAAGGACCTTGAATTTCTTGATAACATTTAACTCGCGAACGGTGGAAATCAAGACCGTTGGTAAACGCTGATGCCTTTCTATTGACAAACCGTGGCTCCGAAGCTTTTTTAGGTGTCAGGTGTCAGGTGTCAGGGTTAAGGATTAAGGGGGAAACGAGGTGGCCAATAGAAATTTTATGGACGTGGAGGATCTTGAGGTCTATAAAAAGTTGTGTCGATTACACATCGATGTCTGTGACTTGACGCACAAGTGGCCCCAAGAAGAGAAATACGAGTTAGGAAGCCAATCCAGGCGCTCTTCAAACAGTGCTCCTGCCCAACTCGCCGAGAAAAATGATGATCGGCATATCCGCAACAAAATTGAAGGCGTGAATCGCGCCAGGGGCGAAGCAGCTGAGACCATTCACCATCTGTTCATGGCGAAACTCAAAGGGTACATCACGGAAAAGGTGTATTTAGAAATTCGGGGTCGTTACAAAGAATGCATTCGTATGTTGAATGGATTAGAGAAAACATTGGAACGGAAAGTCCCAGAGCGAGAACGCCGCTGGCAGTTAGCTGAGGAAACGGCAGTGTATGGCGTAAAAAATGAATCGTTCCCTCAGGCTGGATTTCCCCTGACACCTGAAACCTGACACCTGAAACCTTTATGCTGACACCTGACACCAAATAGCCATAGCAATCTTAGCAAACAACAGTCTTGATTTACACCCACTAGCGAACAGTTACGAATATTGGTTGACATTCCACTTTTTCTAATTTAGAAATATTAGTTTTAGTTTACTACCCCTTGCTCTATTCAGGCGCTTATTGATAATTTTTGGGTTTTTTATGGCTAAAAATATCAAAATTTATTGAGTGTGAAGTGCCTAAAGTGACCTAAAGTGCCTAAAGTTAAGGTATGCTGTCAATTTTACCTAAAATAAATAGCCGAAGCATAGCGACTCTTTAACTTTAGATCACTTCAAACTTTAGATCACTTTTAACTTTTCCGGTTTATCCGGGATAGGGCTTTATATCCAAAAGGAGGTTACATGAGACGGTACGAAACAATTTTTATTATCGACCCCGATCTTTCCGAAGAAGGACGCGCGACCATTTTTGAAAGATTAAAAGATCTTTTTCCCCAACATAACGGTCTGCTTGTCGTAATTGACGAATGGGGAGCCAAAAAGCTTGCCTATGAAATCAAGAAGAAGGCTCGTGGTTATTATGTTCGTTTAGATTACTGCGGAACAGGAGTCCTCGTAAATGAAATTGAACGATCTTTCCGGATTGACGATCGGGTATTAAAATATATGACGGTCTTGCTCGAAAAAGATGTTGATATTGAAAGCGTTAAAAAAGAAATGGCCAAAGCCGAAGCCGAAAAAGTCCAATCCGAACAAAGTGATGAATCCGATGCTGTCCAAAATGATGAATCCGATGCTGATACCGCGCCTTCCCATGCTCCGGAATATAAAGCTGTAGCGAATGAAACAACATCACCCACAAGCAATACAGAGGAGATATAAAATGGTTGCACCCTTTATGCGCAGGAAAAAAACAACCGGTGGGAACAGAAAAAAGAGAGTATTTCATCGTCGCAAAGTGTGTCGTTTCTGTGCCGACAGTAGTCTGGTTATAGATTACAAGGATGTAAAATCACTTCGGTATTTTACAACAGAACGAGGCAAGATCATTCCAAGGCGTATATCCGGAACATGCACAAAACACCAGCGGGCCTTGACTCATGCAATCAAACGTGCTCGAACAATTGCCCTTCTGCCTTTCGTTGGAACAATGGACTACAATTAAAGTTCTAAGACCATAATCCTGACAAGCCGGAAAAAATTGCCACCAAGGCACAAAGACACAAAGGATAAATTTATCAATCTTTCTTGGTGTCTTGGTGGCAATGAAAAAAGTTTTGCCACAAAAAGCACAAAAGTTACAACTAAGGAACTAATTGAACGTTGGAATACTGGAATGATGGAATAATGGGCCGCCCTGTCACGACGGGTCTGTAAGGAGAAAAAAGTAATGCCTCGAACTGTTCAGGGGAATATCCCAAAGGATATCATAAGCGGCATTGCGATCACAAGCCTTATATTTGCAATATCAGTTTATATTCCGATTATCGGGTTTGTTTGTTCTCTGTTTATTCCCCTGCCGATTCTTTTCTATCGCTCAAAACTTGGCAGAGCAAGCGGAGCTATCATCCCGATTTTAACCATCATAGTGATAGTCGCCGTTCTCGGCGGGTTATCAATTGACATTTTGTTCTTTGTCGAACTGCTTTTGCTTGGCTTTGTCCTGAGTGAGCTTATTGAACGGAATCTTTCCATTGAGAAGACAATGCTATATACATGCGGTTCCGTGATATTTATAGGAATCGTCGGCCTGTTCTTTTACAATAATTTATCAGACAAAGGGTTTTACGCCCTTATAGCAGAATATGTATCCAAAAACCTCATACTTACATTAGAAATTTACGAAAACATGGGGGTGTCCCAGGAAAGTATCCACATGATTTCGAATTCACTGGAAAATATCGAGTATGTTCTGATTAGAATCATTCCTGCGCTTGTGGTGGCTTCAACTTTATTTGTATCCTGGACAAACTTGCTGATCGCAAAACCGATATTAAAAAACCATGGATTCTTTTACCCTTCATTTGGATCCCTCAAGCACTGGAAGGCGCCGGAATTTCTGGTATGGGGTATCATCGGATGTGGCCTTCTACTCCTTATGCCTGAGAAAACTTTAAGATTTTTCGGCTTAAACGGCCTTTTAATCCTGTTAACCATATATTTTTTCCAAGGGATTGCCATTGTATCATTCTATTTTGAGAAAAAAAAATTCCCCCGTATGCTCAAGGTTTTTTTATACAGTCTTATTGCCCTGCAGCAGGTAGTACTGATCCTTATAATAGGGCTTGGCTTTTTTGATATGTGGCTTAACTTCAGAAAATTAGAACATAGTCCGGACAGAATGGAAAATTGAACTAAAAATTTGCCACAAAGTCACAAAGGCACAAAGACCCGCCCGCCTCGCCTAAGGCGAAGCCGATGGCGGGCAGGCACCAGGAATAAATTTATTAAATTTTCTTCGTGTCTTGGTGTCTTCGTGGCGATAAATAAAATGGAGATTAATAATGAAAATAATTTTAAAAGAAACCATCGAATCATTAGGAATAATCGGTAGCGAGGTAACCGTGGCAAAAGGTTATGCCCGTAACTACCTTTTACCTCAGAATAAGGCGGTGCCCGCCACCCCTCAAAATCGCAAAATGCTGGAGCAGGACAAAGCCAAATTTGAACTCCAGATTGCCAAGGAAAAAGAATTTGCTCAAGAGATGGCAGAAAGACTTGTAGGTGTTGTATGCACAATTCCAGCAAAGGTAAGTGAAGAGGATCGTCTTTACGGCTCGATCTCGGCCCGCGATATTATAAATGCCCTTGCAGAAAAAAATATCGAGGTGGAAAAAAGAATGGTTATGCTTAATGAACCCATTAGAAATATTGGCACCTACAACGTCCCTATTCGCGTTTACAAGGATGTTGAGCCTGAAATTGTTATTGAAGTGGTACCCGAGTAAAGAATGCTGATCCATAGAACCAGACCTTAGTTTAACCCACTAAAGGGCCTGTTACCATACAAGGCTGAAAAAGTTAAAAGTTATAAGTGATCTAAAGTGTGAAGTGAGCTAAAGTGTGAAGTGTGAAGTGAGCTAAAGTTTTAAAATGAAGCCGCTGAAGGCGGCACCATAACTTTAGACACTTTCAACTTTAGTCACTTGTATTTTGCCTTAACTTTAGGCACTTTAGATCACTTTAGGCACTTTAAACTTTTGCATAAATAGAATGAATAAACCAAGGTATATATACGTTACCGTATTTACGAATACATGTACTTAGATTTTTATGGCAGACAAAAAATTAAACACCGGAAAAGATCCTTATCTTTATCATCTCCCCCCCCAGAGCCTTGAGGCCGAAGAATCTATTTTAAGCGCAATTCTGGTTGATAACGATACTCTGCTTGATGTCCTCGAGATCCTCTCCCCCGATGATTTTTACAGATCTGCGCATCAGAAAATATTTTCCGCTATATCAGAACTCTTTTCAAGGAATGAACCTGTTGATCTGGTAACCTTGACCAATATATTAAGAGAGAATGACCGGCTGGAAGAAATTGGCGGAGCAGCATATCTTGCAAATCTCGTAGATACTGTCCCCCTCGCGGTAAATGCACAGTATTATGCCAAAATCGTCTATGACAAGGCCTGTTTAAGACGCCTTATTGAAAAAACAAATTCCATAGCCAAACGGTGCTTCGAGGATCGAGGTGATGTTGACAGTGTTATCGATTTTGCAGAAAGTTCCATTTTTGAGATATCCGAAAATAAAATCAGGCCGACATTTTATCCCATTGGCAAAATAATCGAAAGCAACATCGATGTTCTTGAAGAACGCCAGGGCAACAGAGCTCTGGTTACCGGCGTTGCCACAGGCTTCACCAAACTTGACGAATTAACCGCAGGGTTACAAAAATCTGATCTTGTTATTCTGGCCGGACGACCGGGTATGGGAAAAACAGCTCTTGCCCTGAATATTGCAAAAAATGCAGCCGTGGATGCAAATATTCCTGTTGCCATATTCTCCCTTGAGATGTCCAAGGAACAGCTATCTTTGCGAATGCTCAGCTCCGAGGCAAGAATTGATTCTTCTCGCTTAAGAAGGGGATTCATAAGCCAGGACGATTGGATAAAAATCACTGATTCTGCCGGAGTTTTGTCTCAAGCACCGATCTTTATCGACGATTCACCCAACATTACCGCTTTGGAAATCAGAGCCAAATCGCGCAGGCTAAAGATGGAAAAAGATATCGGCCTTATTATCATTGACTATCTCCAGCTTATGAAAGGCCGCGCCTCCGCCGAACGGCGGGATCTTGAAATCTCGGAAATCTCACGATCCTTAAAAGCTTTGGCCAAAGAGCTCGATCTTCCGGTTGTTGCACTCTCCCAGTTAAACAGAAAACTGGAAGAACGTAGTGATAAACGTCCGCAGCTTGCAGACCTGAGAGAGTCCGGAGCGTTAGAGCAGGATGCCGACGTCGTGGCATTTCTTTACAGGGATGAACTATACAACAGGGATGAAAACAATCCCAATAAAGGAAAAGCAGAATTAATACTGTCCAAACAGAGAAATGGTCCCACCGGATTCACCATATTGACATTTTTGGACACCTATACTCGGTTTGAAAATTACGCCGCCAGAGAGTAAAGAATCCGGGTCCATAGGACAAGGCATTGGTTTGACCTAAAAGGGTCTGTTACCTTACAAGCAGGACAAGTTAAAAGTGATAAGTGAGCTAAAGTGTGAAGTGGATAGTGAGCTAAAGTGTGAAGTGAGCTAAAGTTTTAAAATGAAGCCGCTGAAGGCGGCACCTTAACTTTAGGCACTTTCAACTTTAGTCACTTGTATTTTGGCTTAATTTTAGTTCACTTCAAACTCTTGCAGCAATTCTTCAGGCAGAGCCAGAAAACTCTGACCTGGCCCACAGGACCAAGTTTTTTAGAACCCAATAAATATGAAAAGGCTTTTCGGGAATATCGGCGGGCTTAAGGCCGGCCAAATCCGCAGACTTGAAAATTTATACCGCCGTGGCCTTCCACCTCAGTTTCTTATCACCCTGGAACTTGCTCGTGATATAAGCAGGCTCTCCCATGAAATTCGCCGGCAGATAGGCCTTCTTATAAACCGGCTGGGGAAGATAGCCTATGTCATTGTGGGAAACCATCATGGGATTGTCATCCCGGATACCAGTGATTATCGCGTGGCACCCGGTCGTCTGAAAGGGCTAAGATGCATACACACCCATCTTAATAATGAACCACTCACAAGAGAAGACCTCACCGACCTTGCTCTTTTAAGACTCGACATCATGGCTGCAATCACAATGACCCGAGAGGGCTACCTTCATCGGGTTCATGCCGCTTATATCTTACCAAAAAGTTCAGCCGGAAAGCCGTTTGAGATTTTAAAGCCCTTGAATCCCAACCAACTCGATATCGGATGTATAGACCTTATCCAGTCACTTGAAACAGAAATCGCCCATATAACGTCTTTGTTTGAAGCAGATACAGCAAAAGAAAGAGCGCTTCTCATCAGTGTTACGACAATCTCCAGACATGGAGCCATGGCTTCTTTGGCAGAGCTGGAAGATCTGGCTGTATCCAGTGGCATCGACGTCGTCGGAACGGTTCTGCAGCAACGCCGAAAATTAAATACCAGATTCCTTATGGGCATGGGAAAGCTTCAAGATCTGATCATTCTGGCACTTCAGAAAGGAGCAACATTAATAATTTTCGATCAGGAATTAAACCCGTCCCAAATCCGGTCGATTACCAATAAGATAGATTTGAAAGTAATTGACAGAACCCAATTAATTCTTGATATTTTTGCGCAACGGGCCCAATCAAAGGAAGGAAAACTTCAAGTGGAGCTTGCCCAGCTAAAATACCTGCTTCCACGGCTTATTACAAAAAACACCGCCATGTCACGTTTGACCGGTGGTATCGGCGGTCGCGGACCGGGAGAAACAAAGCTGGAAATAAACCGCAGGCGGGTGCGTAACCGGATCGCACGGTTGGAAAATGAGTTGTCCCTTGTAATGAAACAAAGAAAGCAGCAAAGGGCAAAACGTACTAAAAAGGGATTGGCTATTATTTCCATTATCGGGTATACCAATGCTGGTAAATCTACCCTGCTGAACACCCTTACAAAGAGTAATGTTCGGGCTGAAAGCCGACTTTTTGCCACATTGGATCCTTCCAGCAGGCGCCTTAAATTTCCGAGAGATATAGAGGTCATCATTACGGATACGGTGGGATTTATCAAAAACCTCCCCAAAGACCTTATGGTTGCTTTTCGTGCAACCTTAGAAGAACTTGAAAATGCAAACCTTCTTTTGCATGTGATCGATATCAGCAATCCTCGTTTTAAAGACCAGATCAAGTCTGTTGAAACAATTCTTGCCGACCTTAATCTGCACAATATCCCCTTAATCCGGGTTCTGAACAAAAAGGATCTCGTTGACCTAATAACTGTTGATGCACTGACACGGACCCTTGGCGGAACAGCCATCTCGGCCAATGTCAAATCTACCTTGATCCCCCTGATCGAAAAGATGGAAGCCTCGACACATCACATAAAAGGCATCTCATCAGGATAGGGTGTAAATCAAGGATGTTGGCAAACATTGAT
>Ga0272444_10004326_pt1 | contig 12561 bp, 13 predicted proteins | sample SSMForm13_FD_201033 | JGI IMG/M metagenome (GOLD analysis project Ga0272444, IMG submission 201033) | Marine sediment archaeal communities from Little Sippewissett salt marsh, Falmouth, MA, United States - SSM-Form-13 | ecosystem: Environmental > Aquatic > Marine > Wetlands > Sediment ...
CGCGGTCCAGCACCGTGTCGGTCATGGTGTTGATCAGGGTGACATGCTGGTTGACCAGCTGCGCCATGTCCTTGTCGCCGGTCGAGATCAGGGTGTCGATGCCCTGCTCGGTGGCCTGCTGCGCCAGCGTGCCGATCACGTCGTCCGCCTCCACACCCTCGACCACCAACAGCGGCAGGCCCATCGCCTCGACGATCTCGTGCAGCGGCTTGATCTGCTCGCGCAGATCATCCGGCATCGGCGGGCGGTGCGACTTGTACTCGGGGTACAGATCGTCGCGGAAGGTCTTGCCGGGGGCATCGAACACCACTGCCATGTGCGTCGGTTTGTACGTGTCGATGAGCTTGCGCAGCATGTTGATCACGCCGACGATGGCACCGGTGGCCTCGCCCTGTGAATTGGTCAGGGGGGGCAGCGCATGGTAGGCACGGAACAGGTAGGAAGAGCCGTCGACGAGGACGAGGGGCGGTTGCTTTTTCATGGCGCGAGGATACTACGAGCAGGCCCTGCCTGCGCGCCCCGACAGCGCTACAATCTTCACCATCACCCTGGAGAAGTCATGAGCCCAACCCCACCCACAGCTTCGCCCAAATCGCAGGGCCTGCAACGCGTCCTCGAGGCCACCCGCTACCTGACCGGTTTCAAGCGCGGCCTGATCGACCACTTTTCCAATCCCAATCGCTCGATCACCGTGTGCTTCCCGATCGAGATGGACGACGGCTCGGTACAGAGTTTCTTCGGCTTCCGCGTGCTGCACAACAATGTGCTCGGCCCGGGCAAGGGCGGGCTGCGCTACCACCCGGACCTGAGCGTCGGCGAGGTGGCCTCGCTGGCCGCACTGATGACCTGGAAGTGCGCCCTGATCGGCGTGCCCTTCGGCGGCGCCAAGGGCGGCGTGGTGTGCGACACCAAGCAGCTGTCGGAGGCCGAACTGCGCAAGATCACGCGCCGCTTCATCGCCGAACTGGGCGACAACATCGGCCCGCACACCGATATCCCGGCACCGGACATGTATACCAATGAGCAGATCATGGCCTGGGTGTACGACACCTACGACAACATGCACCCTGGGCGCAACAATCGCCCGGTAGTCACCGGCAAGCCGCTCGACCAGGGCGGCTCGGTGGGCCGCAACGAGGCCACCGGGCGCGGCGTGGTGTTCGCCACCGAGCACTTCGTGGCACGCCAGGGCCTGGGCGACCGGCGCTCGCTGGCCGGCGCCAACATCGTCATCCAGGGCTTCGGCAACGTCGGCGTCGCCGCGGCACGCGATTTCGTCGAGGCCGGAGCGCGCATCATCTGCCTGAGCGATTCGCACGGCGCGGTGCATAACCCGGAAGGCATCGACATCGACGAGGCGCTGCGTTTCAAGGAGGAGACCGGCGCACTGGCCGGCCTGCACGGCACCACCAGCCTGAGCAACGAGGAACTGCTGGAACTGCCGTGCGACATCCTGGTCCCCGCTGCAGTCTCCAGCCAGATCCACGGGCAGAACGCCGAACGCATCCAGGCCAGGCTGATCGTCGAGGCGGCCAACGACCCGACCACGCCGGAGGCCGACCTGCAGTTGGCAGCACGCGGCATCGAGGTGCTGCCGGACATCCTGGCCAATGCCGGCGGTGTGTGCGTGAGCTATTTCGAGTGGGTGCAGAACATCCAGAACCAGAGCTGGAGCGAAGTGGAAGTGACCACCAAGCTGCGCCACCGCATGCACGCGGCGGTCGAGTCGGTGGTCGCCAAGCAGGAACGCATGCGCGTCGAATACCCGGATGACACGCATGCCGGGCTGTTGCGCAGCGCGGCGCTGGCGCTGGCCATGGAAAAGGTCGCCTGCGCCACCCTGGAACGCGGCATCTGGCCCTGAGCCACGCACCAGTCCGGCGCACCCAGGCACCAGGCCGCACCATGCCGGGCCTGCCATCGACCAGGCTGCACGCAACCGGCCCTGTGTGTAGCGCTCGATAACGTCGTTTTCGCCACGATCCCGGCGATTCGGCCGCCGCCGCATGCGGATTCGCCGATGGCATGCTTGGTGCTAGTCAAAACCCATTTGCAGGCTTGAAAGTCGTATGCAAGCAGGTTCTCAACGACACGCCCTGTTCCTTGAACTGGGCTCCCTCCTACAAGACAAAAGCACCGGCATTGTTTTTGTCACAACCGGCAACAAGCGCTCGCTGTGCCTGGGGCTGGCGGACGGCTACATCATCTACTGTGGCGGCGCGCGCAGCCATGGCCTGGAGGCGGTACAGCAGCTGGTCGAGGTGCCGATCGCCAGCTATGCCTTCACCCGCGACGGCGACTACCCCTTCCGTCCACGCGACGAGGTGGTGCATGTGCAGGCCCTGCAACGCCTGCAGGCAACGCTCGACCAGGCTGCCGAGGTCGCCGCGGAAAATGACGCGACAACCGGCGCAGACGCGGATTCGCACCCCTCCATCGAAGTGACCACCCGCGTCTACCGTGGCCAGGTCATCAGCGAGCCGGCCCGCCCCGAACCACCGCAACAGCCGGCGACACCGCGCAAGAGCCGCACGGTACGCTACTACCGGGGCCAGCGCATCGAAGACTGAATGAATGAGCGGCCGCGTTGCACACACACCACCCGCCTGCCTGCCTGCCGCTCGGGCGATGCGCCATTCGAGACTGACCGCGGGCGCGCTCAGCCCGCCTGCTTGACCACCTCGACCGGCGGCAAGCGTACCTCCTCCGGCGGCGTGATCGCTTCATCGCGATACTCGTGACGATGCGGGTCCCTGAGCACCTGGCGCAGGATCAGGCGCAGACGAAAATAGGTAGACAGGAAGCGGCCCACGCTCAGCACACTGCCCAGCCAGTAACGCGGATAGAAACGCCATGCCGGCTCGCGCGGCAGGCCGGGGCGGCGATCGGCACGATGCTTCATGCGCAGGAAGCCGCCCTCCAGCGGATGCACCCGGTAGATACGCTTGAACTCACGGTAGAACAGCAGCCGGTGCAAGGTCGCGCGCTTCTTGTTGCTGCCCAGGGCCAGCATGCGCCTGAACACGGTACGCATGTGCTCGTAGGTATAGAAATGCTCCCACATCGCCTCGTAGGCCTCTTCCAACTCGGCACGTGACATGCTCGGGTGCTCGGTCACCACATGGTTGAGGTCGTACTTGTTCATGTCCGGGTCCATCCACACGCCCGCCTGCTGTAGCTTGCGATGGTCCTCGCTGCCGGGCAGCGGGGTGAGCAGGGTGAAGAAGATATGGTCGATCGCCAGCTCTCGCTTGATGATCTCCACGTCGCGCAGCAGCGAGGCCTTGCTGTCGGCGGGAAAACCGATGATGTAACCGGCACACACCACCACCGGATAACGCTTCCAGGCGAGCAGCAGTTCCTTGTACTCGGAGATCTTGTTCTGGCGCTTTTTCGCCGCCAGCAGGTTCTCGGCGTTGATGTTCTCCATGCCGATGAACACCTGGTCGACGCCGGCGCGGCAGCACTTGTCGATGAAGCCACGGATCTTGTGGCTCATGGTATCCACCTGGATCACCATGCGGATCCTGATGCCTTCGCGCTCGCGCAGCTCGATCAGCCGGTCCAGGCAGGCCTCCCAGTTGCGGTTGCGCGCAAAATTGTCATCGGTGAGGAAATAGTCGTGCACGCCGATCTCGTGGTTCATGCGCACGATGCGTTCCAGGTCGTCGGCACTGCGGAAGCGGCTCTTGCGCCCCTGCACATTGATGATGGTGCAGAAGCTGCATTTGAAGGGACAGCCGCGCCCGAGATCGAAGCTGCCGTAGTTGCCGTAGGTGCGTCCCAGCTGCTCGCGCGGCAGGAAAGGCACCGGCGCATCCGGCAGCCCCGGCAGCTCCTCGAGGTGATCGTAGACCGGCTTGAGCCGGCCGTTGAAGGCATCGATGAGCAACTCGTCCAGGCGTCCCTCCTCGGCCTCGCCGAGGAAAAAACTGATGCCCAGTTGCTGCGCCTGCTGCATCTCCGGCGGCAGCTCGTCGAGCATGGCCACGCAGCCCGATACATGAAATCCGCCGATGCATGCCGGCACGCCCTGTTCGACGAACGGGCGCGCGATGTCCACTGCCCGCGGGAACTGGTTCGACTGCACCCCCACCAGGCCGACGAAGGCCGGCTGGCCAGCGATCATCTTCAGCAGCGCCTGCGGGTCGACCCGTCGGCTGCTCTCGTCGATCGCGTGGATGCGGATATCCACCTGCTCGCCGAGTACCTGGCGTTCGCGGCAGTCGCGTGCCAGGCCGTACAGGCAGGCCAGGGAATTTGAAGGCAGGGTGAAGGTCCGCCACTGCAGCGGGTAGCCGTCGTCATCATAGTGCGTCGGCTTGATCAGTATCAGATGAAAAACCTGTTGCATCCGCTCTCCGTTTGCCGCGCGGGATACCTGCAAAAACGCGCGAAGCGTTTCGCAGCTGCCAATTCGATGATACGGCGAATGGTAGCAGAGGCACAGGCGCCGACCGATGCCCGTATGGACAAGGGCCGGTCTACTGCGCCAGCCCGGAGCACGCCATCCGAGCGATGCGGCCGGCTCAGCCGTCCATGTCCAGGTCGGTCTGAACCGCCTCGATACCCGCTTCGGCACACTGGATGTCGACGTCCCCGGGCGATTGCTGGCCCGGGGCACCTGAAACACCCACTGCGCCGACATGCTGGCCCGCCGCCGACACCGGTATGCCGCCGGGGATCAGCAGCACGCCCGGTATGTCGCGCATGAAATCGCGCCCGGCCAGCGCCGCGGTCGGTGCGCGGAAGGTGTTGGCCGCGTAGCCCTTGCGTTGCGCGACCTCGATCGAATGCGGACCGGCCGAGGGACTGCGCAACAGGGCCAGCGGCAGGCCATCCCTGCCGACCACCGCCACGGTGACATGGAAGCCAAGCTCGGCGCAGGCCTGGTAGGCCGCGCTCGCCAGCTGGTTGGCGGTGCCCGCAGACAGGGTCTTGGTGGTGACGGTGGGCGCATCCTCGGCAGACACCAAAGGCGCCAGGCCAAGCAGCATCAGACCGACAAGGTGCATTTTCGCAGGTTGCATAGCTCGCTTCTCCGGGGTGAAGGGAGCCACCGTTTAACCGTTTTCCGGCCCTCCTGTAAACCCACCCGGGTTGACGTTATTGCTCAGGCATCCACCCAGAAGCGCTGCGCATAGTGGCGCGCACGATCCTCGACCGGCAGTGCCTGCAGCCCCTGTGAACGGAAGAATCCGCTCGCTTGCGACTGCGCCTTGACCAGCACGCCCGCATAGCCCTGCTCGCCGGCAGCGACCCGCACGGCCGTCAGCAGCCGGCTGCCGATGCCGCGGCGCATCCAGTCGGGGTGCACGTAGAGGCCGTGCAACAACAGCCCGCTGCCCCCGGCCGGGCAATCCTGCGTGGCCGCTTCCTCGACGGCTGCTACGCCGACGATCTGCCCCGCAGCGATGGCAACCGTGAAACGCTGATGCTGCATGTCGAAGGTGTCATACAGGTAGCTCGACAGCGACAGGCGCTTGACCCGCTCGGGCAGGTCCCAGGTCATGAAGGCCGCTTCGACCACGCGGTTGACGGCGGACAGGTCGGACTCAGCCGCCTGGCGCAGTTCGATCGTCTGTGCGTTCATCGCTCACCCAAGAAAAAGCCTCCCCTGCACGGGGAGGCACTGATTCAATAAACGGCTCAGCTGGCATCCTTCCATTCCAGGCCACTGTCGACCGAGTGGTGCTCGACCGGCTCGGGCTCGGGCACTTTCAAGGTAACAAGCTCCTCGGCACTGACCGGGTGGATGGCGATGGTGCTGTCGAAGTCGGCCTTGCGTGCGCCCATCTTCACCGCCACCGCGAAGCCCTGCAGCATCTCGTCGACACCGTCGCCGATCAGGTGGATACCCACCACCTGCTCGTCCTCGCCCGAGCACACCAGCTTCATCGCGGTGGTCATGCCGTGATCGGCCAGCGCGTAGCGCATCGGCGTGAAGTCGGTCTGGTACACGGTGATCTTCTCGCCGCTCTGCCGCGCCTGCGCCTCGGTCATGCCGACCGTACCCACCGGCGGGTGCGAGAACACCACGCTGGGGATGTTGTTGTAGTCCACCTTCTGCTCGGACTGATCGAGGAACAGGCGCGCGGCCAGGCGACGTCCCGCGGCGATCGCCACCGGGGTCAGCGGGGTGCGGCCGGTGATGTCGCCGATCGCGTAGATGCCCGGCACATTGGTGTTCTGGTACTCGTCGGTCGGGATGATGCCGTTGGCACGCATCTCGATGCCCGCCGCCTCGGCGTTCAGCCCACGCGTGTTCGGCGCGCGACCGACCGCCCAGATCACCGTATCGAAGCCGTCGAGACGCTCGCCGTCGGCCGCATCCATGGCGATACCCTGCGCGGTCTGCGCCAGGCCGGCGACCTGGAAGCTCATGCGCAGCTCGATGCCCTGCTTGCGCATCTCGGCCATCAGCACCTCGCTGATCATCGGGTCGAACACTTCCAAGACACGCTCTTCCAGCGCGACCACGGTGACCTGCGAGCCCAGCGCCTGCAGCACGCCGGCCAGTTCCACGCCGATGTAACCACCGCCGACGATGGCCACTTTTTTCGGCTGCTTTTCCAATTCAAAGAAGCCGTCCGAGGTGATGCCCAGCTCGGCACCCGGCACCGGCGGCACGATCGGCTTGCCGCCGGTGGCGATGACGATGTGCTCGGCGCTGAAGCGCTGGCCGTCAACCTCGATGGTGCGGTTGTCGACGAAACGGGCGTAGCCGTTGATGCGGGTTATGCCGGTCTCGTCCACGTAACCATCCCAGTAGTTGATGATGTTGCGGATGTAGTTGTCGCGGCCGGAAACCAGGCGCGACCAGTCGGTCCTGCCGCGCGTGGTCGGCACGCCGAAACCGTTGGCGTCGTCCACCGCATGCGCCAGGTTGGCCGCGTACCACATGACCTTCTTCGGCACGCAGCCCTGGTTGACGCAGGTGCCGCCCATCTCACTGGCCTCGACCACGGCAACACGCTTGCCGTACTGGGCCGCTTTTTCGGCAACCGCCAGTCCGCCGCTGCCGCCGCCGATGGCGATCAAATCAAAATGCTTGTTGCTCATTGTGCTAATCCTGTTCGGGCACCCGCGTGGGGTGTCAGGTGCCCCGGCAGCCAGCTGGGCGGCGCCGGGGCTTTGCAGCGGGAAGGTCTTGGGCCCTTCCCTCAGGCAGACGCCTGCCAGCTTCAGGCGGCGTTCTGCGCCTGTTCGGCGAAGTAGGCCTCCAGCTCGTCGGAGCCACCGATGTAGTCACCGTCGATGAATACCTGCGGCACGGTCTCCTTGCCGGTGATGGCGCGCACCGAGCGCAGCGAGGCATCGTGGCCGAGGCTGATCTCGTCGAACGCCATGTCGCGCTCTTTCAGCATTTCCTTGGCCTTGGCGCAGAACGGGCAGCCCGGCTTGGTCATGATGCTGATCGCCGCCGGCTTGACCGCGTTCGGGTTGATGTAGTCGAGCATGGTGTCGGCATCGGACACCTCGAACGGGTCGCCCGGTACGTTCGGCTCGATGAACATCTTTTCGACCACGCCGTCCTTAACCAGCATCGAGTAGCGCCAGCTGCGCTTGCCGAAGCCCAGGTCGGCCTTGTCCACCAGCATCCCCATGCCCTCGGTGAATTCGCCATTGCCGTCCGGGATCAGGGTGACGTTCTCCGCCTCCTGGTCTTCCTTCCAGGCGTCCATGACGAAGGCATCGTTCACCGACATGCACACGATCTCATCGACGCCGTTGGCCTTGAAGGTCCGGGCCAACTCGTTGAAGCGCGGCAGGTGGGTCGAGGAGCAGGTCGGGGTGAAGGCGCCCGGCAGGGAGAAGACCACCACGGTCTTGCCCTTGAAGATCTCATCGGACGTGACGTCGACGAACTCGCCGTTGGCACGGGTCTTGAAGACGACGTTGGGTACGTTTTGTCCTTCGCGGTTCTGTTGCATGAGTGTTCTCCAGATTCGAGTTAAAAAGTTGGGTTAAAAAATTTAGGCCTTCGCTATCGAAGACGGGCTTAGTATCTGGAAAACACTATGATTGAGGAAATTGTTTGTTTCAAATATTTCGATAGTCTTTGTCTAATTCACGCGTCGCATGCGCCTCACCCGACAGCGCAGCCCCGGCCATCGGGCGGACGCACCGGGGTGGCCATGGGCGCACTTGCTACACTGCAGGCGCAGACAAGGCAGCCCCTTGTGCAGGAAGCAAAATCAATCAACAAGAACCCAGGAGCTTCTCAATGAAACATTTCTTTTGCGGCATCGCCATGCTGCTCGGCACCGGCAGCGTCATGGCTACCGACTGCTCTTCGGTACGGGTCGAGGTCAGCGCACTCAATGGCAACACCTGGCAGGCGGTCGCCTATGATGAAAACGGCAATGCCTGTGGCGAGGGCATTTCCGGCAACCGCAATGCCGCGCGGCAACTGGCGCTGGACGATTGCGGTTGCTGAAGCGCTCGGCTTAAGCTGGTTGCAGCGACCAGCTTTTTTCAGCACACGGCCGTTTGTGCCGGTCACTACCCGCCGGAGCCCGCCATGAGCAAACGTATCGTCATCTGTGCCGACGGCACCTGGAACCGCCCCGAACAGAATCTCAAGGAAGACGTCCCCACCAATGTGTTGCGACTGGCGCGGGCGATACGCCCGAGCGGGCGTGACCGGGTGCCGCAGCAGGTGTTCTACGACTGGGGCGTCGGTTCCTATTACGGCAAGGTGGTCGGCGGTGCCACCGGCGAGGGGCTGCACAAGAACATCATGGACGACTACCGCTACATCGTGCAGAACTACTCGCCCGGCGACCAGCTGTACCTGTTCGGCTTCAGCCGCGGCGCCTATACCATTCGTGCGCTGTGCGGCCTGATCAACAACTGCGGCATCCTGAAGCGGCCGGACGCGCGCCTGATCGAACAGGCCTTCGCCCTGTACAAACGCCCCGGCGCCAAGTACAAGCCCGACGGCGAGCAGGCCAAGGCCTTCCGCAGCGCGCATGCACATCGCTCACGCAAGGTCAGGTTCGTCGGCGTGTGGGACACGGTCGGCGCCATGGGCATCCCGATCTCCTTTCTCGGCCTGTTCGACGACAAGGACGAGTTCTACGACACCAAGCTCGGCGCCAACGTGGACATCGCGCGGCACGCGCTGGCGATCGACGAACACCGTCGCGACTTCGAGCCCACCGTCTGGGAAGACAAGCCCGGCTCGGACATCCGCCAGGTGTGGTTTGCCGGCGCACACAGCGATGTCGGCGGCGGTTACAAGCCCGACCCGAACAACGGCGTGGCCAGCGACCAGGCACTGGCGTGGATGGTCCGCCAGGCGGAACAGGCCGGCCTGCACCTGGAGCCGCACCTCAAGGAAGGCATCAGCGACACAGCGACCGCCTCGCTGCACCAGTCACGCCGCAGTTTCTACCGGGTCAAGGACAAGCTGCTGCGCCCCATCGATCACGGCAAGGGGCAGGTGCTGATCCATCGCTCGGTCAAGGTGCGCTGGGATGCCGATGCCGGCTACCGCCCGCAGAACCTGGCCGATTACATCCAGGGCGAGGGCTGGCCCGGCGAACTCGAAGACTGAGCCACCCGCCTACTCGGCGAACTCGATGCGCTCGGCCAGCTTGTCCAGCGCGCTGCGCGCACAGGCCTCGTCCCTCTCGCCACCCGGGGCACCGCTCACCCCCACTGCGCCGATACGGCTGCCCGCAGCTTCGATCGGCAGCCCGCCGACCATCATCAGGATGCCGCGCACATGGTTGAGCTCGGGGCGGATATCGCCACGGTTGGCGCGAAACTCGCCCGAAGGAATACCCGACATGACCACCGCGTTGGCCTTGTCCTCGGCGATCTGCAGGGTGAAGCGCGAGGCCAGGTCGTCGCGCAGGGTGGCGCGCACGATGCCGTTGCGGTCCACCACCACCGCACTCACCTGGTAACCGGCCTCGCGGCAGGCCAGCACCGCTTCGCTGGCAATATCGCGCGCCAGTTCCATCCCGATGTTCTTCACCCCGAGCACATCGGCGGCCTGTGCCGCCATTCCCAGGCCCGACAGAGCGACACACAAGGCAGCAGCTTTCAAGATCGGCATAGTCAATCCTCGATGCAGGTAGATGCGCACCGTAACGCGGTTGCGCGGGCGACCTCAACACGAACAACGTTCTTTATGTGCTATACAGCACAGGTACAGCGTAGCGGCATACAGAGGGTGCGACATGCCGTTTGTACACGGACACGTAGAGGGAGAGGGATTTGCCATGCAGTTCGCAGACATTCTGAAGAAAACGCTCAAGTGGGAAGGCGGCTTTGTCAATGACGTGCACGATCGCGGCGGCGCGACCAAGTACGGCATCACCATCGTCACCCTGAGGGCGCTCAACGAGGATATCGACGAGGACGGACGGATCACCGTCGACGACATCCAGGACCTGACCATCGAGCAGGCCAAGAGCATCTACGAGCGCGCCTACTTCATCAAACCCAAGTTCAACCTGCTGCCGGACGCCCTGCAGCCGGTGATGTTCGACATGGGCGTGAATCACGGACCGTCACGCGCCACCAGGATCCTGCAGCAGGTGATCAACCTGGTCGGCCTGGCCACCATCGAGGTCGACGGTGGCATCGGGCCGGTCACGGTGCGTGCCGCCGACACCAGCTACCGCCGCATGGGGCACTACATGATCAACGCGCTGTGCGACGCCCGTCAGAACTTCTACAACGGCATCGTGCTGCGCGATCCCAGCCAGGAACGCTTCATCCGCGGCTGGACCAACCGCAACAACGACTTCCGCGTAATCGTCTAAAGGAACCAGACCATGAGCATCACCACCTTACTTCCCGTCGTCGGCGGCCTGATCGATTCGCTGACCAAGGGCCTGGACGAACTGTTCACCTCGGACGAGGAACAGGGCCAGGTCGACATCGAGAAAAAGAAGGTCGAACTCAAGCAGCTCGCCCTGGAACTGAAGGCGCAGCACACCCAGCTGCAGATCAACATGGTGCAGGCCAACCATCCGAGCATCTTCGTCGCCGGCGCGCGCCCGGCGATCATCTGGATCGGCGCCCTGGGGCTGGCCTACGAGGCAATCCTGCGGCCCATCCTCAACGGTCTGTGGACCGCCTTCGGCAGCCCCGATCACCAGACAATGATCACCGAATTCAAGGCCAAGTTCGACACCGCACCCAGCGCCGAGCAGATCCAGGCCCTGGTCGACGCCTATACCTTCGCCTTCCCCTCGATCAACACCGACCTGTTCATGCCGATCGTGCTCGGCGTGCTCGGCATCGGCGGCATGCGTACCTGGGAAAAGCTCAACAACAAGGCACGCAACAACCTCGGCGCCTCGGCCGAGTCGGTGCAGGTGGAGGCGATGCTCAAGGATCAGTACGAGCAGACCCAGCGGCAGGCGGCGGAAGCATCGGCCGGGACAGCCGCCAGCGGCGGCAAGATCGATACCGGCAATGCGGCGGTCAACGCCTACAACGAGGCCTCTTCCAAGCCCGGCTTCAAGCCGACCTATGTGCACCCGGCGGACGTTGTCGGTGTCGATGTCGACTGATCGATCCAGCGGCCGCCCCGGCCCGAGAGTGGCGGCTGGCATCGTCCTGGCTGTGCTGCTGGCGATCAGCCTGCATGCGGGCGCCGGCGTCTATACCTGGGTCGACGAGCACGGGGTGCGCCAGTTCAGCGACAAACCACCTGCCGCTGCCGCTGCCGGGTCACGGGTGCGCAGCATCGAGGTGCCGCAGATCGGCACGGTGGTCACGCGGCAACTGCCGGCCGATGCGCTGCCACCCCGTTCCGCCGCCAAAAAGACCGCGAGGAGTCGCCGGGTGGTGATGTATTCGGCGCAATGGTGCGGCGTGTGCAAACGCGCTGCGCGTTATTTCCGCGACCAGGGCATTGCCTTCCGCGAGAAGGACATCGACCAATCACCACAGGCACGGCGTGAATTCGAGCGCCTCGGCGGGCGCGGCGTGCCGCTGATCCTGGTGGGCAGGCGCAAGCTGGCGGGCTTTTCGCCGGCCAGCTTCGAACAACTCTATTCCCGCTAGCCGGCCAGGTCAGCCCATTTACCGGGGCCGGCTATTCCGCCTCGTGATGACGCTGGCGCTGGAACACCGTGTGCTGGCACTTCGGGCAAGGCGGGATATGGCCGGTCTTGTCGAAGTGCAACAGCTCGCCGCACTCGGTGCATTCGAGCACCCCCGGGGCGGTGATCTCACCTGTGTGGTAAGTGCTCGCTTCGCGTGCACGCTCGGCGATGTCCTTGAGAGCCTGGCTGGTCTGGTCCGCCATGCCGGCGAACATGTCGAGAAAACGATCCTGGATCAGCGACATGTCGAACTGCAGCCAGTCGCGGAACTCCTCGCCGCTGTCCGCCATGTACTCGGCGGCATCCTGGATGTCGCGCTCCACGTAATCGGAGATCTTCTCCGCCTCTTCGCGGGTCAGTTCGCCCAGCTCCACCGCCCGCTCGCGGGCGTTGTTCAAGGTCTCGCGCAGCCAGGGCACACTCTTGCGCTCTGCCGTGTCGGCCGCCTCGTGCACCCGCTCGAGCATCTGCTCGTAGGCACTGACCA
>Ga0272444_10004327_pt1 | contig 12556 bp, 13 predicted proteins | sample SSMForm13_FD_201033 | JGI IMG/M metagenome (GOLD analysis project Ga0272444, IMG submission 201033) | Marine sediment archaeal communities from Little Sippewissett salt marsh, Falmouth, MA, United States - SSM-Form-13 | ecosystem: Environmental > Aquatic > Marine > Wetlands > Sediment ...
TTGCGCCACCAGCTGGTCGGCGTCGTCCCGGGCGCCGCAAAAGACCACCGCCTGGCGCGTGGTGGGCCGCCGGTGACCGGTGACTGACAAATCGTCGACGCCGGCCAGGGCGTTTAGCAGGGTGGATTTTCCCGACCCGGTGGGGCCGATGAGGGTCACCACGAGCTTGCGCTCCAGGCGCGCCACCAGCTTGTCGATCATCTGGCCGGCCTCGGCGCACTGTCTTTGCAGCGCCACCCCCGGCGACCACAAGGGGCAGGCCGTCAGGGCGCCTTGCAGCCGCTGCAGGGCGTGGCGATGGGTTTCGATGATGCCGCTGGCTTTGAGGGTTGCCGCTATCCGGTTGTTTGCCATTCGGGGGGCGCTGCCTTTCTGCACTGCCGCAGGTGATCGTCGACGGCGGCCAGGGTGTCACGGCTGTCGTCCAGTATTTGGGTGGCGCGTGCGATGAGCGCGCCGGTCAGGTTCTCTTCCAGGATTTTCTGCACGGTCTCGGCCTTGTCGCTCAACCAGGCGCGCGCAATGGGGGCCAACATGGTCTCCAGCAGCCGGCGGTCGGCGCTTTTCATGCCGGAAGTGGCCGGTATGGCAATCAGCGCGTAAAGGTCATGCAAACCGAAAAAGCCCGTCAGTTTGACCTTGATGCCTGCCGCTCCGATCGGGTCCCCGGTCGAGAGGATGTAGGTGACGGCCGCGGTCGCCGGCAGAACGTTGAGAAAGGCCGCCACCGTCTGCCAGAGCTTGTCGCGCAGGCCCATCTGGCGGCGAAACTGATCGGCCAGTTGTCTTAGACTGTTTTCCACCTCGGGGGAAATAAATTGGGTCAGTTCCTTGCGGGTCAGCAGGGTTTGCAAAGTGGTGGACCACTCCAGGGATCTGAGGCGCTCCTGTTCGGCTGAAAGCGCCGGATGGGCCGGGACCTTGAAGGCCGCCAGCCCCGGCTGATCGGCGGGCGTCATTCGGACCCGGCCGCCCATCAGGGCATGCGCGTTTTCGGGGGCCGCAGCCAGGGTCTTGGCGATGGCCGCCATCTGTTTCCCGGCCGCATCCTGAACTGTGGCCGTGACCTCGAGCCAGGGGCCCACAGCTTGCCGGTAGAGGTCATGCACGGCGCTCAGCAGATCCTCCTCCAACTGCCGGCGGAGGCCGTCTTTGGCCGATGGTGAAGCGCCCGCCCGGCCTTTGCGCAGGCGCTTGACGATCTTGAGCACGCCGCGGTAGGGCCATTCAATGGCCGTTCCGGTCTTGCGCAGCAGCTTGATGTGGGGCGGGTCGGTTTGCAGCCAGATCTTGGCAAAGCGCTTGAGCAGGCGATCGGCGGGGAAATGGCGCAGGGCCTGCTGAACGCTGTGGCTCTGGGCGGTGCGCAGGGCATCGCGGTAAAGCGCCAGCGCCTGGCGCGAGAGCGCCAGGCGTTCGGAGAAGGCGGCGGCCTGGGCCAGGGTGTCGGCCAGCATCGAGGCCATCAGCTCGGGCTGCAGCTTGCGCGGGTCCAGGGCCCGAAGGGCATCGGCCAGGGGCGGGGCCCCCGGATCCAGGGGGCTCAAGATCATATGCGCTTCACCGCTGGCCACGGCGTTGCTCTCATCGGCCCGGTAGACGCCGATGACCTGGTTTGGGGCATCCTGCCCGTAGAGGTTGCGGGCCACCGTGGTCGCATGTTCACGGACCTCCTCGGCCTTGAAGGTGGGGTAGACACGGTAGACCAGGAAACATTTCTTGGTGCCGACCTGGGTCAGCTCATCGGCCAGGAAATCGGTGTTGTCGCGGTTGTTGTAGTTGGCGTTGGTGAAGATATAGATCAAAACGTCGGCCGTCTCCAGGGCCTGGCGGGAGGTTTCGCGGTTGACGTAAACCCCGCGGGCGCCGGTGTCGAAGTCCGGCGTGTCCATCAGCAGCAGGTCGGCGGAAACCCGCTTGCTGGCGACATACAGCGGGCAGCCGGGGACGGCCAGGTCGGCCGGGTCGCCCAGGGGGCCGGGCAGGCAGCCGAAGGGTTGAAAGAGCAGCGCCAGAAGGCCCTCGCGCTGGAAAAGGCTGGGGTGCGAACACAGCAGTACCCGCCGATTCAGGCCGGCCCGCCCGCCCACCGTGGAAACCGCTTTGCCCACCAAGGCGTTGAAGAGCGTCGACTTGCCGGATGAGCCGCCGCCGCAAATCGCGGCCACCAGCGGCAATTCTCCCGACAGGCGCGGCAGCAAACGCGCCCTGAGGGTCTCCAGCCAATCCTTCAGCCGACCCTCGGGCGGCAGCCCCAGCAGTTCGCCGGTTTTCTTCAAATCGTCGCTGACAGCTTGAAGCGCCCCTTTCAGGGGGTGATCGCGGCGGGTGGCCATGGTGTCTGTCCTCCTGGGTTGGATGGTCTGGAAATTACCATAATTTGGGCGTTCTGGAAACCTCCAGCCCCCTCCGGGCCGGTCCGTGAGTAAAAGTGCTTCCGGCAGTCTGCAAAAGGTGACGGCGGGGGCTGAGCGGCTCGGGATCTTGCGGAAATTCAAGCGCTGGCTGGCGGCCAGATGGGCTTCGGGCCGGCATCGCGGCGCGCTATGGGCAAAAGCACGGGTGGCACCCAGATTGCTTTTTCAGCCATGCCGAAAAGCGGTCGATAAGTCGCCTAATTCAGCGCAATCCTCGAAGTAAAGTAAAGTATGAAAAAACGATTGACCGTCTATGTGGTGAGTGATTGCGGCGCTCCGATTCGGCAGGCCAGTGTGCCCAGGGCCATGCTTTGGTTGGCAGGCCTGCTGGCAGCGGTTTTCGTGGTGGCTTTGACGGCGCTCTCCTGCAGCTATTTCGATCTCAGACGGACGGAAAGCGACAACCGGCAGCTGAAAACCCATCTCTCCGCTCAGCGGGAGGAGGTTACGCGCCAGCGACGCCGAATTCTCACCTTCGCCGAAGAGATCAATGCCCTCAAGGCCGAGCTTTTGAAGCTGGCCCAGTTCGAAAGCAAGATACGCGTCATCGCCAACTGTGAACTGGCCGAGGAGACCGGCAGCCCATTCGGTGTCGGCGGGGCCGTTCCGGATGATCTGGAGACCAATCTTTCCCCGAGGGAAATCGACAGCAGCATCCTGCGCGAGATGCACGATCAGGTCAAAGTGCTCCAGTCAGCGATGGTCAAGCAGAGGGAAGGCTTTGAAAGCCTGAAAACCAAAATCGAGGCTCAGGCCAACCTGCTGGCCGCCACACCGGCCATCCGGCCCACCAGCGGTTGGGTGACCTCCCGCTTTGGATACCGCAAATCCCCCTTCACCGGCACCCGCCAGTTTCACGCCGGACTGGATATCGCCACCCGTCAGGGCACCCCGGTGATCGCGCCGGCCGATGGCAGGGTCACCTTTGCAGGCCCCAAGGGGCTGATGGGCAAGATGCTCACCATCCGGCACGGCCACGGTTTCGTCACCCGCTACGGGCATCTGAGCAAAATCTTGAAAAAGGCGGGGGATAAGGTCAAGCGCGGCGAGGTCATCGCCCAGGTGGGCAACACCGGCCGCAGCACGGGGCCGCACCTGCACTACGAGGTGCTGCTGAGCGGGGTCCCGGTCAACCCCGCCCGGTACATTCTCAATTAGCACCAGTCATTGCCCGGAGTCCTCGATGCCGATGTCGAACCTGATGCCCTGGGCCAGGGGCAGTCGGCTGGACCAGTTGATCGTATTGGTCTGGCGCCGCATGTAGGTCTTCCAGACATCCGAGCCGGCCTCCCGGCCGCCGCCGGTGTCTTTTTCGCCACCGAAGGCCCCGCCGATTTCCGCACCCGATGTCCCGATGTTGACGTTGGCAATACCGCAATCGCTTCCCCGCTGACTCAAAAAAAATTCGGCCTCGCGCAGGTCGGTGGTCATGATGGCCGAGGAAAGCCCCTGGGGCACCTGGTTGTGGATCGCCACGGCCTCCTCCAGGCTGCGGTAGCGCATGAGGTAGAGAATCGGCGCAAAGGTCTCCTCGGCCACCACCGGGGTGTCCACCCGGGCCTCGCAGATGCAGGGCGCGACGTAGGTGCCGGTATCCAAGGGCGGGTCGGTCAGCGGGTGCCCGCCGTAAAGGATTTTGCCGCCCTCGGCCTCCAGGCGTTCCAAGGCGTCCTGCATGCTGCGGACGGCGGCCCGGTCGATCAGGGGCCCCATCAGGGTGCCGGCCGCAAGGGGGTTGCCCACCGTCACCTGGCGGTAGGCCTGGACCAGGGCGGCCGAGAGGGCCTCGTAGATCGACTCATGGATGATCAGGCGCCGCGTGCTGGTACAGCGCTGGCCCGCGGTGCCGACGGCGCCGAAAACAATGGCCGGCACGGCCAGCTTTAAATCGGCGCTGGGGGTGACGATGATGCCGTTGTTGCCGCCCAGCTCCAGCAGGCTGCGGCCCAGCCGGCCCGCCACCGCGCGTGCCACCTCACGGCCCATGGCGACGCTGCCCGTGGCGGAGATCAGCGGAAGGCGGCGGTCGTGGGTCAGGGGCTCTCCGACGGCCTCGCGGTCGCCCACCACGAGGTTCACGATCCCCTGGGGCAGATCCTGGCGCTCCAGCACCTCCCAAACGATCTTGGTGGCGGCGATTGCGCTTAAGGCGGCCTTGGAGGAGGGCTTCCAGACCACGGTGTTTCCGGCCACCAGGGCGATCATGGCGTTCCAGGCCCAGACCGCCACCGGGAAATTGAAGGCCGTGATCACCCCGATCGGGCCCAGCGGATGCCACTGCTCGTACATGCGGTGGTCCGGGCGCTCGCTGTGCATGCTCAGCCCGTATAGCATCCGGGACTGGCCCAGCGCGAAATCGGCAATATCGATCATTTCCTGGACTTCACCCGCGCCTTCCGCCCGGATCTTGCCGACTTCGAGGCTCACCAGCGCGCCCAGTTCCTGCTTGCGGGCCCTGATAGCTTCCCCGATCTGGCGCACGATTTCGCCGCGTTTGGGGGCCGGAACCGTGCGCCAGCTTTCAAAGGCCTTCTGTGCGCGGCTGATCACGGCTTCATAATCGCTTCGGGCGGCGGTGCGAATGCGCCCGATCACCCCGTTATCGATGGGGGAGCGAACCTCCAGGGTCCGCCCTTCGGCGGACAACCAGGCCCCGCTGCCGACGCCGGAGTGTTCGCCGGTCAGCTGGAATTCATCCAGGATTGCCTTCATGCTGTCCCCTTTCGATGGTTGCGAAATGGCTTTGGAGCACGCCTGGGCGCGGCTGCCCGGCGGCGCCTCGCCCAGCGGAGGTGTTGCGGCAGATATCCGCCTTTAAGACAACGCTTGCCTTCTGCGCCCTCACCCGCTAAGCACGGGAGTGGTGCAGGGGGACGCAGCGGCTGCCCCGCCTTGTGGTTCGAGCTGCTGGATGGAGCGGGGAAGGCGGCTGTGCGGGCGGGGCGCTCCCGCAGGGCCGTGCTCGAACGCGCAGGCTTCGGGTCGGCCCACAGGCAGCGGCCGGCAGGCCGTTTCCCGGCTTTTTTCCCCGGGCAATTGGGGTTTCCGAGGGCGGCCCTGATGGATGATGGTCACTTCCAAAGCCTTCTGGAATTTCTCGGTTTCAGTTGGCCCGGCTACCGCAAGGTGCGCAAGGGGGCAAAAAAACGCATCGTCCGGCACATGCAGGCCCTGGGCTGCCGGGAGATGAGCACCTACCTGGCCTGCCTGGCGGCGGATGCGGCCGTCAGGAGCGCGTGCGAAAAATGCCTAACGGTTCCCATCAGCCGGTTTTTCAGGGACCGGCGCTTGTGGGATACCCTTCAGGCGCAACTGCCGCAGTGGGTGGGCGCCCGGCCGCCTGGGGCCTCGTACCGGGTCTGGTCGGCCGGCTGCGCCCGTGGCGAGGAAACCTACTCATTCAAGATTCTTTGGACCCTATTGGCATCGCAAGCGTCCGGGATGACCGCTGTTCTGGAGCTTTTGGGTTCCGATCTGAACCCCGATCATCTGGCGGCCGCCCGCCGGGGTGTCTACGCTGCCGCCAGCCTCCGGGAAATGAGGCCTGCCGAGCGCGCCGCGGGGCTGACGATGCTGCGCGGCGGGCGGCATTGGGTGGTGCGCCCCGCCATCAGACAAGGCATCCTCTGGCGGGTGCACGACCTGCGCGCGGGGCCGCAGGGCGGCCCGTTCGATCTCATTTTCCTGCGCAACTCGATCCTTACCTACTTGGCGGAACCGGGCAGGTCCGAGGCTTTTGCGAAGGTGCTGGGCGTAATGGCTCCCGGTGGAATCCTGGTCATCGGCGGCCACGAGCGGCTGCCGCTGGCCCGGGAAACGTTGCGCCCGATTGCTGGCTACCGCCAGGCTTTCCAGGCTCCCGTCGATGATGCCATCAATTGACGAATACCACCGATACGTCCTTTACGGCATTGATGACCTTCTGCGATATGCTGCCCAAAAAAAACTCCTTGATGCCCGAGATGCCGCGCCGGCCGAGAACCACGACATCGTAACCGGTCTGCGCCTCGGCGGCGATGTCCTGCGCGATCCCCTTTTTCTTGGCATCCATTTTGATCTTGATGGCGTCAGCGTCGAAGCCCGCGGCCAGAAGGTCTTTTTTGGCGCCGGCCAGGGCGTTTTCAATCAGTTCGCGCTTTTTGGCTTCGATGGTGCAAAAAGAAGTCTGCTGGGTTACAAAATAGGGGGTGAGTTCGGGGCTGTCCATTTCGCAAATGGAAGCCGTGTCGGGCAGGACGCTGAAAAGCGTGATGCGGCTGTCGGGCGTGAACGTTTGGGCGACAAATGCGGCCGCCCGTCGGGCGTTTTCAGAATCGTCGATCGCGATCAGAATTTTTTTGGCCATAGGGTTCTCTCCTTTCGGGTTGGGGGATTGCGATGCGCGGCCGCCGGTTCACCACGCCCGGCACCGGGGCGGCGGGCGAGGCACTGGCGCCCCGACCGGCTCTGCGGGGTGCCGGCCCCCTGTCGGGGGCGTGGGGTAGGGCAAGCGTTTAAGACTTCTAATGACACAATTGTCAGCGAAATGTCAAAAACAAGGGGACGCGAGATTGATAGGGAATTTAGGTCTCAGCGGGTTTGGGGGAAAACCCGCGGGATTGACAAGGCAACGGGGTTTGCCTATTTTTTGGTGTAAAGATCTTTGGAGGTCCTAAGGCATTTTCACCGTCCCGGCCGCGGGACCCCATTAAACCGGGTTTTTGAGGAGAATGCCATGAGTGCTGGGATTGCTTACGAGTGTCCGAAATGTCAACGGCAAAATGAAGGAGATGCCGAGCAGGCGCCCGTCTGCTGCGGCCAGCCGATGAAGCCGATCGACCCGCTGCCGGTCTGCGGGGTTTCCCAGACCGCCGAACACTCCCGCCTGGAGGACGGCGGCGAACCCTGTGACGACGGTCGCGCCGGCCTGCGCTGAAGGCTACGTCGGCCAGCGGCGGGCTTGGCGCTGAGGTCCGTCAGTCGATCGGGATTAATGTCCGCTGCGCTTTGAAAGGGGCTGCTCCATGCCAGAGGAAACCAGGGAGACGATAGCGGTAAATGCGGTCGTCGAGATGACCGCCGAGAGCTTGCAGGCGATTGTGAGAAACGCCAAGGCCCTTGCTGGCCGCGATGCCAGCGGTCGTTATCGGGTGGACACGGCCGACAAGGTGGGGGAGATGATATCCCGCTTTCTGCGCCGGCACGATTTTGAAAGCTTCGTCCAGGATATCGCCAACTACAAGCCCTGAAACGCTCCCGGCGTTCGTGCAGGCGCCGGGTTGTCTTCAAGCAGTACCGCCCGCCCGCTGGCCTGATTGCAGGGCCGCCGGCAGCGACCGGTGTTCCCTGGTGCGCTTGGCCGCGACTCCGCCCTGCCGATCTTAATCTTTGAGACCTGCACGTGCCTTGACCGACAGTTCACACCCCAATGGAGGCGCCATGACGACATCCTCCTCTCCAAGCGAAAGCCTGACGGATTTCAAAGATTCCTTCGCTTATGGTTCGCGCACCGACCTGAACTTCAAGTTTTTGAAGAGCCTGCCGGATCAGGAGGCGGCCGAATTTTTCCGGCTGCTTCTCTTGAAACTGGGCGCGGCCCTGGACGACGGCGACTTTGGCCGCCTGATCGACCACGTCCTGGAATGGCAGGCCAGGGGCTATGCCGAGGCCAAACAGTTCGCCTACGACGACGGGCCCTTCACGGTTCTGGCCAAACCGCTCACCGCGGCCCGCATGGCGCTGATCTCCTCCAGCGGGCACTTCGTGACCGGTGACGACCCCCGGCCGCTTGGAATCGCCGACATGACCCAGGAGATGGCGGTTGCCAAGATCATGGAGATAATCAAGGCGCCGCCGACCCTTTCGGCCATCCCTTTCGACACCCCGTCCCAGCGCCTGCGGGTGCGTCACGGAGGCTACGACATTCGCGGCGCCCAGGCCGACCACAATGTTGTCCTGCCCATAGACGGCCTGCGTCAGCTGCGGGCCGAGGGTAAAATCGGGGCGCTGACCGACGCGGCCTACGCCTTCATGGGAGTCTGCTCCCAGATCCGGCTGTTGAAGCAAAGCGGGCCCCAATGGGTGGCCCTGCTCCAGGAAAAAGAGGTCGAGGCCCTCTTGCTGGTACCCGTCTGACCGGTCTGTCACATGTCGGTCGGACATGTCGCCAGACTGATGGAAGCCGGCGGGATCGCCACGGTGATCGTTGCCAGCCAAGTGTTCCGCGCCCAGCTTGAAAAGATGCATCTGCCCCGGGTGCTGTTGACCCCGCACGTGATGGGGCGTCCCCTGGGACCGCCGGGGGACCGTAAACGGCATTTGGAGGTTCTCGGCGCCGCGCTCAGTCTGCTGCAAGAAGCCTCCAGCGCCAAGACCATCGAGACCCTCACCGGCAGCTACCGGCCCTAACATCAGAGAAAGGATAAACCATGGCCCAAATCACCTTCAAAGGCACACCGATCACCACCCAGGGCGATCTGCCGAAGATTGGCGCTCCGGCGCCGGACTTCACCCTGACCAAAACGGACCTTTCCGACGTCACCCTTTCCGATTTCAAGGGCAAGCGCGTGGTGCTGAACATCTTTCCCAGCGTTGACACCCCGGTGTGCGCCACCTCGGTGCGACGCTTCAACCAGGAGGCCAGCAAACTGGAGAACTGCGTGGTACTGTGCGTTTCCAGGGACCTGCCCTTCGCGCATGCCCGCTTTTGCGGCGCCGAAGGCCTCAACGAAGTCGTATCGGTCTCTGATTTTCGCACCGGGAGCTTCGGTGAGCGCTACGGGGTGACCATTGCAGAGGGCCCGTTGAAGGGCCTGCTGTCACGCGCCGTGGTGATTGTGGATGAAAAGGGAACGGTGTCCTATACCCAGCAGGTGCCGGAGATCGCTGAGGAGCCGGATTACGCGGCGGCCCTGGCGGCCCTGGCCTGATTGTGGCCCCGCCCGCCGAGGGCGTCATGCGTCGGCCACCGCGCGTACAAAGTTCAGGTCGGTGAAGTCCTGGGGGGATACGTACCCCAGATCGAAGCTGACGCACCAGGCGGCCACGAAAGACCTCCGGTCCCCGCTCCACGCCCAGCGCTGTTCGGGGTCGAACACCGGGTCCAGGCAGAAATCGCGGTTGCGGGGGAGATCGGTCACCAGCGTCAGCAGTTCGTCCACCGTCGGCAGGCGCCAGTTCCGCCTGCCGCCAAAGCCTTCGGCTTTCAGATGCTCCACGTAGGCTGCGGCCTGATGCCAACTCAGGGGGTAGGGGGTGCCGGCAGTTTGCCACACCAGGTCGCTTTCGGCGTCCAATATGATGCCCGCGCTTTCCTGCCTGAAATCTCGCGGCCTGGTGCTGCGGGGCCGCCAGAGGGGATCGAGCCGGAAAAACGCCAGCGCCTCTTTTGGGGCCACCTTTTGCGGCGTTTTTCGCAGTCTCAGCGGCGCGTGCTTCGGGGTTGGGGGTTGGCCCGGGGGGTCGGGTGGCAGGCGACAGACCGCCTCCTTGCGCTTTTCCCAGTGGGTTTCAAGATCCGCCAAGGCCGCCAACATCTGGCGGCCGTCGCCATGGCGCGCATCCGGGTCCGGGGCAATGGCCTTGAGGATGAACGCGTCCCAGATGGCGTCCAGGTCGGGGTGCTGCCGGCTGGGGGGAATGGGCTCCGCCATGGGCAGGACCCCGGTCAGCATCCGGTAGAACATCACCCCCGCCGAAAAGACATCGGCGCTGAATCCTGCGGCGTTCGGGTCGGCCTCCTGCTCCGGAGCGGCATACCAGGGCGAGCCGACCTTTAGCTGCTGCGGTCCCGCAAACGTTTCCCCCCTCAGTTTGGAAAGACCGAAATCACATATTTTGGCCGTGTCCTGCTCCGTGATCAGGATGTTGAAGGGCTTGATGTCGCGATGGACGATGCCGGCGTAATGCAGGCAGGCGAGCCCGCTTAGCACCCCGCGGAGGTAGTGAAGCGCCTTGTCCACCGGAATCGCCCGCGACGGGCGTTCCACACGGTAGGTTTCCCCGATCATCTCGCCGAGGTTGTGGCTGTAATGCTCCATGAGGTAGTGGGGGATCCCTTGGGTTTCGCCAAAGTCCCAGACGGCGACCACATTGGGGTGCCGCAGGCCCGCCATCGTGACCGCCTCGGAAACGAACAAGCGGCGGATTTTTTCAGCGCCCATCAACGCCACCAGCATAGGGTCCGGTTCCAGGCGCTTGAGGGCCACTGTCTTTCGAATCGTGGGGATTTCAACACGGTAGACGCGGCTCATGGCGCCGCGTCCGAGAAGGCCGCGGATGCGGTATTTTCCAATGGTCTGCATGGCGGTTTTTCTTTTGCGGGGCGGGTCCTGGGGCCAATCCCGCGCTTTTTGGGGTGGCGCTCACCAAAGCCGATCGGCATGGGCTTCGGGGAGCCCGGCGACCTTGATTTTTCGTACCACCTTGGCGATGTCGTAGGCCACGAAACGCACCGTGAGGACCTTTTCAAGGGAGTCCCAGATCACGTATTTGGCCCGGTTGTCACCATCGCGCGGCTGGCCGACGGCGCCGATATTCAGAATGTGGCGGTTTTCCGGGCGAAGCGCGACGCCGCCTTCCCGCAGGGGGTGGTGTGAGACGCCGTGGCCGTCATATTCCAGGTGTTCCAGGTCGTGGGTGTGGCCGACGAAGCAGAGGGGCTCCGAGAGGCGTTGGAAGGTGTTCAAGATCCGCTGCGGCGAAACCTGGAAAAGGTAGGTGGTGATCGCCCGCGGCGGGAAGCCGTGGACAAACCGCAAGCCGTAAAGCGTTAAAACACCCGGCAGGCGGCTGATGAAGTCCCGGGATGGCTCTGAAAGCCTCTCGATGGTCCAACGCAGGGACCGGCGCGCCAGGGGGTTGAACCAGCTCAGATGCCGGGGGCTGACCACCGCCAGTTCGTGGTTTCCCATTACCGAGGGGATCCGGCGCTGCTGGAGCAGGTCGATCACCGCGTTGGGATCCGGCCCGTAGCCGATGTTGTCCCCCAGGCTGACGACGGCGTCGATGTCGGCCCGGTCGATGTCCTTTAGAACCTGCTGGAACGCTTCGAGGTTGGCGTGGATGTCGGATAAGACCGCAAGGCGCATGGGTTTAAGGTTCCTGTCGTCCGGGATGGCAGCCCGCCGGAAGCGGGGCGATTCTCCCCAGAGCCTCTAGCGCATCAATCCAAAATACCAGGTCACCAGTTCGCGGCCCATGAAAATATAGGCCAAGGCGCCGGTGGCCAGGAAGGGGCCGAAGGGAACCGCCAGTTTGAGGTTGCTGCGGGCATGCACCATAACCCCCAGCCCGACCACGGTGCCCAGCAATGAGGCCGAAAATATGGTGAAAATCACCCCCTGCCATCCCAAGAGCGCGCCGATCATGGCCAGCAGTTTGACGTCGCCGCCGCCCATGCCTTCCTTTCCGGTCAGCATGCTGTAAGTCCAGGCTACCACAAAAAGGCTGCCGCCGCCAACCACAATGCCCAGCAGGGACGCTTGCCAGCCCATGTGGGGCAGGGTCAGGGCCGCCAAGAAGCACAGCCCAATGCCGGGCAGGGAAATCCGGTCCGGGATGATGCGGTGGTCGATGTCGATAAAGGTGATGGTCACCAGCGCCGCGCTGAATGCCATGTAAATCGCGGCCTCGATGGAGACGCCGAAGCGATGGGCAACGGCCGTGAAAAGCAGGGCGGTCAGGAGTTCCACCAGGGGGTAGCGCGGCGACACCCGGGCCTGGCATTGGCGGCAGCGGCCTTTCAGCCAGAGGTAGCTCAAAATCGGGATGTTGTCGTAGAAGCGAATCGGGCTTTCGCAGCGCGGGCACATGGAGCCCGGGGAGACGATCGATCGGGCGAGCGGTATGCGGTAGATGCAGACATTGAGAAAGCTGCCGATACAGGCACCCAGAATAAAGGCTGGAAGTTCGGGGGCGATGGGTAATGGCATCGTTGCGGGGTCTGTCCTTTTTGAATGGCGGTGTGGATGGAGGGCGGAAAGTCCGTCAACCCCTCCATGGGGCGCGGTCCGCAGGCGGCCCGCGTCTCAAGGGTTTCTATCGACAGGCGCCGGCTGCGCCTTGATTGGCGGTGGCAATTGCATATCGGTTGGCAATATTGACGGTTCCGCAAAAAGTCCAATCTCTGCGTTGCGCTGCATCTCGAAGTCCCTGCGGCG
>Ga0272444_10004328_pt1 | contig 12555 bp, 7 predicted proteins | sample SSMForm13_FD_201033 | JGI IMG/M metagenome (GOLD analysis project Ga0272444, IMG submission 201033) | Marine sediment archaeal communities from Little Sippewissett salt marsh, Falmouth, MA, United States - SSM-Form-13 | ecosystem: Environmental > Aquatic > Marine > Wetlands > Sediment ...
GAACAACTCACTTACGTCGCCGTGGGCAACAAGGTCCGCCAGGCCAAGCCCGGCGCCGACCTTGCCGCCAAGGCGAGGATTATAGGAGACGCCATGACAAAAACCAAGGGCCCGTCTGTTGGGGTTGTTCAAAGGAATGGTTTGCAGGACACCCGCGATCATGTTCACCGGGTGTCGCGTCACGGCTTGGTTGCCTGGACTACGGAGTTCATGCCTTCGTGGCGGTGCAGGAGGATGGGATCGGCAAAACCGGCGGACTTGAGATCGTCGGCCAATTCGCTGAAGGTGAATGTTCCGCCGCCGGGAGTGTTGACAAGCATATTGATGGCGAACATTGCACCATCGGCGGGGCTTGTGCGGGATTCCTCCATGAGAATGTCGCGGATCAGAACACACCCGCCGGGGACAAGGGCGACGTAAACCTTGCGGAGAAGTTCGCGATTTTGCGCCCGGCTGTTCTGATGGACGATTGCGCTGACCCAGGCGAGGTCGGCACCTTCCGGCAGAGCCCGATTGGCAGTGAGGTCGCCAGCGACCAGCGTGACGCGGTCAAGCAGGCCGGCCTGGCGAAGGTGCTTTTCGGCGATGGGCAGAACGTCTGGAAGATCAAAAAGCGTGGCCCGGCAGTCGGGCGATCCGGCCCGGAGAAACGCGATCGTCCACGTACCCGGCCCACCCCCGACGTCAAGTAGATGAGTAAATGGAGGCGGGGCGATCCGGGCGACCAGCGGCCCGGCTGCGGGAACACTGACAACCTGCATTGCCTCGATGAAAGACTGCAGGTCTCCGGCGGGGCCGCGAACACTCGGGGTTCGATTGGCTTGCTCGCCCGTGCGGACGACCTTGGCCAACTGCGTCCAGTTTCGCATGCAATTGGCCAGGTGGCGGACCATGGCAACCGCGGTCTCTGCCCCGTTGTCAGTGAGAACATCGGCGGCGCCTTCGGGCAATGAGTACAGGCCGGCGTCGGATTTCTCCAGCAACTCCATTGCCGCCAACGCATCGGCGAGCATGGCCGTCGCCCGCAGGTCGCCTTCGATGGCCTCAGCCAGGCCGACCGCTGTCTTCGGCCCGGCCTGCAGCTTGCCGAAAACATCCAGTTCTGCCCCCGCCATCAACACGCAGGCCGACTGAAATCCGCGTGCGACGCCCAGCACGTTCTCGGCAGTCCATTTATCATTCGTCATAGCAGCCTCTCCTTTGGTAACCGTTTAAGGATACCATTTCCTACTCCCGCGTGACGATGTATTGTTGGTTGAAGGAAGAATCTCAGATGGCCGAGCCGTTTCTTCGCAACGGAGCCTCCCTTGCTATGAATCTCACTTTCTCCCGGGCCGTATCGTGTGCTTTCCGATTGCCCACGACCTGCATTTTGGCGATTGACTGTCCCCGTGGGCAGGCTATAATCTGAATACATTGAATGACGTGACCCGCTTACGGGCGTGCGGCAGGAGACCTTCATGCGAACGTTGTCGGACAGTCAGTCTGGCTCGACAAGCCCCACCGGGGCTGTGGTTGGCGTTCGCGAGGGTATGATTGTAGCAGTATCCCGCTGCGTGCCTTAGGGTGGCCGATCGATATGCATGCAAACAACGGCCCTGAGGCGAAGATGGCTTCAGGGCTTTTTTAATGGCCCTTTTCCCTGTTTTCTGGTTTTCTGCATTTGGTTTTACTTCTCACGGGTACCGCTATGACATGCGAACGAAAAAGGGTGTTTACATACGATACGACCCTGCGTGACGGCACGCAGGCGCTTGGAGTGAGCCTCAGCCTTCAGGACAAGATCCTGATCGCCCAGACTATGGATGAACTTGGCGTCGATTACATCGAGGGGGGCTACCCGCTGAGCAACCCCAAGGATGAGATGTTCTTCGAGGAAATCCGCAAGCACTCGCTGCGCAACGCTCGCATCGTTGCTTTCGGCATGACGCGTCGCCGCGATACGCTTGCTCAGGACGACACCGGCATGAAGGCGCTGCTTGCCAGTGAGGCCCAGGCCGTCACCATCGTCGGCAAGAGTTGGGACCTGCATGTTCGCGAGGTCTTGAGCGTGAGCCCCGACGAAAATCTCGCGATGATCGCCGACTCTATTGGACTGATGGTCGAGCGACAGCGCGAAGTCATCTACGACGCCGAACACTTTTTCGACGGATGGCAGGCCAATCGCGAATACGCCCTGCGGACATTGCGTGCTGCGATGGAGGCCGGGGCGGCGTGGCTGGTCTTGTGCGACACCAATGGCGGAGCGATGCCACAGCAAGTGGCCGAAGCCGTCAGCGACGTCCGCACCGAGTTGCCAGGCGCAGCCTTGGGAATTCATTGTCACAATGATTGCGGCCTGGCGGTTGCTAATTCCCTGACGGCAGTGAGATGTGGCGCCACCCATGTGCAGGGAACGGTCAACGGCATAGGCGAGAGATGCGGCAACGCGGATATGACTACGGTGATCGCCAACCTGGCCCTCAAATACGATTGCAGCGTGCTGGTCGACGGCGCTCTGGAGCGACTGACGGAAGTCAGCCGTTTCGTTTACGAAATCGCCAACATGAACTTTCGGGACAATCAGCCATTCGTCGGAGCCGCAGCCTTCGCACACAAGGGCGGAATGCACGTGCACGCCGTCCAGAAGAATACGCGCACCTATGAGCACGTGGATCCGGCCCTGGTCGGTAACGCGAGGCGCGTTCTGGTCAGCGATCTCTCCGGTGTGTCGAACATCGCCGCGACGGTGCCCGCCAAGTTTGGCCTGGCCGATGACCGCGATGCGCAGAAGCGAATCCTCAACCGCGTAACCGAACTGGAGAATGCCGGCTACCAGTTCGAGGCCGCCGAAGCCAGCTTCGAGGTGCTCATTCGCAGAATTCTCGGGGGTAATTGGCACCGCAGCCTGTGGGACCTCGACCACTACCGAACGGTAATATACAAGAATGAAGATGCTCCTGCCTGGACCGAAGCCATCGTCAAGATACGGATCGATGGGAAAGTCTGTCATACCGTGGCCGAGGGCGACGGGCCAGTCGACTCGCTCTACCAGGCGCTGCGGATGGCCCTTAACGGCCAGTACTCGGCCATGGACGAACTTCATCTGGTGGACTACAAAGTTCGCGTGGTAAACACCGCCGCCGAGACGGCCGCCAAGGTCCGAGTTATCATCGATTGGCACGACGCGGCCACAATGGGATACTTCGGATCGGTTGGTGTCAGTGAGAATATTATCGAGGCATCCTGGCTGGCCGTGAAAGATGCCGTAGAGTACACGGTTCTGAATTCTTCAAACCCAAAGGACGGCCAGGCGTGATTGCCGCCCTGGCCGCCATACCGCACATAGAAAGGTTTTACCTAACATGACCGAGGAACTGGCAACAGTCTACGATCCCAAGAGCGTCGAGACGGACATATACGCCCTTTGGCAGGCCGAGGGCAGCTTCGCCGCCCGCCCTGCCGATGACAGGCCGCCCTTTTGCATCGTCATCCCTCCGCCAAACGTGACGGCAGCGCTGCATCTCGGACACGCACTAAACAACACCCTCCAGGACGTGCTGGTACGTTTTCGCCGCATGCAGCAGTACAACACTCTCTGGATGCCCGGTACCGACCATGCCGGAATAGCTACGCAGACCGTAGTGGAAAAACGCATACTCCGCGATGAAAACAAACGTCGGACCGACTTCCCCCGCGAGGAGTTCGTCGCCCGCATCCAGGCATGGAAGGATGAGTATGAGAGCAGCATTACCAACCAGCTCCAGAAGATGGGCTGCTCGTGCGACTGGGACCGACAGCGGTTCACCATGGATGAGGTCTGCGCAAAGGCAGTGCGCACGCTGTTCTTCAAGCTGTTCACCGACGGCTTGATCTACCGAGGCAAACGCCTGGTCAACTGGGATCCGGCAACACAGACCGTGCTCGCCGACGACGAAGTCGAGCACGTCGACGTGGACGGTCACTTCTGGTACATGCGATACCCCCTTGTTCGTAGCATGGGCGTCTCGCCCATGAGTCCCACGGGCGTCTCGCCCGTGGTCGGCTCTGGCATTGATAAACGACGAGGTGCACACCTGCCCCACTGGACCAAAGAAGGCGCAACTTACGCAGTTACCTTCCGGTTGGGCGACTCCCTACCCGCCAAGGTTGTTGAAAGTTGGAGGAAGCAACGGGAGGAGATTGTTCAACGAGCGAAAAGCCTGGGACGTTCGCTGTCTACCCACGAGCGAAAACAACTGCACAAGTTGTACTCCGCCCGTATCGAGTCCTACCTCGATGCCGGTCAGGGGGAATGCTACCTGCGAAGCCCCGAAGTTGCGAAGGCGGTCCAAGATGCCCTGCACCACTTCGATGGCGAGCGCTATGAACTTCTCGCCTGGGCGGTCATGCCTAATCACGTGCATGTTGTCCTGCGACCTCTGCCGGGCCATGAACTCAAGGATATCGTTCATTCCTGGAAGTCCTTCTCGGCCAAGCAAGCAAACGCAATTCTCGGCAGGCAAGGCAAGTTTTGGCAGGAGGAATACTACGACCATCTCATCCGTGATGAGGAGGACTTCTGCGGAAACGTAAGTTACGTGTTGGCTAATCCTGCCAAAGCAGGACTCACGGGTTGGGAGTGGGTTGGTGCAAAGACACAGGGCCAAGATGGCCCTGCGACTCATGGGCAGGATGCCCATGCTACTCACGGCCAAGATGGCCGTGCTACGGGCGAGCCCGCCACGATTAAGTACGTCACCGTTGCCACCACTCGGCCGGAGACCATGCTTGGCGACACGGCCGTAGCGATGAATCCGCGCGACCCGCGGGCCGCTGCGCTTGTGGGGCGGAAGATTCGTTTGCCGCTCGTCGGGCGGGAGATACCCATCATCGCCGACGAACACGTCGTGCTGCCGAATCCCGACAGCGATGATGAGAAAGCGAAATTCTCGACGGGTTTCCTGAAGGTCACCCCTGCGCACGACCCGGACGACTACGCGATAGGTCAGCGCCACGACCTTGAGCTTATCAACGTCATGGCCCCGGACGGCACGATCAGCGACAAGCACGGGTGGGAAGACGCCGACACGCCCGAGGCCCAGAATCTGCTCGGCATGGACCGCTTCGAGGCCCGCCGGGCAATCGTGGAGTTCTTCCGCGAAGAAGGCCTGCTGGAAGAAGTACGCCCCTACCGCCATCCGGTCGGCCACAGCTATCGCAGCCACGTGCCGATCGAACCCTACCTGTCCGACCAGTGGTACGTGGCGGTGAAGAAAGAGATTTCAAATTCGGAATCTCAAATGTCAGATTGGCAGCAGGAGCACACTGACCTTGTCGAGGAAAAGGAAGGTACGACTTATCTGGCAAATACCGACGTACCGGTGAATTCGCTGGCAGGACTGGCACTTGCGCCGGTGCTTGACGGGCGGCTTCGCTTTTCGCCCCAGCGATACGCGGTGACTTACCGCACCTGGCTGGAAAACCTCCGCGACTGGCCCATCAGCAGGCAGCTCTGGTGGGGACACCAGATCCCGGTCTGGTCGATCGATCTGCCTCGGGACCCCGACATCGCCCCCGAGCCGACCGATCGCGGCCCGGACGCGCAGGTCTGCGCTGCCCTCGACGCCCTGGCGGGTGAGCGATGGTCCGACGCGATGGCCGGGCTCGGCGAGTACGTCCTGGTCACCGACGACCACCCCGACGATCCCGCCCAGGTCCGCTGCTACCTATGCCCCGGCCCAGACGCCGACGGCATAGTCGCCAGAATCGAGGCGCTGGGCTTCGCGCGAGACCCCGACGTTCTCGACACGTGGTTCTCATCAGGGCTCTGGCCGTTTTCCACGCTTGGCTGGCCCGACGAGACACCGGAACTGGCCAAGTATTACCCCGGTAATGTGCTATGCACGGCCCGGGAGATTATCACACTCTGGGTGTCGCGCATGGTCATGCTCGGGCAGTACTGCTGCGGCGACATTCCGTTCAGCGACGTGTTCATTCACGCGATGATTCAGGACGGACAAGGCCGCAAAATGTCCAAGAGCCTCGGTAACGGTATCGACCCATTGGTCGTCATCGACAGCCACGGCGCGGATGCGATGCGCTTCACGCTGGTCTCGATGACCACGCAGACCCAGGACGTTCGCATGCCGCTCAAGGCGATCGAACTGCCGGACGGGCGGACGGTCAACAGCTCGGAGAAATTCGACCTTGGCCGGAACTTCTGCAACAAACTCTGGAACGCCTCGCGATTCGCGATGATGAACATCGCGGGCGCCCCGGCATGGCAGACGATCAGCCCGAAGGCCAATCTCGCCGACGCGTGGATTCTGAGCCGACTAAACTCCACCGTCCGCGACGTCACGGCCGCGATCGAGGGGTTCCGTTTCAACGAACTCGCCGACACGCTTTACCACTTCATGTGGGATGACCTGTGTGACTGGTATCTGGAGATTGCGAAGACGCGTATCGCCGACGGCGCCCAAGAGCCCAAGGCGGTGCTCGCCCACTGCCTGGACGTTCTGCTGCGCCTGTTGCACCCGATGACGCCGTTCATCACCGAGGAAATCTGGCGTAAGCTCAACAGCCTCGCGCCAAATCGCGGCCCGACCGGCGAGCGTGCCGAGCGGATGCTCGTGGCGGCGCAATGGCCTTACGCCGACGCGGCCGCGATAAGCCAGTCGGTCGAAGACGAGTTTGCCCTGCTTCAGGACCTGATCCGCCAGATACGTTCGGCCCGGCTTGAACACAGCGTGCCGCCCAGGCAGACAGTCAACCTGGCCGTCGAGGCCAGCGGTACGCTCGCCAATCTCATTCGCGAGAACGCGGGTCTGATGCGGGGGCTGGCCAATGTGGAGAGCATCACTGTCGAGGCTGAACTTGGCGAACGCCCCGCCAACGCCGCGGCCATCACATCGGGTAAAGCAAGGCTGTACGTACTGGATATAATCGACACTGAAGCTGAGAAGGCGAGGCTGACCAAGCAAGGCGCCACGTTACGCAAGGGCATAGGCGCGATCGAGGGCAAGCTTGGCAACGAGAAATTCATCACCAAGGCCCCGGCCGATCTTGTCGAGAGGGAACGTGCACGGCTTGGAGGGCTTCAGGCGGAGCTTGCTGCCGTGGATACGGCATTGAAGGCGCTAGGCTGATACATGACGAATAAACCGATCAAATTCGCCAAGCTCTCCGGTAGTGGGAACGACTTCGTCTGCATAGACAATCGCGACGGGCGTTTCGATGCCCTTCTGGCGGATGGCAGGGAAAGCACGCATTTCTCACAATTGTTGTGCCGCCGGAGTATGGGCATCGGTGCCGATGGCGTTATTTTTGCGTGCAGGCCTGAAATCGAAGAAGTCGCGGATGTAGGCGCGAGGTTTTTCGAGGCCGACGGATCGGAGGCGGCCCTGTGCGGCAACGGCACGGCGTGCTTTACTCGCTGGGCGTTTGACGGTCGGTTCGTAACGGACTCTTCCATTCGCATTCTCACCCCGGCTGGTGTGGTCCGGGCAGAGCGAGGCGAAGGCGCTTACATTCTGGTCTGCATTCCAGACCCCGAGGACATGCGTCGCGGCCTAAGCGTCTGCGTAGACGGTTTTCCGATGCTGTGCGACTATGTGGTTACCGGGGTCCCCCACCTGGCGACATACGTCGAGGACGTTGAGGATATCGACATGGCCCGCCTTGGCCCGGCGTTGCGATATCACCGTTTGTTCCAACCAGAAGGGGTCAACGCCAACTTCGTCCAGGTGATCGGCGAAGGCGAAATCGCCGTGCGAACCTGGGAGTTCGGCGTCGAGGGCGAGACGCTTGCTTGTGGCACGGGTTCTGCTGCTGCAGCTATCCTGACGGCCCTTCGCAACGACTGGCCCAAGGAATATCTTTCCCACGAAAAGCCGATTATCGTCCATGCCCGAAGCGGAGACGTGCTGAGGGTTTACTTCATCAGGCAGGATAGCGGAACCATCACCGATGTCTGCCTGGAGACCGTCGTGCGCCCCCTGTATCAAGGCACGATTTCCCCCGAGTTGGCAGACCTCGCCGTCAACGGGGCCCCGTAGATGTTAAGCATAGATCAAAACTGCCACAGCCTTTGGGACGCCCTGCCCAAGCTCCATGCACTGGCGAGCAAGTCGATCGCCACGACGCACTTCATCGAGGATGTGGACGCCGCATTCACCGCCATGGGCGCACCCGTCGACGGAGCGGGACTTGCGATTGTCCGCGAGCGATTTCACCGTTCCGGCGGGGCCGACTGGGGCGCGGCTCTTTTCTACACCGAGTTTCTGGGCAGGCAGATGGCGGAGGTTCGCGACTGGGAACCGCTGACGGGAATGAAGACCAGCGTCCTGGCAAAAAAGCTAGGCCGCAGCGTCGATGAACTGTACGACGAGTTTTCGCCCAGCGACAACTGGCAGCTCATCGGATCGAGTTTCGTGGGCGACCGTGAGCACCACCGCGTCGTCGGCGATCTAAGCCTGACAGAGACGGCTCCGTTTGTCCGCGAACTGCTCGCCAAGGCCCGCTGTGACGTGCTGGCCAGCTTCCCCGCCGAGGCATCGAGGCAACGCACGAAGAAGTGGTTCGGACGCGAAACCGCACTGGTCGAACGGCTCCTGGATGAGCTTGTCGGCGGGCGGCTTGTGGACCTCTACGCGAAATGGATGTCGGCGCATCTCGCCAGGCCGATTGGTCTGGATATGACCAGTCGCCTGTTCGCCTGCGACAGGCCGGACGCCACTGGCATGCGACTGGTGCGACCGTTCATTACCGACTATGCCTGGGCGGCTGGGCTGTACAACGAGGCCATCGCTGAGACCGCAATGCCCCTTCGGCCATTGGACACAAAAGCGGGCGAGCTGCCGCTGTTCGCCACGATGACCCACCAGGGCCATCTCGTGCGAACGGGCGCAGCTTTTCGTGACGGCGTGGTGGAAATTGCCGAGCGAACCATCAAGCCTGGCCGCGACGGCTCGCTCTGCCCGCGGGCCCTGTCGGATGCGGGAATCCAATGCCTCGTCGGCAAGGCGATGCTGCTTGTTTTGCAGGTGCGTTTGGGTCCGTCAGGCGAGGAGTTGGCCCTGCCCCACCGCGGCTCGGCGTACATGCCTGCCGCCCATGCGCTGGCGCGAAAACTCGCCGGCGCCGGCATGCTGGAAGGCCCGCTGCGGCCTGTGGTTCGCGTGCGATTGCGACTGCTCGATCGCCTGGGCGAACTGGACACTCCGATTCGCCTGCCTGCCTACCTGGCTAACGCCATGGGCAGCGAGGAGGTCCCCGCAAAACGCCTTGGCGAGGCGTGGCAGGACCTTGCCAGCCAGGCCCGAAGGCGGCTGGAAAGCTTCCGCGACGATGACGCCAGGCAGCGCTGGCAGGTCAGCGAAATGCCCGATCTGCACGCGGAAATCGCAGCCCTGAACGCCCGCCGGCGCGACCTGGCCACCAGTAATCCCAAGGCCCCGGAACTGCGTGAAATATGGAAGGCCGTCAGCGAATTACAGACGGAAATCCTCGACCGAACCGTGCGGCAAATCGACGCCGACAGGCAACTGGCGGACCTGGAATACTACGACACCCGCGGAGCCGCACTGCCCTGGTGCGTGGCGTTAGGCGGCGAAGATTTCTATAATTCCGTTATAGGCCGGGCCGAGCTTCATGAGGAGCCGAGCCTGCCCGAGAGCGACTGAAACCATGGATAAACGCGACGCAATACATGCCCATTACGACCACCGTTTCAGCGAAGAAAATGCCAACCACAAGGTCCTCGACTGGGCCAGCGCCGCAAGCCAGCGCCGCCGATTCGAGGTCCTTTCCGAGAACGTAGACCTTCGCGGCCTGAGCATTCTCGACGTCGGCTGCGGACTCGGCGACCTGCTCATGTTCCTCCAGCAGAGCAGTATCGAGGTCCAATTCACCGGCGTTGATATACTAGACAAAATGGTCGAACATTGTCGCGAACGCTTCGATTGTGGGCGGTTTGTCCAGGCCGATATCTTCTCCGACGACATCTTCTCGCCCGGGGAATTCGACCTGGTATTCGTCTCCGGTGCGTTCAATCTGGACCTCGGCAACAACCTGGAGTTCCTGCCAATAGCCATCGTCCGGCTTATGGAACTATCGCGACGCTATGTGGCCTTCAATCTGCTGCACGCCCGCTGGCCCGAGCGCGAGCCGGGGTACTTCTTCTACGAGCCGGACTTCGTCCTGAAGCAACTCGCCGCGCACAACGTGGAAGTAAAACTCATAGACGACTACCTGCCGAACGATTTCACAGTGGTGTGTGAGAAAAAAAACACGCCCGCCGAGTAGTCATTCAGACGTCGGCAGCGCCGTCGCCGTAGCTGTTTTGGGCTTGCTGCCCGCAGCGCCGGTTGGGATTGTTCCGGGTTGTGTCGCCGCTTTTGTCGCTCGCCGCAAGGCGCCAGTGGTGGCTTTGAGCACCGCCCCTGAACCCAGTTCGGCCGTGCCGCGTTCGCGTAGAACTGCGTCTTTTGCCTTCAGCAGAGCGTTTTCAATATGTCTTAACCCCACACCGTCACCCTTTACATGTCCCCTGGCCCAGCTTTTCAGTGACGCCAGGACCGTTCGCGAGCGTATTTCTACTTCAACTTCCACCACTAATTTGTCGGCGTGGTACCTTGCCACACGCATGGCCGCACCGCGTAGGAACAATTCCTCGCTCGCATTCGGCTGATCCGTGGTCGCCAGGAACTGCCCCACCGTCAAACCGGGCGCGATGGGCATTTCCCCCACGCGCCGGGCAAGTTTTCGCATGGCCGCGGCCTTTGCGGCTCGTTCGGTCAGTATGCGGCCCCGGGTTGTGGAGCGTTCCAGCCACAGTCTGTGCACGTCGGCCGGCATCAGCGAGAGGTCCATGCACCGCCGGCCACGGTCTACGGGCACCCACGGGGAGAATCCCACGGTCTTTTGACCCACTTCAATGGGCTTTCCGACCGGTTTCGAGACGGGTTGGGTAGTCGGCTGGGACACCGGCGCGATAGCCGGCGCGGTTGTTGGCGCGGTTGTTGGCCGCGTATCGGGGTCCCCTATCGGCTTGATGAACGGTCCCGGCGCGGGTTTCGTTGTCGGCGCGACCGCCGGCTGGGTTATCGGCGCTATGTACGGCGCCTCCGCCGGCTTGGTTGCGGGCGGCTTGGCGGGTTCCGGCAGCGGCTTTATGAACGGCGCCGGGCGCGTCGCGGGCACCGGAGTCTGGGCAGAACCTGCCCGCGCCCCGGCCAGACTCGCCAGAACACCCGCCAGAAGGCCCCCTGCCAGCCATTTCGCTCTCGTCATATCCGCTTCTCCATGCCCAATGGCCCTACTTTGGAGGCTTTTCGCCCTTGTATTTGCCGTCATCCTGCTGGCTTCGGGGCTCTATCCACGCCTTGGCCATGATGTTCCGCATCTTCTCAGCCACGTCCGGAAGCGTCCCGGCCAGGTCTTTTTGTTCACTTATGTCCGTTTTCAGATCGTAAACCGCCACCTTTTCCGCCGTGCCGATGCCCTTATACCGGCCCATTCGCACCGCTTGAGTGCCCGGCCGACCACTTCCCTGCGCCCAATACAGGTATTCGTGGCGCTTCTGCGACCCTTTATCCAACAATGTGGGCACGATGGACACCCCATCTATGCCCTTTGGCACCCCGTTCGACGCCCCACCCAGTTCTGCCAGCGTCGGCATCACGTCCGGGAAGTACCACGGCAGATCGCTCACCCGACCCGCCTTGATTTTCCCGGGCCAGCGCACCACCATCGGCACCCGAATGCCGCCTTCGTGCATCGACCGCTTTCGACCCGTCATCTTCCCGCACGAATTATGCACCCCATCAAACCGCCTGGCCGCGCCGTTATCCGATGTGAAGAAAACGATCGTCTCCTCGTCGATGCCCAGATCCTTCAGCAGCGCCAGAATCTCGCCGACGTGACGGTCGATCATCGAGTCCATCGCCGCCACCACCTTGGCGGCCTCGGGCCAGTCCTTGTCCTTGTACAGCGCCACGGCCGGGTCGTCGTCGGGTATCTGATACGCCGCGTGCGGCGGCGTCCACGGGCAGTAGCAGAAGAACGGCTTATCCGCGTTCGCCTTGATGAACTTGATCGTCTCCTCGAATATCGGGTACTGCGTGTAGCGACGCTCGCGGTTGACGATCTTGCTGTTGCGGAACAGGTTCGTGTAATAGCTGTGGGCGTGCCACTGGTTGTAGTACCCGTAGAACAAATCGAACCCCTGCCGCTCAGCCGCACCGTCCTTGCCCTGGTTGCCAAGCCCCCACTTGCCGAACGCGCCCGTAGCGTAGCCCGCACCCTTGAGCACCTCAGCCACCGTCACATCCGCCGGCAAGAGCGGAATCCCCCCACTGTTGCCCCGCACCGGCGTGTGCCCCTTGTGCAGGCCGGTCATCAACGTGCTGCGGGCAGGAGCGCAAACCGTGTCGCCGGAATAGCAGTCCGTGAACTTCAGCCCCTCCCTGCACATGCGGTCGATATTGGGCGTCTGGATCGTCTTGCTGCCGAAGCAGCCCAGGTCGTGATAACCCATGTCATCGACCATGATAAACACGATGTTAGGCCGCCGCCGCCCGTCCCCGCCAGCCG
>Ga0272444_10004329_pt1 | contig 12555 bp, 6 predicted proteins | sample SSMForm13_FD_201033 | JGI IMG/M metagenome (GOLD analysis project Ga0272444, IMG submission 201033) | Marine sediment archaeal communities from Little Sippewissett salt marsh, Falmouth, MA, United States - SSM-Form-13 | ecosystem: Environmental > Aquatic > Marine > Wetlands > Sediment ...
GCTGTGGGTGTGTTGGAGGCGGTGGGCGTGGGAGAGACGTACTGCTGGACGACCTCCAGCGTATACGAAGCCGTCTTGAGCGTATCGGTGGTCGGATCGAACTCTTCGATCTTGAGATAGCTCAAGCTCCCTGAAGCGGTCCAAGACCGACTGACGTTGTCGTTCGAGGCAGAGCTGCAGTTGACGTAGGCACAGCCTCCCATCCCGTCATCGGCGTACAGGCACATCCGCACCCGGAGGTCCGGCGCGCCCATGCTCGCCGTGGCGATGTAGGGCAGCCCGGGCGTGGTGGTCACCGTGAACCAGTCGACGTCGGTGATCGGGTTGATCGCTCCATCCAGGGGAACCCCCAGGGTGATCTCGTTGGCCTCGCCACAGCTGTCGTTAGGCTCGGTTTCGGCCGTCGCCTGGGCCAACGGAGCGGCGAACAACGATCCCGGCGACGTGAGGGTCGAGAGGGCCAGCAGGGCCAGCGCCGCGCCGGCCACAGCCATCAAGAGGACCAATTGTGCACGTCTCATCGGTCGTTCCTCCCGGTGAGGCAGTCTCTGTCGCGCCAGAGCACCCCATCCAAAGCTACTATACCACAAACAACAGTATACATCAAGGTAACTTTTTGCCTGGGCAAATGGTTCTTTTCGGGTTTATCCGCCCGCCACCAGTGCCCCGGCTGTTGATCGCCCTGTCGAGCGGAAAACCCGCCGCAAAGGCCAAAAATAGACGCCTCCGGGCCATTTTCGCCTGCCCGGGGGCGTCTTGATCGGTGCCATCCACCCCACGCGACCGTCGTGGGCTTAGAACACGTGGGCGGGCTCCTTCTCCCGCAGGATGATGTCGTGCGCCGAGCCTTCCCGGATGCTGGCAGCAGAGACGCGTGTGAGCCGCGCCTTTTCCCGGAGCTCGGCGATGGCCAGGGCGCCGCAGCTGCACATGGTGGCGATGATCTTGCTCAGGGTCAGGTCCAGATTGTCCTTGAGGTGACCGGCGTAGGGGACGTAGGCGTCGACCCCTTCCTCAAAGGTGAGCCGCCCCTCCCCGCCGATGTCGTACCGCTGCCAATTCCGGGCCCGGTTCGATCCCTCGCCCCAATACTCTTTGACAAAGCTGCCGTTGAGGACGGTTCTCCGGGATGGGCTCTCGTCGAAACGGGCAAAGTACCGACCCAGCATGACGAAATCGGCCCCCATCGCCAGGGCGAGGGCGATGTGATAGTCCTGGACGATGCCGCCATCGGAGCAGATGGGGATATATGTGCCGGTCTCCTCCAGATACGCGTCCCGCGCCTTGGCCACTTCGATCACCGCAGTGGCCTGGCCGCGGCCGATTCCCTTTTGCTCTCGGGTGATACAGATGGAGCCACCGCCGATCCCGATCTTTATAAAGTCGGCACCAGCTTCGGCCAGGTAGAGAAAGCCTTCCCGGTCGACAATGTTGCCACCGCCCACCTTGACCTCGTCCTTGTATTCCTTCTTGATATACTCGATCGTCTCCTTCTGCCACTCGGTGAACCCGTCGGACGAGTCGATGCACAAGGCATCTACCCCGGCATCGATCAGCGCCGGCACCCGGTCCCGATAATCTCGCGTGTTGATCCCGGCCCCGACCATGAGTCGCTTTTCAGTGTCCACCAGTTCGTTCGGGTGCTCTTTACTGAACTGATAGTCCTTGCGAAAGACCAGGGCACAGAGATTCTGCTCGCCGTCCACGATGGGCAGCGCGCTCAGCTTGTGCTCCCAGATCAGATTGTTCGCCTCGGGCAGGGTGATCCCCTCGACACCATAGACCAGGTTGGAAAAGGGGGTCATGAACTTGGACACCGGATCGTCGAGGTCGCAGTGCCCCAGTCGATAGTCTCGGCTGGTCAGGATCCCCAGGAGCTTGCCATCGGCGGTGCCGTCCTCGGTGACGGCCATGGTCGTGTGCCCGGTCTGCTTGGCCAGTGCCAGGACATCGTCCAGGGTCGTATCGGGCTTGACGTTCGAGTCGCTGATCACAAACCCGGCCTTGAACTTTTTCACCTCGCGGACCATCGCCACCTGCTGCTCGATCGGCTGCGAGACGTAGATGAACGAAAGCCCGCCGCAGCGGGCCAGGGCGATCGCCATGTTGTGATCGGACACCGACTGCATGATGGCCGAGGTGAATGGGATGTTCAAAGATAAGGCAGGCTCCTCTCCCTTTCCAAACTTGACCAGGGGGGTGCTGAGGCTGACGCTTTCAGGAACGTGATGCTTCTCGGTCAGATTGGGGATCAAGAGGTACTCGGCAAACGTATGTGCGGCATCGTAAATCTTGGTCATGGTCACTCTCCTGGTATGTCAAGCTGACGCGTTCAGCGCTATGGGATCATTATACACCAACGGATGGGGCGTCACAATCACCGCCCGTCGTACCCCATCCGGCGCAGTTCCGTCTCATCTTTGCGCCAGTTCTTGCGCACCTTGACCCACAGCTCGAGAAAGACGCGCCCTCCGACCATACGCTCGATCTCTGGCCGGGCATGGGCCCCGATCTGGCGCAGCATCTGTCCTTTGCGGCCAATGATGATACCTTTTTGGGACTCGCGCTCGACAAAGATGTTGGCCGCCACGTAGACGGCGCCATTCTCCCGCTCCTTGAACTCTTCCACCACGACGGCAACGGCGTGGGGCACTTCTTGGCGCGTGTTCCTGAGCACCTGCTCGCGGATCAGCTCGGCGGCGATAGCCCGCTCGGTCTGGTCTGTGACCTGGTCGCCGGGGTAATAGCGCGGGCCTTCCGGCAGGACTTGCAGGATCAGGTCCAGCAGCTTGTCCAGGTTCACGCCCTTGGTGGCGGTGGTCATCATCCACTGCGCATCGGGCGCCAGCTGCCAGTACGCCTCTGAGTGCAGCTTGACCTGGTGCGCCGGCAGCAGGTCCATCTTGTTGAGCACCAGCAGGATCGGGGCCTGGGTGTTCTCCCGGATCAGCTTGGCGATGGCGCGATCGCCAGCGTTGGGCAGCGCCGAGACGTCGACCACCAGCAGCACCACGTCGGCGTCGGGGATGGCGCGGGTGGCCGTGTTCACCATGGCCTTGCCCAGCTTGTGACGCGGGCGGTGGATACCGGGGGTATCAACAAAGATGATCTGAGCATCGGGACGGGTGAGGATCCCGGTGATTCGGCTGCGGGTCGTCTGCGGCTTGGACGAGACGATGGCCACCTTTTGACCCACCAGCTGATTGGTGAGCGTCGACTTGCCCACGTTGGGCCGTCCGAGCACGGCGACGAAACCGGACCTGTGATCCGGCGGCGTCTCGTCCAGTGAGATGAATGCGATATCGCTCATAGGGCCTCTCATAGCGATCGGCCGGCGTGGCCGGCCGATTCCTCAAGCGCGCTCTGCTCTTTCCGGGACCAAATAGATCCCTGGCAAGCTGGCCAACGTGACGCCCCCTTTCATGATCACGTTGGCCCAGAAAATCGACCATACGACCGCCGGGGGCAGGTTCCCGCCGAACGCCCCCCAGCAGAATATGAGGCTGTCCAGCGGCACGCTGACCAGGTTGCTGACCAGCACCCGCACCCACTGGTAGCGGCGGGTGATCCGGGTGACCCACAGATGATAGACCTCTGTGTCGGCCAGCTCACTGATCACCTCGGCGGCGATGGAGGCGAGGACGATGCGCCAGACGGGCGCCAGGACGGCGGCGAACCAGTCCTGGTCCCACCCCATCTCCTGCAGCCAACTGGCGTCGTGGGGCAGCCAGGCGGCAAAGGCGAACAGGCCGGCCATCGCCAGGTTGATCACCGCGGCGGTGACGATCAGCGTGCGGGCCGCCTTGCGCCCCAGCATCTTGTGCACCAGGTCGCGCAGGGTAAAGGTGATCGGATAGATGAACGTCCCGGCATCCACGCTGGCGCCGGCCAGATAGGCGATCTTGAGGCTCATCACGTCCGAGAACATCTGGGCCGCCACGTAGGCGGCGACGAGGATGATGGCCACCGTGGAAAGGGTGTATCCCCGGCCAGCGGCCCAACTTGGCAAAGGCCCGTCCCCAGAGGGGGACGGGTCCTTGGCGATAGATTGGTCTCTGGTTTCGCTGCTGCTATTCTTCTTGCTCACGCTGGTGCGCCTCGACGATCTCTTGCATCAGATGCGAAGGGACGTCGGCATAGTGATCCAATTCCATCGAAAACACGCCACGGCCCTGGGTCAGACTGCGCAGGTCGGTGGCGTATCGCTGCATCTCGGCCAGGGGCACCAGGGCGTTGATAATGCTCTTGCCGCTGGCCTGGTCCATGCCCTGCACCCGGGCTCGCTTGGTGTTCAGGTCGCCGATGATGTCGCCGGTGTACTCGTCGGGCACGGTGATCGACACGGTCATGATGGGTTCCAGCAACACCGCCCCGGCACCCATCATCACCTTTTTGAAAACCTCTCGCCCGGCGATCTGGAAAGCGATGTCCTTCGAGTCGACCGGATGCTCCTTGCCATCATAGACCACGGCCTTGACGTCCACCACCGGGTAGCCGGCGATGACGCCCTGCTGCATCACCTGCTTGATGCCCTTCTGGATCGAGCTGTCGAAGGAGCGAGAGATCGCGCCGCCGAACACCTCCCACTCGTATTCATAGCCGGTGTCGCGGGGCAGCGGCTCCAGGCGCATGTGCACCTCGGCGAACTGGCCCGCGCCGCCGGTCTGCTTCTTGTGCCGGTAAAAATCGGACGCCGTCTTGGTGATCGTCTCCCGGTAGGGCACCTTGGGAACCGATGTCTCGACGGTGACGTCGAACCGGTTCGCCATGCGGCGCAGGGCAATGTCGACGTGCGCCTCGCCCATCCCCTCCAGGATCGTCTGGCGCGTGCTCGCTTCCTGGTGCCAGCGCAGCGTGGGGTCCTCCTCACAGATGCGCGTCAGGGTGGGCCCGAGCTTGGCCTGATCGGCCTTGCTGGTGGGGTTGACGGCCACGGCGAACAGGGGAGAAGGAAAGTCGGGTCCCGGCAAGCTGACCGGGTGTCCCTTGTCGCACAGCGTGTCGCCGGTGAGGGTATCGGCCAGCTTGGCCACCGCACCCAGGTCGCCGGTGTGCAACCGCTGGATGGCGATCTGTTCCTTGCCCCGGATCACGTGAAGCTGCCCCAGCCGTTCTTCCTCCTCGGCCCGCTGGTTATAGACGCGGCTGTCGGACTCGATCACGCCGCCATAGACGCGAAAATAGGTCAGCTTGCCCACAAAGGGATCGGCCGCGGTCTTGAACACCAATGCGGCCAGAGGCGCCAACTCGTTCGGCTCAAGCTCCTCTTCGCCGGCAGCCCCCTGGGCCGTCACCGGGCCCCGGTCGAGAGGAGAGGGGGCGTATTTGATCAGCGCATCCAGCAGCGCCTGGGTACCAAGCCCGGCCGTCGCCGCCGTGATCAGCACCGGCACGACCGTCCCGTTGAGGATCGCCGCCTGCAGCCCGTGCTCGATCTCAGCATCGGTCAGCGCTTCTCCCTCCAGATACTTGACGATCAGTTCGTCGTCGCCCTCGGCGGCTGCCTCGATCAACTGGACACGGGCCTCCTCCACCTGGGCGGACATCTCTTCGGGAATGTCGGACTCTTTGCCGTCGGTGCCCACCCGGGCCTTCATCTTGAGCAGGTCCACCACGCCGGTGAAATCCGCCTGAGAGCCGATGGGCAGCTGGACGGGTACAAAGTTCTTGTCAAAGCTGTTCCGCAGCGCATTCAGCGTACGCTCCAGGCTGGCGTTCTCCCGGTTGATCTTGTTGACCACGATCATCTGGGGTAACCCGTGCTCCTCGACGTAATTCCACACCAGTTCGGTGCCCACCTCGACGCCGGCCACGGCATCCACCAGGATCAGGGCCAGATCAGCAACCCGGACCGAGCTCTTGACCTCGCCGACGAAATCGGTGTACCCGGGGGTATCGAGGACGTTGATCTTGCATTCTTCCCACTCGACCGGCACCAGTGCCAGGTTGAGCGAGATGTGCCGGCGGATCTCTTCCTCGTCAAAGTCGGCGACGGTGGTGCCGTTCTCGACCTGCCCCATGCGGTTGATGGCCTTGCTGGCGAAAAGCATCGCCTCGGCCAGCGACGTCTTCCCGGCGCTACCGTGGCCGAGCAAGACGACGTTACGCAGCTGCTTGGTTTGATACTCCTTCATGATCAGTTAGCCCCTTTCGAACGGTGTTGGTCAAGGATGGCTTACATCAGAACGTGTGAAACGGGGTAAAGGAGGACAATCCAGCAACCTTGCACACGAACAACGTCCTACGCTTCACGTTCCGCGCCAAGCCTTACGCTGCGCCCCCCAGAAGTCGGAAATGGGCGGCGGAGGCGTGACCCGTATTCTAAATGAGAATGCCCTAACTGTCAATCGATTCCCCCGGCGAACCCGGGGCGATCTCGGCCAAGACCTCCTGCACCAGCACGTCGAGCGTGTCGCCGTGCGTCTCAGCCCCAGCCAAACCTAATTCGCTCATCAGCGTGTTGGCCCTCTCCTGCGTCGCCCGCTCGCTGCCCGGATGCGTGGCAGCAAGATCCAGCAGCCGGGCGGCCCACTCGTCTTGCCCCTGCTGGGCAAAGAGGACGGCCAGGTTGACCAGGATCTTGAAGAGCACGGGAACGATCTGGGCATCCACGGCGTTCTGAAGCGCCTCGGCAAAACAGGCCTTGGCCCCGGCATGATCCTCGAGAGAGCAAGCCAGTTCGCCCAGATTGTTGAGGCAGGCAAGGATGGTCCAGCGATCCTCAATGGCACGGCCGATGTCCAGCGCTTCCTGATAGTGGGCCATGGCTTCATGGGGATTGCCGAGGGCGTGGGCCACCTCCCCCAGATTACTGAGGGCCATGGCCTGCCCATTCCGATCACCGATCTGGCAGCAGATCTCGAGGCTCTCCCGATAGCAGCGTTCAGCCTGGGAGTACTGCTCCAGATGGTGCAGCACGGTACCCAGATTGTTGAGGTGCAAACCGATATTGAACTGATCTCCCAGACCCCGGCTCAGTGCCAGGCACTCTTCGAACGCCGCTTGAGCCCCGGCATAATCCCCCACATGGCACATCACGTCGCCCAGAGCATTGAGCGCCGGCGTGATGAGATAGGGCATACCGCAACCGCGGCCGGTGGCCAAGCCCTCTTCCAGCAACCCCCTCGCCTGATCGACATCACCGATCCGGTAGCTGATCACCCCCAACACGGCCAGCAGACGGGCCACGCCGACTTTGGCCTGGATCTGGCGCGCCAGATCCAGGCCAGCCTCTCCCACCCGCTTCGCCTCCTGATAGTTGCCCTGACGGCGGAGGATCTCAGTCAAGCCGATCAGACAGAGAACCCGCTCCTCGGGCAGCGGCAGCCGTTCCAGGATCGCCAGCCCTTCCTCCAGGATATCCTGAGCCTCCTGATACCGAAACAGGAAGCGGTAGAGCATCCCCTGCCGCACCAGCAGCCGGCCCAGAACGTCCTCGCGCTCCTCGGTCTCGCGCCACCGGGCGACGGCCTGGGAAAAGAGATCCGCCCCTTCCTGGTACCGGCACTGCTTGACGTGGAATTGAAACATGCTCTCCAGGCTCTGCGCGATCCAGTCGGCGTCGTCACGCGCCACGGCTAACCGCCACGCCTGGCGTGCGTTCTCGATCTCGACGGCGATCGCTCGGCGCGCTTCTTTTTGCTCCTCTCTCACCAGACGTGGTTCCTGACGCTCCAGAAGAGCACCGTAGTGACACACGTGAGCCGTCTGGGCCTCGAACAGCTGTTGCGGGTCATCCTCGAGCCTTTCAGCCGCGTATTGCTGTAGCAGGCTGTGCATGCCGTACCGGTCCTGGGCCATGCGCCGGATCAAGGACTTGTCCACCAGGGCTGAAAGCGTGGCCGGAGAGGCACCGGTCACCGCGGTCGCCGCCTCTCGCCGGAACCCACCGCGAAAGACGGACAGCCGGGCCAGGGCGTCCCGCTGGGGCTCTGACAACAGCTGCCAGGAATACTCGAACGTCGCCCAGACGCTCTGGTGGCGCGGGGGCACGTTCCGCAGGCGCGTCGTCAGCATATCTCGGTTCTGCTCGATCTCGCGGGCGATCTCCTCACAGCTGCGCTCATTCACCCAAGCGGCGGCCAGCTCTACGCCCAGCGGCATACCCTCCACGATCCGGCAGATGCGCACGACGTGCGGCCTCTCCTCGTCGCTCAGGCAAAAGTGCCGATTCGCCTGGCGGGCCCGCTGCTCGAACAGCGCGACGGCGCTGTAGGCCTGATCCGCCGGAACGTCGCCCTCGCCCGGAGGATACGTCAGCCCGCCGATCTCGTACCCCCACTCTTCCAGCAGCTTCAACCGCTCCCGCGAGGTGACCAGCAGGACCAGACCCGGCGCCTGCCGCAGCATCCGCGAGAGGAGCGGGCTCCCGGCAATCAGGTGCTCAAAGTTGTCCAGCACCAGCAGCATCTCCCTATCGCGCAGGTAGTTCAGCAACTGCTCCTCGGGATCCGGGCTGCTCTGGGTGTGGACGTCCAGCGCATCGGCGATCGCCGATGCGAGCAGGTCGGCCCCGTTGACCGGGGCGAGAGGCACCAGGGCGATCCCGTGGGCAAAGGCCCCCACCTGATCGGCCGCCGCCTGCAGTGCCAGGCGCGACTTGCCGATGCCGCCCGGCCCGACCACGGTCACCAACCGGCAGTCGGGATTCGCCAGGTAATCGGCCAGCTCGGCCAACTCTTTTTCTCGACCCACAAAGGAGGTGGGCACAGCGGGCAGGCTATGGATAGGAGCAACAGCAGCATCCGCCGACAGGAGGTCGGATGGATTGGCCCGAATGTGCCGGTACAGGGCCGTCGTCTCCCCAGTCGGCTCCACCCCCAGCTCGTCGGACAGCATCTGGCGGCACGTCTCGTACTGGGCTAGGGCGGCGCTCCGCTGCCCGTCGATCACCAGCAGACGCATCAGCGCCCGGTGCGCTTCCTCCCGCCAGGGATCCAGCGCCACCAGCCGCCAGGCGTACGCCAGCGCCTGTTGATGATCGTCGCGCCGCTCGCAGTGGTGGATCAGATGAGAAAGCGCCTCGGTGGCCTGCCGGTGAAGCCACTCACGCTTGAGCACCGTCCATTCTTCGAACGGGGTACTGTCACCCAAAAAGAACTGCTCCAGGAATAGACCCCGGTACAGCTCAACCATACGGGCCATGCGACCGGTGCAGGGCAGGCACGTCTCCGGGCGACGGTGGGCGTGCTTACGGCAGGCGTCGCTCAAGCTACTGAACGTGGTCACATCCAGACAAAGATCGCAGTCGGGATTGAGCTGGATCGTCTCCCGGCTGACCAGCAGGAACGACGCGTCGTCGCAGTCGCCGATGGCTTGGCGCAGGTGAGAGAGCGCCTGGCGCAGGTTCTGGCGGGCGTTCCGCTGGGGCTGATCCGGCCACAGCAGACCGGCCAGTCTATCCCGCCGATGGGGTCGGTCCGCCTCGACGACCAGGTAGGCCAACAGCGCCCGCGCCTTGTCGGTGGCGAAATCAGTCACCGGCTTGCCGTCACGGGCCACTTGGAGCGAGCCCAGAAGAGAAATCGTTAGGTCTGCCATGAGCCTGCTGTAGGGCGGTGAGTGGGATTATACCATCATCACCAACAGCGGCAAATGACGGGTGCGGTTTTGACGCTCTTTTGACGGTTTTTTGACGGTCGGAGGGTAGCATGAGGCCAGTGTTCGGACAAGGTGCCAACGACATGAGGAAGGGGGCAACAAATTGACCGAAGGGCAAACCCGCTATCTGGCTTATCTGCTCCGCCTATGGCAGACCGGAGACGAGGGCGAGCAGGTCTGGCGGGCCTCCCTGGAGGTCCCCGGCACGGGCGAGCGCCACGGGTTTGCCGACATGCAAGACCTAGTCGACTTTTTGATGACCCAGATCAATATGGAACAAGATGGAAGGTGATTTCAGCATGCAAAGGAGGCAGTTGATGGAAAAGGTGAGACGTATCTCTATGGTGCTTTCGGTGTCAGGCCTGTTCGCCCTGATTGTGGCGATGGGGGTGGCGATGGCGGCGCCCACGGCCGGCACCCTCACCGTCGACCAGAGCGTCGGGGGGTGTGTGAGCAGCGCCGGGCAGTCCGACCCCTACGGGGTGGTCTACTGCGGGGTGAGCTATGCCGTCATCGACGCTGCAGACGGCGACACGGTCAGCATCTCGGGTCACTCGTATAACGAGACGCTGTGGATTTCCGGCCAGGAGATAACCCTGGCGGGCGCCGGCGAGGGGGTGACCGTGCTCGACGGCGCCGGGTTGGGGCAGCGCGTCGTGTGGTTGGCGAACGGATCGGTCGTGACGATCACCGGGATGACGATCCAGAATGGGCAGGAGGCGAATGTTAATGGCGGCGGGGGCATCCTGAGCGAACACAGTGACCTGACCCTGATCGACGTGACCCTGTTCAACAACAGTGCCACCTCGGCAGAGGGCGGGGGTCTCAAGAACCGGTACGGCACGGTGGTATTGAGCCACACGACCGTCGCCAGCAACACGGCCAGCACCAACGGCGGCGGCCTTGCCGTCTCTAGTACGGGCGCCTCCCTGACCCTGATCAACAGCACCGTCATCAGCAACGTCAGCCTTACGGGCGCCGGGGGAGCGATCTATGCCGGCAGACCACTCACCATGATCGACAGCGACGTGATCAGCAACACGGCCCAGACCGGCGGTGGGGGTATCTATGTCTACCTGACCACGGCCACCCTCACCGGGGTGACGATCCAGGACAACGCGGTGATCGAAGCCGATAAACGTGGAGGCGGCATCTACAACAGTGGCACCGTGCACATGTCCGGCGGCACCATCGCGCTCAATCGGTCAATCCAATACGGCGGCGGCATCTACAGTCCCAGCGGCAGTCACACCACCCTCACCGACGTGACCATTGAGGGCAACTCGTCGGGCACGGGTGGCGGCATCTACGCCGTTAGCGACGATATGCAGGTCACTGGCTGCACCATCCAAAGCAACCAGGCCACGGCCGGCGGGGGGATCCGCAACCACGGCACCATCACCGTTACCGCCAGCACCATCCTCAGCAACACAGCCACCAGCAGCGGCGGCGGCGTCAGTAACTACTCTGGCACGATGATCGTCGAGGACAGTGACTTCATCGGCAACCAGGCCGAGGGCAGCCTGGGTGGTGGCATCTACAACAGAGCGACGATGGTGATCGCCCGCAGCAGCCTGGAGAGGAACAAGGTCAATACCGCCGGCGGGCTGGGTGGTGGCATCCACATCGTCAGCGGTGGCGTCATGACCATGACCGAGACCGCCGTCTTTTCCAATACAGCGGCAGAAAGCGGAGGCGGTGTGTACAACGACGGGACGGCGTGGATCGATGCGAGCGCCATCTATTGGAACACCACCGGGGTGGAGGGAAGCGGCATCAAGAACGACGCCTCTGGCGACCTGTGGGTGACCAACACCACCGTGAGCGGCAACCGCACCTACGGGAATGGCGGCGGCATCGAGAATCGCGGCGACCTGGTGCTGACCAACTGCACCCTCACCGAGAACGTGGCGGATTTCGACGACAACGGTACCGGGGACGGCGGCGGGTTCGCCGCGGGTCCTTCCTCGGGCGGCTCGGCCGCCTTCCGGAACACGATCGTCGCCGAGAACCACGACGAGGGCAAAGAGTACCCCGACTGCGTCCACACCGGCGGGTCCATCACCTCCAACGAACACAACCTGGTCCTGATGGTCGGCGGCCTCCCCAACGCCTGCTCCACCTTCCTCGGTACCAGCGACCTCACCGGCCAGAACCCCCAACTGGGGCCGCTGCAGGACAACGGCGGGCCGACGTGGACCCACGCGATCCCCAAGACCAGCCCGGCCTATAACGCCGGCGACGACCGCGGCTGCCCGGCAACCGACCAACGGGGTATGACGCGTGTGCCCACCTGCGACATCGGGGCGTACGAATACGTGATGCAGGTCTACCTGCCCCTGGCGCTCAGGAACTAGCGGAAACCACAGTAGGCGAACCCAAGAGCACCCAGCCTGCAGGCTGGGTGCTCTTTAAGCGCAACCAAGTGACGGATCGCGTGTTTTAACCCTTGTCGAAAATCGCGGGAGGAGATACTTGTGGCCAGTACCATTGTATTGAGTGTCGTGGTGATCTTGATCGGATACCTGCTGGGGTCAATTCCCACCGGGATGCTGGTCGTGCGGGCGATGACGGGCAAGGATGTGCGGGACGTTGGCAGCGGACGCACCGGCGGCACCAACGTGCTGCGGGCCGCCGGAGCCTGGGCCACGACGATCACGGTGATCGTCGACACGCTCAAGGGCACCCTCGCCGTGGTGATCGCCCGGGCGATCGTGGACGAGCCGGTAGTGCACGCGCTGGCCGGGCTGCTTTCTGTGGTGGGGCACAATCACTCGATCTTTATCGGGTTCAAGGGCGGTGCCGGAACCATGACCACCCTCGGGGCCTCCATGGGATTGTGGTTCTGGAGCGGGCCCATCCTGCTGGCGGTGGGCGCGACGGTGCTGACCGTCACCCGCTACGCATCGGTGGGCTCTCTGTCGGTGGCACTGACCCTGATCGTCGCCTTTACTC
>Ga0272444_10004332_pt1 | contig 12551 bp, 10 predicted proteins | sample SSMForm13_FD_201033 | JGI IMG/M metagenome (GOLD analysis project Ga0272444, IMG submission 201033) | Marine sediment archaeal communities from Little Sippewissett salt marsh, Falmouth, MA, United States - SSM-Form-13 | ecosystem: Environmental > Aquatic > Marine > Wetlands > Sediment ...
TAGAGCGTGGCGCCTACCGGTGAGAAGGAGAGAAAAAACATGCTCACGATTGGAATCAGGAACAAGAGGCCGAATCCCAGGTGAAGCGGCAGGTTTTTATAGAAAAGTTTGAAACGGGTCTTAAAAGAATAAAGTCTCCTGGCTGGAACGAGATCCGTATTATCCCAGGCGAGAAAAATTGCGGCAATTAACGAGGAAAAAATGGTTAAAAATGGACCTAACGGGGTTAGCCAGCCGAGCACCATGATACAGAGAGTCAAAAGAACCGGTACTATGGTTCGGGGGATTTCCTGTTTGACTAAGTAAAAAAACCGGCTAAAGAAAAGCATTTTTTGCGGTTCCTTTTCATGCCCGGATACCAAGCGCTCGGTAATTCGAGACATGGTGTCCATAATGATCACACAGAAAAGGATCTGAGAAATAAGATAGGAAAAAACCGATGACAGCATCAGGAGAAAAAGAGAAAGCGCCCAGGAAAGAAGGTGCCATAGCCATAAAAGCCAACGGCTTTCCGGTTTTATCCAGATAAGGTTTAATATCTCCTGATGATATATGAGGATCAGGCTTGCCAAAATCATGGTGATGATGATAACTGCAACAAGCCTGATAAGACCCAGGAGCAGGAGTTTCGGCGTTTTGATCCCCAGCCAAAACCCCCGTAGATTATAAGTCATTCCGTCGAGTACTTTCATGTTGTTACAAGCCTTTTGCGTAACTTCTCAATAAGTTCTGGTGTATGAAATAATTATATTGACCCGAATCCACAATTTATTGAGATCTTACCCTTTCGCCTTGTTTTCGGCATCGCTTTTTCCGAGTTCAATGAGAGGGTTCATGGAATGCGGATCAAACAGGATCATGCTGAGTCAATCTTGACTTTCGCTTTCATGAGAGCCAAAGCATTAAATTTTTTTCAGGACAGCCTGGGTCACATGTAAAGATCAGCCCTTGTGAGAGGAAGACCGGAGGCTCCCTTGGATGAATGTTTGGTCGCAACAATCTGGCAGATATGTATTGATCCATCTGCAAGCCCTGTGGAGACGCCCGCCAGATAAAGCGCCCACAAACGAAATTTTTCCATGCCCACGAAATTAATTGCTTCTTCCCTGTGGGCCATGAGCCTTCGGTACCAGTGGCGGGTCGTAAGGGCGTAATGTTCGCGCCAGGCCTCGACATCATGCACCTCGAAACCGCAGATTTCGAGCATATCAATGGTGTGCCCCACATTATCCAGTTCACTTCCTGGGAAGATATATTTTAAGAGCAGGCGGCGTTCGGGTCTGATCCTGCGGGCTGCCCTATGGGTGGGTTTTGCGCGGCGGGAGAGACCATGGTTTAAGAGTATGCCCCGATCCCGCAGAAGTGTATTGATTTTCTTGAAATATCTTCTTGTGTTGGCAATTCCGATGTGTTCGAACATTCCCACGCTTGCGATTTTATCATAAGTGTCTTCAAGGGTTGAGTAATCCCGGAGCTCCACGGTTACACGGTCCTCAAGACCAAGTCTTTTTATTTTTTCCATGGCATAGTCGACCTGTTTCTGAGACAATGTGACACCGTGTGCCCTGACACCATAGTTCCGGGCAGCATGGCAGATAAGCCCCCCCCAGCCGCAGCCGATATCGAGCAGTTTTTCGTCAGGCTTCAGACGCAGTTTTCTGCAGATCATCTCGAGTTTGTCATGCTGGGCCTGGTCCAGGGAATTATTCTGATGAGTGAAATAACCGCAGGAATATTGCATTTCAGATCCTAAAAACAGGGCATAGAAATCATTGCTGATATCGTAATGAAATTGAATGAATTCTTTGTTATCCCTTCGTAATTCCCTGCGGCCCACTTCGTCGTCCGGGTATTCATGTTGAGTGGTTACTTTCCCGGAAGGGGTTAACAGGAGTGGAAGGACCTGCCGGAACAAAAAGAACTTGTCTAACTTTTTTAACTTCTCTTTTGGACGTTTTTCGCGAGCAACCGCAATGAATTCAATCAGGTCACCGTGGAGGTCAATATGGCCTTTTACATAATGAAGGAGCAGGTTTTCGTAAGTAGGCCTCCGCAGGACTGCTCCGATTACTCCTGGGCCGTTAATGGTTATAAAAAAATCGGTGTCGATATTCCTGCCCAGTGGAATCATCGATCCGTCCCAAAGGCGGATGGAAAAACGGGTATTGATCAACTCTCCGATATGCTCGAAAAGCCTACGTGCGGCGTCCAGTCTGTTTTGGTCTGAAAAAAAGGGCATTTGTAACCTCGGTTGGGAACGCCGTAAGAGGACGTACATTTGTTCTCATTAATTAACAATCAAGGTCCGGTCCTGTACTCATTCGACAATCAAACAACCTGAAAACAGCAAACACCGATAACAGATATAGCAATAATGTGTATAAATGGCCGGGGCGCCAGATGTCCCTTCACCATCTGTTTTTTATGGGAAGCCCTCTGCTTAAACGCCCGAAACGCTCCCCGGCCAAGGCAGTAAAACGATCACCGATATTGTATTGCTGCTGAAAAGTTATGGGTAGTATTGAATATATCATTCTCGGATTATTGATAGTATTCGGACAAGAATCTTTTGCTCAAGTGGAAATCAGAATTAGATTTAAATAAAAAGCTGTAGGTGGAGAATGAAGTCAGCAGAGCAATAGATGTTTCACAATGGAAACGGATTCGAGATAGAGATCAATTTAAATAAACTATTTTAAAACTTTCATTGTGTCAAGAAAATAGTAATTATAGATAGTCATGTCACATTGTGGCGTTGATTGGCGGTATGAATCCATAGAAAAAAAGGGGGATTGTTGATTAGATGTGTCTAAAAAGTGTTTTATCCATAGCCCATCTTGCCAGTAGCACATTCTGAAATCAATTCATGCTCATTTCGTCTATCCAAAAATCCAAAAGAAATCAAAGTGCAAGCCTTAGATTACATCATTTAGGACTATTTTGGCTAACTTTCTTACTCATTTATTAATTGAGGAGTTCCCTTACCGCTTTTAAAAGTTCTGATCGTGCAACAGGTTTGGCAAATGTTCTCTGTACCCCTAACTTTTGAGCAACAAATAAATATTCCTCCGGTTCGATTCGCCCGCCTCCGGATATGGCAATTATTTTTAAATCCGGAAAGTCTTTCCTTAGTTCAAAAATCGTTTCAATACCGTCCTTCTCAGGCATGATAATGTCTGTAATGATTAAATCGACATGATTCTCCCGGTAGAGTTTTATCCCCTCCTTTCCGTTTAACGCTTTCACTATGTCGTACCCTTCACGTTCTAAAATCTGGCCGAGCATGTTCAGTATTTGTGGATCATCGTCTATGATAAGAATGCGTGCCATATTCCTGTTCCTCGTCTCTTGTTGAAAGTCTTTTTCATTTCCAATTGTCTTAAACCGGCAGGATTATTTTCTTGGCCATACTATGCTTAATATTCTGATATTCTTGGTTTCAGCCTTCTATAAAGTCAGTTTCTTCGATCCTTGCCGGACCTGCGCTCGGGAATATGCTTGTCATATGAAAAAGGCAAAGCCCGGACCTTCAGCTTATCTTAATGTTTAATTGATTATTAAAGAGTTGATTTTTTAAGACAATTTTGCAATAAATGATCAAAAAGTAAATATCTGAAAAACATAGGCTTAATATAGGGGAAAGACTTATATTATGTGAGGGCTAAAAGGAAGCATCTTAGGTTTGTTTTTGTATTTCGCAGACCCAGTTTCTTTCTAAGATTGTTGCGGTAAAAATCAATGGTACCCGTGGAGGAATTCAACAATTCAGCTATATTTTTTGTTGTCTTCCCGTCCTTAACAAGCTCGGCAACTCGAATTTCACTAGGGGTGAGATCAGAATATTTTGAGGACAACTGGTGTAGAAATGGGGTAATAATGTCTTCAAGATTTGATTTGATAATATTTAAATATACAATCTGACGATCGTTTAATCGACTGTTATTCAGTTTTTCAGCATAGGGCAAAACGAGTTTCTTCACATTGGGAACGACTTTCTCTTCAACGTCTTTTTTATCTTTTTCCCCGTGTTTGAGGAGAACTTTCAACGCAGCATTGACTTCCTCAAGCTCATGAGTTTTATTCTTTATGTCTTTCCCTCTTTCTGTTAGGAATAATTCTATTTGACGGCGCTCTTCTATTTCCTGCTCAAGCATATCATTTGCCATAACCAATTCAGCGGTGCGTTCTTCAATGCATTGCTCCAAATCGTTCTAAAGATCTGAATAACCATCTGAATAATTTTTCCAACGTGAGCGTCCTTCAAATAAAACATACGCAGTTCGGGAACTACCTGTTGATATGACGCAAAGATCCTATATTGTTCTTCGCTTTCTTTTAGTTTCTCTAACATTTTCCTCTCGCGAGTCTTGCCCATTTCTTTCTCCTCCTTTTTGCGTCTCTTGCGACTGGGCAATGCTTTTGGTCATCATAGCAATATCATAACGAAAATAAACCTACCAATCAACACACGGGAATTGTACAACATATAGTAGGTTATTCTGGGAACACAGTGTTTAAATATACTTGCATATACTTCAATCTTCGGAAATTCTAAAATACCTCTATTATTCAAAATCTTCTGATTAAAGATGCCGTGCCTGAACCTTCAATTGTCTAAAGAATTAAGGTCGATTAATTGGACTGCTTTTAGGATTGTTAAACCACTTGAAATACGCATTTGCCCCTTTTTTGCCAGAATTTTCGAGTTTTTTCTTCATCGCATCGGACAGATCGAAATCAGTGGTTCCCACACCAAGGGTATCAATGTAAATAGTCCGATGCCAATCATCACTATGTATATGGGTATTCCCCTGACTTTCAATGATGGTAGTCACCAAGGCCTTAACGTAATCAAAAAAATCATCAATTTTGTGATGTGCAGGTTCGGCCCCGTATCGGAAGACACCAATTTCCTGCTTAGAATCAAGCCTGAAACCAAGAGTCTCCTTGTTGTAAATATATGGACTGCTCGATGGACGCTTCTTTAAAAAGCGCTTGTTCTCTTTCTCGTAATAGTCTGTTTTCAGCGCCGTATTCTTTGAGTTCTCCGAAATGATATATTTTTCCCGATCAAACAACTTTACCGGATAGTTATTGAGCACGCCCCCATCCACATAGACATCATCCCTTGCGTTCCTTACCGCCGAGAAAAACAAAGGAATTGACATTGAGATGCGCACCGCATCCGCAATACGCATCTTCGGTGCGTGCTCCTGGGAAAAGACCTCCCCGAATCGGGTACTCAAATTTGTGCCATATACATAAAGGTCCGGTTTCCCATCCTTCTTGAGGTCTATAAAAGTCGCGTTAGGATCACCCAGCTTTTTTTTGATGTGGCCGCTGATCCATCCGTGAAAAAAATCGCCTTTATACCAGCCAAACTTGTTCAAGAGTCGATCCGTGTCACGAATCGCGCCCCAACTGTCATCCATAAAGTTATTGAAATCCAGCCCCCTCAAAATATCTCTCTGCTCGCTGTTGGTAAAACCAAGAGCAAACAGAGTCGCATTAATGGCCCCGGCCGATGTCCCACCTACTCTTTTTATTTCCGGGACAATGCCTTCTTCTTCCAATACCTGCATGGCGCCAACGTAGGCGATCCCCTTTACCCCGCCTCCCTCAAAAACCAGATTTTTAATATGATATGCCATAATCCTCTCTTTTTTTCAGCTGTGCCAGAGAATCTTATGCCTCCTTGCCCGGTTCCCCTCCTGCAAAAAAGTTCAACATTTTTTTAGTCTGATTCGGGCTGTGCTAAATTAAAAAGACAAGTCCGAGTTATAATTTCGAATTGAAACTTGATAAATACATGGAAGTCGAGATTGAGTTCAGCTCGATATTAGATGTTTAACAACGGAAAACGCATACTGATAGGAGGCTAATTTCAACAGAAAATATAATTAAATTAGATAAATAAAAATCTTAACATTGTCAAGATTGAATTTTATATTATAAAATTCCGATCCTCATGATAAATCATCTTATATTATTTATTCAACCTTTTTATTGCAGCGCCGGTGATAGCAGAAAGCACAACTTCCGTTGGTTTCCGATAGCCCATTAAAGAATGGAGTTATTTTTTTAAGTTTTCCATAAAAACAATAAAAAAGCTGAACACCCGGATCAGGAAAGCGGCGCAAGTTATTTTGAGAAATAGTTTAATGTTGTTTCCAAGATTAGATTTCTGAGAAAGCTACAATCTAATAGACGTGCCCGGAAGACTTAAACCAATTTACGTCCCCAAACTCGCAAGCCGCACTGTATAATGACTCGTCTTAATAATACCTCCTCTGATCCATACAATTTAAATACCATCCTGGAAAGGGCTAAACTGTTACCGCCCGGTTCCCTAATGCCGTGGTTTATCCATCCCCCGCTCAATTTCCTAGTACCCTTCAGCTTATCTCATACCTAAACGGAGCGTTTCAAATTTTAAAAGGTGATTAAATATTTTTTACTTTCAATGATCTATCTGTATTTATATTTTTAAAATTTGAAACCCTATGGGATTGCATATCTTGTCGCATCTTCTGCGTCAGATGCCGTCCCGCATAGTTAACTATAGCGGAACAACATCTTCCTTGTATCTGCTTGCCCCGTGAAATGCGAAGCCTATTTAACCGGGGCGGCAACCTCAACAATCGCAATTTAGGTGATATGAAAGGATGAGAAAAATCATACCCTTAACTAATTGCAAATTAATATGTCCTATGGTAAAAGATACATGACATAAAAAGAAAAGCAATTTCGAATACGGAAGGACGACAACGAGGCGGAAAGGGACACGATCCTGAAAAAGAGGGTAGCGTGTTTTAATTAGATTTTTACACCTAAAATAACCTTATTGAAAAAGTAGAGGAGTTAAGAAAAAAGGCCAAAAAGAAACTTAAAGCCGCAAGATTGAGGTACGACAAACTACTATTAGAAAGAAAAAAAGTTGCTGAGTAAGTCATATCATCAAACGTGTGAATAACTGCAATATATTTTTCCCCTGTCTAAAAACCGTGGGTTTGTGTTTTTGGATATCAGAAAGGCAAATCTCATTTTTGAGCCTTGCCTTTTTTGCATTTTTGTAAAAAATACGATATATGCGCTTTAAGTCGAGGTGCTTTGACCGGTGCTTTTGGCAAGCTGTAATGAATTAAATTCTCTGTAATAGAAAATGCCTTCCGCTGGATTAAAAGTTTCTTACAATACTAAAGTTTAAGACCATATAGAATCGGCATTGTCGTTATAACATGAATGAAAAATGGGATAACTTTCATACGAGATGAAAAGTATAATGTCGGATGATGGGACTGTTGTTACTTGTCAAGAAAGTGGAGAAGGTCCTCCACTATTAATAGTTCATGGAATATCATCAGCTCACTATGACTGGCAAATTGTAGCCAACCAGTTGATGAATCACTTTAAAGTTTATGTTATGGATAGAAGGGGGCGTTGTCAAAGCGGAGATCATCCTGAGTATTCCATTGAAAAAGAATTCGCAGATGTTGCTGCCATTCTGAATTCTTTTGACGATCCGGTCTATCTGTTAGGTCATTCTTTTGGAGGTCTTTGTACTTTAGGCGCGAGTTTGCTTGTATCAAATGTTCGGAAACTAATACTTTATGAGCCTACTATCGCGTTTGATCCAAAGGGGATGGTAATTTGCTATATAATGGAATTTTTGTTGAGATTTAACCGGCCGGAGGCGGTATTAAAGCTCTTTATGAAAAAAGTTGTTGGGATGGCTGATGAAGTAATTGAGTTTGCAAAGAATCAACCAGAATGGGAGGAACGATTAGTTGCAGCACAAACAATTCCACGTGAAATTAGAGCTCTTATCCATTATAACTATTCAGAAGAATCCTTTAGCGGTATAAGGATACCAACCATACTATTTGTTGGAGAAAACAGCTCCGAAATTCTTAAGAACATGGCTTCCAAAGTTCATGCGACTATACCCAATTCCAAAACAATAAAGTTGCCCCAACAAGGCCATATTGCCATGCTAACAGCGCCTGGCATACTCGCTAAACAGGTATTGAAAACTTTTCTGCATAGTAAATTATAGCAAATCCTCGTCTGGGCGTTTATCTTTTTTGCAATTTTATAAAAAATACGATGTATGTACTGTAAATTGAGATGCTTAAACCTGTCGTGATGCCAAGTTAGCACAACATCGGATTTCGTTTTGAAACTCGTATTCCAATCGTATTCCAACCTGCTACTTTTTTTCTTTTTAGGGATCTTAACCCTCATTTGTCTTGGCATGATATCCTCCCTTTTTTTAAGAACGGATTCGATCACTTGATCAATAACAATTTATCGTATGGTTTGATATGCAAGGACAATTTTTTTGGCTTCCAGTGATTTGAATTTAAGTACAGCATTCTGACATTATTGCCAATCTTGTATTTTGGTCAAAGGTGACACTGTTTTTCCAACCCCTGATTAAATGATTATTGACAAGTCGGTATAGATAAAATACCTTTCAATATCTGAATGCCGCTCAATTTATTTCCATTATTCATATGTTTTGCATTTTTTTAAAGAGGTTATAATATGTTACGAAAAGCAGCCTTACCTTTTATCAGCCTTGTTGCCATTTTCTTTGCTACTGCCTGTGTGACCGTACCGTTTGCGCCGGATAATCCTGCCGAAGGATATAAAATCAAAGGGTTCATAGCCAAATCATCTGAAGAAGCTGCTCCCGGAGAACAGGTTACTCTTGTCGATGCCAATACAGGACAGACAATTGAGCAGGTGAGCACCAATTTTATGGGTAAATACAGCTTCTCACAGCTGCACCCAGGAAAGTATCAGGTCCGGGTTAGGCAGATCACCCGGGATGTTCTGCTTCGCAACAAAAGCGTCAGACTAGATATAGACCTGAGTGCTCCCGGTGGAAAGAGCGATTACATCAAAGATGCCATGACAAAGTTGTCAAAGATGTTTGCTGCGAACTCACAGCCGTCCTCCACAGGTTCAACAGGGTCGGGTGGGACAACAGGGACGGTTACAAGGGATGCCTCAGGCTGGCCCCCGCCTTATCAGAGACCGACAGGGAGGGTTTCCCCGGACGATTCCTCTCCGAAAAACCTGCTCTACAAGTTTGCCGGTCGTTGGGACCATGTTACCAGCAATACTTTGCACAACATCTACTTGAAGCCTGACGGCAGTTTCGAGGATTCCTATGAGGCGGGGTATAGTGGGCAGTTTGTGGATCAGGGCGGTTTTCAGACAGGCAACTGGGGTGCAGTCGGCAATGAGCAGGCCGGGGGGCGCTGGACCATCCAGGGCACCCTTCGGCAGGGTACCATAACCCTGATTCATAGGAACGGTAAACGCGCAAACTATCGGTACCAGGTTCACTGCCGCGGCAGCGAATGCTACGGCGGGGAGTATTTTTTCAATGGTAAGCTCTATTCAGTGAAGTACATTTACCGATAACTTCGCTTGAATCAGTCGTAAAAGTCTGAACATATGGGTGCACCGGTAGTCAGTTCCATTTTCAATCTGTCAGAAATTTTTCTGACGTTCGCTTGGCATGAAGCACTTTCCGGGTTTCTTTCGGATAGCCGGAAGTCATAAAACGCTTACCGTTACCGGAAGTAAGGACCTTGCCGACAAGGCAAGGGCTTTTGCAGATACGTTATGGCTGGAGTAAGCATGAGAGAACCCATGTGCTTAGCGAACAGCAAACCAACTGAATGGCATGGCAGATTAGATTTCAAGTACAACTTTGGAATAATCCAAACACAGAATGCCGTTAAGGGCTAAGCATACTTAATCTTGAAGGTCATGGTGATGCTCATTTGGAGCAAGCATTCAATTAAAAAATTTATTTACAGTAATATACCTACCGGTTTTGTATTAACATTAAATGTGTATTGGGGCGGGGTCATTTGGCCCTGCTTTTTTAATGATACCGTTTTACTGCAATGTATCCTGTATTTTGAAGTCGATTTTTATGGCTGTGATATCGAATTTTTATAAAGTCAGATTGTCGCCGTTTATCCATCCCCCCTCATCTCTTAACCCTCCTGTTCCCCCATACACAAAAAAAAGAGGTTACAATGTGAACTGTAACCTCTTAAACTTCATGGTAGGCACGATTGGATTTGAACCAACGACCTCTACCGTGTCAAGGTAGCGCTCTCCCCCTGAGCTACGTGCCTGTATTTTTAAAAATTTGTTAACACCACTTTTTATGTCTGTCAAGGAAAATGCCTGTTGGAAGAGATCTAATTCCCGTTTTTAACAATTCTGAACATTGAAAAATTAAATTTAAGGTTTAAGATACGCGGTTAATTTTTCTTTGACTTGGTCTGAAACCACTATGGATTGATTTTTTGTGTAATTGTAACAGACTTGGACCGATTCTCCGGTGGCATATACCATGAGTGGGTCTGAGTGATGGACGAGTTTATATTCAAAAGTGAAACTTTTGGTGCCGATATCCTTGACCCACATGTGAAGGGTTACCTTATCAACGAACAGTACCGGTTTAAGATAATCGCAGCGAGTATGAGCCATTATAAATCTGAAATCAGAAGGATCCGAAACTTTAAAATATTTTTGGGAAAATTTTTTTCGCCCCTCTTCGAAATAGGTAAAAAATACCGCATTGTTAACATGCCCCATGGCATCAAGATCGCTGAATCTGACGTCAATGTCCGTGGAAAATATTTTACCTGAATTCATCAACAACTCCTGACCCTGATAACTTTATGTTTTTTCAGAAAATTCTGATCCTTTGAAAGATAATAAATAAATTACTAACCGGATCTCTATTGTGTCAAGGTATTATTTGTTAGTTTCCACTCAGAAATGGACCTTTTCCGCAATCTCTGCGCCTGCCCCGTGAAATGCGAAGCCTATTTCTCTGGGGTCAATCTGCGGAATCACTTGTGCGGCGTACCACTTGTACGCCTCCGCGTAATTCCTTGAACTGGCCGGATATACAAGGCATCAACCCTGCAGCCGTATTGTAATTATTTCAACTCTATCTCTTTGGAAAAAAGTTAATGCAAATTTTAGGTTGGACTTATTTACCCGTATGTGGCAAATTAAACCTTGACGGTTTCGTAAAAAGTATAACTTCTGCGTTGTGCTGCATTTCGCAATCATTCAACGTACGATAAGTACGCCTCATGATTACAAAATTTGCGACGCCTTTTTATCCCGATCGATTTATGCGGGGGAACTTGAACTTTTTACGAAACCGTCTAAATCGGACTTTTTACGAGTTCATCAAACCTTGGAAAGGAGGTGTTTAAAATGAACGTTAGAAAGTCTGTTTTTTCAGGAAGCTGGTATCCGGCCAAACCGGCCCGGTGCGAGAAGGAGATCAAAGGTTTTCTAAAAGAGTACCCGACAAAGGACATTGAACAGAGGTCCTTAACCGGAGGGATCGTCCCCCATGCGGGATGGTATTTTTCAGGAAGTATCGCCTGTAACGTGATCCATTGTCTCAAAGATGAAACCCCTCCGGATGTTTTTGTAATTTTCGGGATGCATCTTCATCCGGGTTCCCTCTCATATATTATGACCGGCGGTGCATGGGAAACTCCGTTTGGTGACATAGAAATCGAACCGTCCCTTTCAGGGGAACTTGTCAAACAATTTTCATTTCAGATCGAAACCGCTGAACACTTTACCCAGGACAATACCATCGAACTTCAGCTCCCTTTTATAAAATACTTTTTTAAGGACACAAAAATCGTTCCCATGGGCGTGCCGCCCACAAAGCACTCTCTTGAAATCGGAAAGGCGGTGGCCGACATTTCACGGGGTCTGGGGTTGCGGGTTAAAGTGATCGGCTCCACCGACCTCACCCATTACGGGGTGAATTACGGGTTTGTATCCCATGGCAGGGGCCGGGCGGCCCTGGACTGGGTGCGCAAGGAGAACGACCCCAGGGTGATCAAGGCCATGATTGCCATGGATCCGGAAAAGGTTATCACAGAGGCCCTGGAAAACCAGAATGCCTGTTGCAGTGGTGCGGCTGCAACTGCAATTGCCGCTGCAAAACAACTCGGGGCCGACAAAGCGGAAGCCATTGCATATGGAACCAGTTATGATAAAAGTCCGGGGGACAGTTTTGTGGGATATGCGGGGATTGTGTTTTAATAAGACCTAAATCGATTGTCGAGGTTGCCGCAGATACAAGGAAGATGTCGTTCCGCTATAGTCAACTATGCGGGACGGTATCTGACGCAGTAGATGCGGTAAGATCGGCAATCCCGACTTGTTGGGTCGTAGCTAAAAGCAAAGCCCAAAGGGTTTCAAATTTTAAAAATATAAATCAATTTAATTCATTAAAAATAAAAGATATTTAATCCCCTTTTAAAATTTGAAACGCTCAGTTTAGGTAAGAATAAGGGGTCAGCCCTTAACGGCCCCTTATCGTTCGATGCCGTCTCTTGCTAAAATGCCCTGATGATAATAATGTTTCACCTCTTTCATTTCACTCACCAGGTCGGCATATTGGATGAACTCTTGGGGGGCGTTGCGTCCGGTAAGGATAATTTCCACGCTTTCAGGGCGCTGGTCCAAAAATTCCA
>Ga0272444_10004334_pt1 | contig 12551 bp, 10 predicted proteins | sample SSMForm13_FD_201033 | JGI IMG/M metagenome (GOLD analysis project Ga0272444, IMG submission 201033) | Marine sediment archaeal communities from Little Sippewissett salt marsh, Falmouth, MA, United States - SSM-Form-13 | ecosystem: Environmental > Aquatic > Marine > Wetlands > Sediment ...
TAGTTTCACATGGGCCTCAAGGAAAAACCGCTCCTGATTCATAGCGACTTTGTAAATCTTGGCTAGTGCCTCGTTATCTCTGGAAGGTACAATGGCCGATGCGAGGGTCAAGATGTCTGCCTCAATTGCCACAGGACACTGCAACACATGATCTATCACGGTGACGAGGAGTTTGCCGTCTTCTTCTGCTACCCTGGGCTTGTCTTCAAGTCGATACCTGATAAAGGCAATGCCTTTTGACCGCGCCTCTCGATAGATGTCTTCTCGTTGCCCATAGGTACGAATGTCACGATAGAGGATATAGACGCCCAACTCTGGGTTAAGATCCTTGAGTCTCAATGCGCTACGAATGGAATGGGTGCAGCATACCCTGCTGCAGTAAGGCCTTTGGGGTTCCCGAGAGCCCACACACTGGATGAAAACAGCTGTCTTGGCGTCGGCGAATCTGTGGCCGTTTCTTGCCATCTCCTGGTCTAGGTCCAAAGACAAAAATACACGCGGGTCTTGGCCGTAGAGATATTCAGAGGGCTTGAAAGCCTCTCCTCCTGTGGCCAAAATGGTGGCGCCATGAGCGACCTTCTCCTCCTTCCCATCACCATCGACGAGGGTCGACTCAAAGTTGCCAACAAAGCCTTCCACCGTTTTGACCGAACTGCCCATGTGCACGTGAAGGGACGGGTGATCATGAATCTTCTTGGTTATCTCTTTAAGGTAGAACCGGACATCCTCTCCTTTCCAGGTCTCATAGAGTTTTCGGGCCTGTCCCCCTAAAGACTGCCCCCGCTCTACAAGGTGGGCCTCATATCCCTGTTCCGCCAGATTCAGGGCGCTTGTCATGCCAGCCACACCACCGCCCACAACCAACCCCACCTTTGTGACCGGAACGGTTGGCTCGTCCAGGGGCTGGATGACGCTCGCCTTGGCCACGGCCATTCGAACAAGGTCTTTAGCCTTTTCCGTGGCTTTTTCCGGTTCATTCGCATGGACCCATGAACATTGGTCTCTGATGTTAGCCATTTCAAAGAGGTACTGGTTGAGGCCAGTTTCGCGGATGGTTTCTCTGAAGAGGGGCTCATGGGTCCTGGGCGAACAGGAGGCCACCACAAGGCGGTTTAGATGATGCTCCATGATGACCCGCTTGATGTCACTTTGCGTGTCCTGGGAACAGGAGAACAGGTTTTCGTCCACATAGGCAACGTGGGGAAGGGTTCTGGCGTACTCTTTCACTTCAGGAACATTGACGACCCCTGCGATGTTGATGCCGCAGTGGCAGACGAATACACCTATGCGGGGCTCTTCCTCCTCCACATCCCTTTCGTCCGGATAGGCATGAGCCTCTGCCAAGGTGTACCGTGCAGGTGCCAGGATGGCAGACGCCGCACCTGCTGAAGCCGTCGCCTCCATGACCGATTCGGGGATATCCTTAGGCCCTTGAAAGGCGCCACACACGTAGATGCCGGGCCTGGATGTGTGCACCGGTGTAAAGGTGCCCGTTTCGGCAAAACCATAACCATTCAAAGAAATGCCCAATCTTTTTGACAGCTCAATGGCCTGTTGAGATGGTCCCAGACCGACCGACAAGACTACCATGTCAAAGATCTCTTCGATCCGCTTGCCTGCTTCATCTGCGTAATGGATAATAAGATTACCCGTCTCTTCTTCCTGCAAAATCGTATCGATTTTCGACTTTACAAAACGCACCCCGGCTTCTTCTCTTGCCCGGTTATAGAATTTCTCAAAATCCTTGCCGTGGGTTCTAATATCAATGTAGAAGATAGCTGTATCTAATCCCTCTGCAGCATGTTCTTTGGCCAGTAAGGCCTCCTTTATGGCATACATACAACAGACCGAGGAGCAGTACCCTCGACCTACAGAAGGATCTCTTGACCCCACACATTGGAGCCATGCGATTCTTCTTGGCTCGTTGCCGTCAGAAGGCCTGCGTAAATGGCCATCAAAGGGACCCGTAGCAGAAAGGATGCGCTCAAACTCCAAGCTGGTAACCACATTGGGGAATCGACCGTAGCCATAAGTTGGCCTCATCTCGGGATCAAAGGTGTCGAACCCCGGAGCAAGAACCACTCCTCCCACGTCCAACTGAAAAACTTCTTCTTCCTGGTTTAAATCAATAGCTTTTCTCTGGCATGCTCCTGTACAAATTCTGCAAACCCCTTTTGTCTTGAAGAGGCACTTGGTGGGATCAATATAGGGAATGGCTGGAATCGCTTGGGCAAAATGGATATGGAGGTTTTTCACCCCTGACATGCCTTCATTATAGGGGTCTGGAACCGTCAACGGGCAATGCAGGGTGCACTGTCCACAGTTGGTACAGCGATCCTCGTCAATAAAGCGCGGCCTCTTGACCAAGGTGACGTTGAAATGGCCTACTTCGCCTTCGATCCCCCGGACCTCTGCAAGGGTTATGATGTCAATGTTTCCATTTCGATCACACTCAATCAGCTTGGGCGACAGGATGCACATGGAGCAATCGTTGGTGGGAAAGGTCTTGTCCAACTGGGCCATCTTGCCTCCGATGGCGGCTTCCCGTTCTACCAGATAGACCTTGAACCCAAGATCTGCCAAGTCCAGGGCAGCCTGAACCCCTGCGATCCCAGCTCCCACCACCATCACCGAGCCGATAGGTGACAACGAGGAATGGGGTGTTGCAACAATGTCTCTATCGTCTTCCATCATCGATCTAATATATAAGAATACCCTGTTGGCCCCTATACGTCAACATGAGGCCCGGCGCCGTTCTTTCGTCATCTCTTCATATTTTGAGCTGATAATGGAAAGACCTAGAACAGCCCTTTGACCCTTCCGGTCTCCACATCCACATCAACGCGGCGAAAGGCCGGGTTGGAACAGGTTCCGGGCATCAAGCTGATGGCACCGGCACAGGGGCACAAAAACTTGGCGCCAGAATAGATCAGAACGTCACGAATCGGTAGTGTCCACCCCTTGGGAACCCCTTTAAGAGCTGGATCATGGCTAAGGCTCAGGTGCGTCTTGACCATCATCGTGGCGTAGTCATCATATTTAGAGTCCCCCTCCAGCATCTTGGCCTTGGCCTCTGCATAGGGGGTCCAGGCCACCCCATCTGCGCCATAGACCTCTCTGGCAATGGTTTCCACCCGTTCTCGAAGCTTCATGTCCAAAGGATATAGATGTTGAAACTTGCTCTCCTCGTTGCAGGCATCAATGACGGCATCGGCAAATTCCAGGGCACCGTCCCCGCCATGGGCCCAGTGGGTGGATTTGGCGCATCGCGCCCCTGCGGCCTCGGCGACCTTTCTGACCGTTTCGATCTCATCACCTGTATCGGTATGGAAACAATTAATGCAGACCACCGGATTGATGCCTGCTTTGCGTACCGTGTTGATATGATGGACCATGTTCTCACAACCCTTTTCCACCAATCCCACATCCTCCTTGGTATACTTATCAGGGAGGGCCAGACCTGCAACCACCTTGGGGCCGCCACCGTGCATCTTCAAGGCGCGAATCGTGGTGGTGAGCACAGAGACGTGAGGCTTTAACCCGCTGTAACGACACTTGACGTTCCAGAATTTCTCAAACCCAATGTCTGCTCCAAAACCGCTTTCCGTGACGTGATAATCAAACAACTTCAGCCCGATCCGGTCTGCAATAATGGAAGACTGACCCACGGCGATATTGGCAAAAGGTCCGGCATGTACCATGCAGGGCTGATACTCGGCCGTGCACATGAGCGTGGGGTTGATGGTGTTGCGCATCCATGCCGTCATGGCACCACCCACCTCCAAATCACCCGTGGTGACCGGATTGCCATCCTTGTCAAAGGCCACGGTGATTTTGCCGAGACGTTTTCTCAGATCTGCCAGATCCCGGACAATGGAAAGGATGGCCATACATTCTGAACCCACGGCAATGCCGAACTTGGACTGCATGGTAAATCCGTCAAACCGTCCGCCAATGCCGATGATGATGTTTCTTAAGGCCTGGGCACAGTAGTCGATGATCCAACCCATTTCAACGCGGGTAGGATCGATGTCGAGACGACCCATGCCGGTGAGCCTCTGCAGCTGTTCGTCGCTGTAGTTGCGCTCGTGCTGCATACGGGCCGTAAGAGCCACCATGGCCAGATTGTGGGCGTTCATGATGTCATTGATATCGCCCGTAAGCCCCAGGGAAAACTCGGTCATGGGAATGAGCAGGGATATGCCGCCGCCTGCTGCAGTCCCCTTAATATTCATAGTGGGGCCGCCTGACGGCTGCCTCAGGGCACCGCCCACGTTTACCCCCCGTTTGCCCAGGCCCTCCATGAGGCCGCAAGAAGTGGTACTCTTTCCTTCGCCCAGCGGCGTGGGGGTAATGGCAGTCACCTCAATATACTTCCCATCGGGCCTGTCTTTCAGACGGTTAATGATTCTAAGAAAATCAAGCTTTGCCAGCCTCCCCATGGGAAGAATCTCTTCTTTTTCAAGACCCAGTTTCTCCCTCCACTCCTCCGGCATGGGCATGTGCTTTTCGGCATCTTCAGAAATCTGCCAGTCCTTGTATTTGGTTGGATCAAGTGCCATCATCATCCTCCTTGTTTTCTAACGTCGTTTCTAGTCTCTAGGGCCTGTCGGACAGCCAGTCTCAGCTGCTCTGAGGAAAAAGGCTTGGCAACAGGCGTCTCTTACTCATTCTTCGTCATCGATAATCAGTATGACTTCGCCCTCGCCTGAGAAGAACCTTGCTGGTTTCGCTTGGCAAATACCCCGAGCACCCCCTTGACGGGCTGTTGGCACCACCGCTGAGAACTGTGATACGAATTCTGTGCCAAAGGAGGTATGAGAACACTCCAAGGAAGCCACCTTGTAATAAATAGATATCACATGTAAATTTTAATTCCAGTATTTAATGCCATTTTAGGTAGATCACCCCTGCGGGGCGTTTTGCATCGGCAACGATACAAACCGCCCCGGTGAACCCTTTGTATTGCCTTGACAAAACCCCCTGTCCATCATTCTCTGTTACGTCCCTTGACAACCCTTCTGGTTGTGGAGTACGTTCTTTTTCAATCTGTTGTGGAAGGGAATGAAGAGATGTCCAGATTGACCCTTAGCCTGGTGGAGGAAACCCTGCGAAAAGAGGTGCAGAGGCTAGACAAGCGTGTCCAGGTGTTGGGTGTCAACAAGGGCAAGAAGAAGGATTCCTTTCGGGTGACCCTGTCAAAAGACGGGAGAACCGGTGCAGCAGACTTGAACAAGCAGATCATAAAGGCGTATCTCTCACAGGAGGGCAAGGATAGCGGGTTGAGAAAGGCCCTTGGCAAGGCGGTGAGTCGCCTAAGCATTACCTTCGGCAAGTAGACAACCATCCCTTTTGCCTGCCCTTAGATGTGTGCTTTTAGCTGAACCGGCACGTCCTCCATGACCTTGTTTTTCACCATTGTCTTCTTCGTCTTCCTTCTCGTCGTCGTCCTTCAATGTGCCCTCATCCGTTTCATCCTTCCTGAGCGCATGTCTGGTCCACGGAAAACCTTAATCGCCGCCTGCGTGGCCTCTTGTTTCAACACCATCCCCTTCTTGTACATGGCAAAGGCCCCCATCTTGGATCAACTCGCCTGGTGGCATCGAGAGCTTATTGTGTACCCCTACGCCATCGTCCTGGTGGCATCGGCCTTTTCCGGTCTGCTCTTTTTGGCACTATGGTCTTTCAGACCCATCCTGCAAAGGCTGTGGCCCCCATTTGAAAAGGGCAAGCGAGATTTTCTGGGAACCTCAGCGAGAACACTGGTGGTCACTTCCGTGGGGGCACTGAGCTACGGCGCTTACTGGGAAAATAAGAGCCTTGAAGTCTCGAGGCTGACCCTAAAGTACAAGGGACTTCACCCCCAGCTTTCTGGATTGAGAATTGTTCAGCTCACAGATTTTCATGCAGGGCCCTTGATATCGTTTCAAACTATTTCCGAGGTGATCTCGGCGGCCAATGCCCTCAAGCCGGATCTGATTATTCTTACCGGCGACTATGTAAACCATAACCCCGCCTATATCCATGGTTGCGCAAGCCTCCTTGACGAACTCAAGGCGCCCGCAGGGGTCTTTGGCGTCTACGGTAATCACGATCACTATACGGGGATGGTGGCCATGAGGGAGGCCTTTTCAAAAACCCACCTATCCATGTTAAGCGACGGCTGCGGCCCCGCCAAGGGCCTGGAGGGGGTTTTGAATATCATCGGCGCAGAAGACCCCGTGTCCGGCTGGGCCAGGGATGCACAGTTTTCCGATGTATCAAGAATCTCCAGCCTTGTTGATCCCCATCGATTCAATCTTCTTCTCTCTCACAGGCCCGGACTCTTCAGGACATCCAAGGACTGGAAGGTGGGCTTGACCCTGTCCGGTCATACACACGGCGGGCAGGTCATTTTTCCGGGGATAGGGGATAAGGGATTCTCCCTTGCGGGCCTCTTTGTCAGTTACACCCATGGCCTCTACGAATCTGAGAAAGACGCTGAAGTGCGGATGTATGTGAGCAGGGGCATAGGCACGATTATCGCCCCGGTGAGGCTCTTTTGCCCGCCAGAAATCGTGGAAATCACTCTGGCCGCGGCCTAATCTCCCACCGGAGTGGGCACCCCACTTGTCACACGTTCCTGTCTGTTCTCTTCTGGCCTTTTGCGCGCCCTGCCAGAGGCTTCATGGGCCCCCTTTCCCCGTTTGGCCCATCTCCTCAGATTTCTTGACTTTTCCGCCTTTATGCTTAGGTTGATACAAAAGAAGTTGCCGATGAACCTCTTTCGTTATGCAACTATGATAGACGCCTAGAAAGTCGTAACTCAGGCAAAGACCAGCACTCATGAGGATTTTGACCATTTGATATTACAATGTGACTGCTCGCACCGGATGGACGTGAGGTGACTGTTTAGGACTTCTCACAAGAGCGTCAAGAAACCGATAGGGATGATTTCAGACCAGCAAAAATAAAGGGACATTGCGATGAACAATGACCATTACACTAAACGTATAGATACACAGGTTGATGGGGATGAAGGTTTCTGGAGTGAGGACTACGTGTGGGCCACTAGCGAAGAGTCAAAACGCAACACCCTGTCATTACATAGCATCGGATCCATTGTGTACCGGCATGGAGGGACTTTAATGGTGGAAACGGAGACGCAGGCCGTCCACATAGACGTGCCGGATGAGAAAAAACTCTCACTGGCCGAAGAACTGAGTAGGAAATTAGATATGCGATTGCAGTGAGAGAATATGATTCCACACTGCAGCATCACGCCTGGCGGCTTTTGTTAGTTATCCGTTAAGTGGGCAGCGATGGGAATAAGGTATTACGTAATTTTGTATAGGAGGTACCAATGATGAGCATGGGAGAGTACTTTGAGAACGCAAAAGGGTTGGGGGTCCTTGCCACGGCAGATTCAAAAGGAAAGGTAGACGTTGCTGTATTCTCTAGACCTCACGTCTTCGACAAGGAAACCGTTGCCTTTGTCATGGCAGATCGGCTGAGCCATGCTAATCTTCAGTCCAATCCACAGGCCGCATATCTTTTCAAGGAGTCAGGTGAGAAGTACATTGGCAAGCGGCTTTTCCTGACTAAAATTCGTGAAGAGCAGGATACAGATCTTCTCTATCAGCTTCAGAGAAGGAATTATACCTGGGATGAAAAGGACCCAAAATACCTGGTCTTCTTTCACATCGATGAGGTCCTTCCGCTCATTGGCTCGGAAGAGAAGAAATAGGCGGATTGCTATACATGATTCCGCAACTGCAACTCCAGAGGATGCGGATGAAGGTAGTACTGCTCTTCTAAATAAGCCTTATCGTATTTTCGGACAAAATGGTTCATGAGGGTGATAGGAACGATGAGGGGCACGTATTGTTGACGATATTGGTCTATGACCCCGAGTAGTTCCTTCTTTTCATCGGAAGAGAGCTCTTTTTTGAAATAGCCCATCATATGCTGCAATACATTGGCGTTTTTCTTCACCGTGGTTTTGAGTCTGGAAGCCTCCATGAGAAGCCCCTCATAGGTTTCATATACCTCGTTGAGGGGCGTCCCTTTGGCCCCTGCCACGAGTTTTCCCATCATCTGGTAGTGCTTCGGGCTGTGAGAAAGAATCAAGAGTTTTTGTTTTGTGTGAAAAGTTACCAGGCGTCCCCTGGCCTTTGGCTGACCTAAAAGCTCCCGCCACCTTCTAAATACGAAGATCCTTTCGATGAAATTCTCTCTGAGTTTGGGATCGTGAAGACGTCCCTCCTCTTCAACGGGAACCAGGGGAAAGTGTTCCATGAATGCGCGAGCAAATATTCCCACCCCTTTCTTCACCGGCATCCCTTTTTCATTGTACACCCTCACCCTTTCCATACCGCTGCTGGGAGAATTGCTCTTGAAGATGAAACCGCAAAGGTCTTCTGCTTCCAGCTCACCTACACGCCTGTGGGCCCAAGTGAGCATCCGTTCCGTATGATCTTCGTTGCTCCTGGAAGTCACCAGACGGGGGGCGGCGGGATCACCTACAAGCCGCAAAGACTCCCTGGGGATACCGAATCCGCACTCCACCTCAGGACATACAGGAAAGTATTCCACGAAGCGGCCCAGGGTGTCGGTCAGAAAGCGGTCCAGTTTATGCCCGCCGTCGTACCGGACCTGTTCACCGAGCAAGCATGTACTGATTCCCAGTTTGATGGTCGGCTCCATAGCGATCCCTCACTGTCATCGTATTCTGAATCAGTTGCAGACCCACAGGTTTTATAGTATACGTATTATTCGGCTGCGTCAAAGCAAACCGGACCCTCCTGTCCGAGAAATACATTGGCAAGGAGATAGAAGATGCATGACATGCCCCAAAATATCCTTCTCACCGGCCCTACCGGCTTTATTGGCGGGCGCCTTTTGCATGCGTTGGACGAAGAAGGCCTCCGGGTGCGATGCCTTGTTCGCATATCAGAAAAATTGGTGATCAGGCAACCGTTGAAACAGGAGCCGGAAGTGGGCTATGCCGACCTGCTCCAGCCGGAGACGCTCCCGCAAGTCATGGAAGGGATGGACGCTGCCTTCTATCTGGTGCATTCCATGGGAGGCCGAAGCATAGCGGAAACCAAGGCCTTTGAAGAAAGAGACCGAAAATGCGCCAAGAACTTCTTGAAGGCAGCAGAAGAAGCCGGTGTCAAGCGGATCATTTATCTGGGCGGTCTAGGGGAAACCGGAGACAAGCTTTCCAAACACCTTGCCAGTCGCCAGGAAGTAGCCCATATCCTCCAGTCCGGCAGCCTCCAGACCACCGCCCTGCGGGCGGCGGTCATTATCGGGGCCGGTGGTGCCTCCTTTGAGTTGATCCGCTATCTGGCCGAACGCCTGCCCGTGATGATGTGCCCCCGGTGGATTGACACCCGTTCTCAGCCTATCGCCGTGCAGGATGTCATTTCCTATTTGGTCGGATGCCTACGCGAGCCGGCCACCGCCGGTCAAACCCTTGATATCGGCGGGCCGGATATTGTCACCTACCGAAACATGGTTGAGATCTATGCCCGGGTCCGGGGCCTCCACAGATTCCTTTTTACTGTTCCTGTCCTCACGCCGCGGCTTTCTGCCTACTGGATTAATCTCATCACGCCGGTGCCGGCAGGTATTGTGTTCCCCTTGGTGGAAGGGCTCAAAAATGAGGTCATCTGCCGGGATAACCGCATTCGAGATCTCATACCCCTAGATCTTATGAGCATGGAAGAAGCGATTTGTACTGCTCTGACCGAGACGGAGAAGGGGCCTGGCCAGCTTCCCTCGCAACAGGCGTGCTTCCTCCGAAAGTGACGGTCATCCATGACTTGCCCCAAGAGGCCATTCATAAAGATCCGTCTCGGCTTTTCCAATGCCTATCTAGTTGAAGGGGAAGAGGGGACGATCCTGGTCGATGCAGGGAGTCTCCAACAGGAGGCTGCCTTTGTTCGCCATTTGGAAAGATACCGCATTTCTGCTAATGACATCGCCCTCATTGTCGTCACCCATGCCCATTTTGATCACGTAGGCAGTCTAAAAGCCATCCAGAAGCTTTGCCAGTGTCCGGTAGCCATCCATGAAGAAGAGGCCCGGTTGGTCAAAGAGGGGGCGGTGGTCTTTCCTCCAGGCACCAATCTGTTCGGTAAAGCCGCTTCCTATTTGGGTAAGCGGCTCATGAAGTCCTTCTTTAGGTTCCCTGCCATGGAGCCTGACATCATCATTGCCAAGGACTTCTCTCTTGAGCCATTTGGAATCTTGGGGAACATCATTTCTACACAGGGCCATACCGAGGGCTCATTGTCTGTGCTTCTTGCCAGCGGAGAAGCATTTGTGGGCGATTTGGCCGCAAACTACCTTCCCTTCGGCCTCGGGCCCATCTTCCCACCCTTTGCCGAAAACGTTTCAGATCTCCTTACAAGCTGGCGAAGAGTTCTGGCCCTTGGGGCCAGAATCATCTGCCCAAGCCACGGCAAGCCCTTTAAGGCGGAATTGCTCAAAAAAAGACTGGGCGAGGAGTAAACCGAAAGCTTGGCTGCCCCCCCCTTGAATGACCTCCTGTGACCAGGTTGATTTTCGCCGGAACATGCTTATTATGGTGAAAAGGAGGCGTGGCCGTAAAATAACGGTTCAACCCGTTTAAGGTAAGGATGATGGCCGCTAAAGAAAAGAAGGATCACGTCTGATTATAAAGACCGGCCTTTTCATATGAGTGGATGATGACGGTTTCGCCTACTGGACCTGTGTATGGAGGTGATCACCATGAGAAACAACCTGGATGAAGTACTCACAAACATTGGGAAGGAACACAAGGAAGATATCTTGAACGGCTCCAGGTTCTACCTTGAGGTAGACATTGGAAAAAGGGCTGAAGAAATGGGTTATTATGACGTAAAGGAGAAGTACCCGGATGCAGAGGCCGTAGTGCCAATAAAGGAAGCCAAAAGGGGAATCAAAGTACGGATTGATGGAAGGACTTATGTGAACTACGCTCAGCTCGAATCAGGCATTGCAGTGCCAGGGCATGTTGCCAAGGAATCAGGGTTGCCTCACAAAACCTATAGGCCCAATCACAGCATGATACGCCATTTTGCCTGACGCAAAGGTCTCTTCCGAGAAAAAAAGGCGGGGGGAGAAACAGCCCTGCCTTTTCTTGTCACTGAGGTGAAGTCACGGGCAAGGATTGCTGTTAAGCGTCCTTTAAAACCCCCACCGGTTCATCGGGGTAAGATTTTGTTTGAAGACGTACTTCTCCCCCTTGATCTGTCAGTAAGTGAAGCTGCGAGGCGACTCTAAATCTCTCGCCCCCTCACTTTTTTGAGGCGGTGGCTCTTTGCCCGTTAATCGCCCTCGTACTTGAACGAAACGTTTACCCTGGCACGGTAAGCGGTAATCTTGCCGTCCTCTACCTTCATGTCAAGCTTGACGACCTCAGCGATGCGAAGGTTGCGCAGGCTCTTTGCGGCTTGTGCAACTGCGGCAGCGGCCGCCTTTTCCCATGATTCCGTACTGGTTCCCACCAACTCAATGATCTTGTAGACACTCTCTGCCATGTCATCCCCCTTTCCGGTTTAGAAAATGCTTCTCATGCCGCAAACCATGCATAGGATCTCATGAATATTCTAATGGGAAAGTGGTGCTTTCTTTGGGTCTTGTGGGCTCTTAGAACCAGTAGTAAAATGAGAGCGGGGTCAGTCAGAATCCAAGTCACTGGGAAATAGGACCGTGTCGCTCAGAGCGCCTCTAATAAACCCCTTTACAGGATCGTTTTTCAAAATGCAAGGGAATACTGATGTAGGCAATCTCAAGGGAAAAAGCGTGAACGAGGCCTCTTCTCAAAGTCCATGACGGTGACGTGAGGCAAGAGAGCGTAGTCCTGATACACGATGGCGCCTATAAGTAAAAAGCTCCCCGGCAGGTCCTTTGCTTGTCGCTTTTGATTATGACTTCTCGTCAACACCGAATATAAGAGACGAATTCGATGGGCTCTCCTTCAGCTTTAAAGGTCGCAAAAACTTAAGGTGAAACGAAGCCCCCCCCAAGAGCTCGCGGTATCTGACATACAAGCCCTAGAACAAATGCACATCGGCGGCTTTGAATGTCAAATAGACGGTACTCCCCTGCCTGAGCTTCATGTCGTCAAAAGAGCAGCGCGTTACCGCCGCCACCATCCTTAAACCCGCATCTACGGAGATCCTTACGACTGCTCCCCCATCCATGATCTTCCTGACGTGGCCTTTCAAGCAATTCTGTGCGCTCGAATCCAGCGGTTTTCGGGAGACCAGGATATGTTCGGGCCGGACCGAAGCATGGACCTGTCCCTCCCTTGCCGTGATGGACATAATCTTTTGCCCCTCGATATGGACCATCGCTAGACCATCTTTGATCGTGGACATCCCCCTGAAAAGGTTGCCGATACCCAGAAACCGGGCGACAAAACCACAGTTCGGCCTGCTAAACACCTCCACGGGTTCGCCAGTTTGAATAACCTTTCCCAAATTCATGATGGCCATCTGGTTGCCCAGCAGGAAGGCCTCTTCAAAGCTATGACTGACGTGCAAAATGGTAATGTC
>Ga0272444_10004335_pt1 | contig 12549 bp, 10 predicted proteins | sample SSMForm13_FD_201033 | JGI IMG/M metagenome (GOLD analysis project Ga0272444, IMG submission 201033) | Marine sediment archaeal communities from Little Sippewissett salt marsh, Falmouth, MA, United States - SSM-Form-13 | ecosystem: Environmental > Aquatic > Marine > Wetlands > Sediment ...
GTAAGGTTCCTCCTTGAAGACAAGATCAACGATACGGAAATCGTATTCGTTGGACCGGAGGAGTCTGTCCGTGAGTACATGAAGGAAATCAAAGCGGACGATAAACGCCTTTCTGTCCATAATGCGAATAATTTCATCGCAATGGACGCTCCACCCACGGACGGAATCAAGAAGAAGGATTCGTCAATCGCTGTTGCCCACAGGCTCCTTAAGGAAGGAACTGTTGACGCGCTGGTGTCCACGGGAAACACGGGAGCTGTGATGGCTTCCGCGATTTTCAATCTCCGAAGGATCGGAGGGGTCAGCAGGCCGGCTATCGCATCGATGTTTCCCACATCCGGTGACAAACCGGCCCTGATGCTCGATGTCGGAGCAAATGCGGTCTGCAAGGTGCACAACCTTCTCGAATTCGCGCATATGGGATCCGTATACTATAGTTACATGATCGATGCGCCTCGACCGAGAGTTGCTCTTCTTTCTATCGGTGAGGAAAACAGCAAAGGAAACGAGGTCACGGTCGAAGCCAACAGGCAATTGTCCAGTGGATCACTGAATTTCATCGGCAACATCGAGGGACGTGATGTCCTGACCGGCAAGGCCGATGTGGTCATCTGTGACGGCTTCGTTGGGAATATATTGCTCAAATTTGCCGAATCGATGAAGTCGTTCATCTTCGACAAATTCAGGAGACAGGTTTCTACGAATTTATTCTCGAGGGTAGGTGCCGGGTTGATGGCGCCGTTCCTCGGAAGACTCAAAAAGACATTTGACTACTCGCAGTACGGCGGGGCACCACTGCTTGGAGTTAATGGCGTTACAATTATCTGTCATGGATCGTCAAATGAGAAAGCTGTGATGAATGGGATAAGGGTAGCCAGGGATATGGTTGCCCGAAAGGTTAACGAGCATATCGTTGACCAGCTCTCGTCTTTGCGATCTTTGGTAAGAGTGAAGGGAAACGGTAGTGAATAATCAAAGGAGAGCGGTCATCACGGGGATTGGGGCATATGCGCCGGAAAAGGTCCTTACGAACGCCGATTTCGAGAAGATAGTTGACACTTCGGATGAATGGATTCGCACTCGTACCGGCATTCTGGAGCGTCACATAAAGGAAAACGGAGAAGGATCCTCGGATCTGGCCCTTAGAGCCAGTGAAGAAGCGCTGAACCGTGCAGGACTGACACCGGATGATCTTGATCTGATCATGGTCGGGACTGTCACACCGGATTATCATGTTCCGTCAACCGCCTGCATCCTGCAGGAAAAGATGGGGGCATTCAATGCCGCGGCGATGGATGTGCAGGCGGCATGTGCCAGTTTCATCTATGGTCTTGCGACCGCCTCTGCCCATATCCACACCGGCCTCTATAAAAGAATACTCGTTGTCGGTGTCGATTGCCTTTCTGCCGTCACGAACTACAAAGACAGATCTACATGCGTACTTTTTGGTGACGGCGCCGGTGCAGTCATTGTCGAGTCCAGAAACGGAGATGGCGGGGACGGGATCTTGGGAAATGTCCTGAGAACCGACGGTAGATATGCGAAACTGCTGTGGATTCCTACGGGGGGAAGCATGCAGCCGTTCCTCTCCGAATCAGCCGACAGGGAGCGCGTGTTTATAGAGATGGAAGGTAACGAAGTCTTTAAGATCGCGGTCAGATCCATGGTGTCCGCGGCCAGGGAGGCATGCGAACAGGCTGGCCTGACAGTGGACGATCTCAGTTTACTTATACCTCACCAGGCAAATATTAGAATCATAAATGCCGTCGTCAAACGCCTCGGTATCGCCGAAGAAAACGTTTTTGTCAATATTCAGAAGTACGGGAACACGTCTTCGGCATCTGTCCCGCTGGCACTTGAGGAAGCATATTCGGCTGGCAGGATCAAGCCCGGCGACAATGTAATGATGGTAGCATTTGGCGGTGGCCTGACTTGGGGCGCATCGCTCATAAGATTCTAAACACACAATTGATCCTGATTTGATCCATAAGCATGTGAATTTACAATTGACAAAGCTTTGCTAACTTATTAGATATGCCACAAATTTTGGGTGGGTGATATGGACAAAACCGCATTCGTTTTTCCGGGCCAGGCGTCGCAATATGTCGGCATGGCAAAGGATCTATATGAAGCCTCCAATGAGGTGAGGCAGCTTTTCGGTGAAGCTTCGAAAATCCTCGGATTCGATCTTGCCGATGTTTGCTTTAATGGCCCGATAGAGAAGTTGACGAAAACTGAACACACTCAGCCCGCTGTGCTTGTGCATTCGTTATCTGTTTTGAAGATGTTGGAGGAATGTGATCTGTCTCCGACCTACTGCGCAGGACACTCCCTCGGCGAGTACTCGGCGTTGGCATGTTCAGGTGTGCTGTCGTTCTCGGACGCTATCGCTGCAGTCAGAGACAGGAGCACACTTATGAAGGCCGCGTGTGACTCCACCGACGGCACTATGGCTGCGGCTATGGGTGGCGACGGTGACTCTCTCGATCGATTGGTCAGGGATGCATCGGAACACGGTATCCTGCAGGCGGCCAACTATAACTCTCCGGGTCAGGTCGCGTTGTCGGGAGATTCGACCGCGATTTCGTTTGCCCGCGAAAACTACAAAGAATACGGCTTCAAGAGAGTTCTGCCGCTGAAAGTCGGCGGAGCGTTTCACTCACCGCTGATGCAGTATGCTGCCGATCGCATGAAGGACGCACTCGCGAATGTGAGCATGGCTCCCCCATCATGTCCGGTCGTTGCCAACGTCAGTGCAGAACCTGTCGAGGATCCCGAAGTCAATCGTGATCTGCTCGTGAAGCAGATTGTCTCTCCCGTCAAGTGGACGCAATCAGTTGAGAAGATGTACCAGCTTGGCGTGAGGAGATTCGTCGAAGTCGGTCCGGGAAAGGTCCTGACCGGTTTGATAAAAAAGACAGTTGCCGACGTCGAGTTGATTAACATTGACACGATCGAAGATATTGAGATATTCAAGACTGAATTGGTGCGCGCATGAACATGGAAAATAAAACATGCCTCGTGACCGGTTCCGCGAGAGGCATCGGATTTGCCATCGCCAAAGAACTCGGTAAGAACGGCGCGAGAATCGTCCTGTCTGATGTGCTTGAGAAAGAGCTCGACTCATCGGCGAATGCTCTTCGACAGGAAGGGATCGAGTGCCTGAATGTTGTTGCAGACGTCACGAAGGCTGACCATGCCCGATCGCTTATCGAGAAGACCTCCGAGAAGTTCGGATCCGTGGATGTTCTCGTGAACAACGCGGGCGTAACTCGCGACACACTACTCGTTCGGATGAGTGAGCAGGACTGGGATCTTGTCCTGTCGGTGAACCTTAAAGGCGCTTTTCTGATGACACAGGCCGTTGCTAAAGTGATGATGAAGCAGCGAAGTGGGAAAATTATCAATATCTCTTCCGTTACCGGGCTAATGGGCAATGCCGGCCAGGCGAATTACTCAGCGTCAAAGGCCGGCCTGATCGGATTGACCAAGACTACTGCGCGTGAACTCGCGGGGCGCGGGATCTGTGTCAATGCAATTGCGCCCGGGTATATCCAGACAGAAATGACGGAAGTGCTGTCCGATGCAGCAAAGGCTGCGTTTCTTGAGAATATTCCATTGAAGAGATCAGGTCAGGTTTCTGATATATCGAATACGGTTCTGTTTTTAGCATCTGCCGCAAGCGATTATATCACCGGACAGGTGATATCAGTCAATGGCGGTCTCTACATGTAGCGGGAATTATGAATGGACATGAAATTATACAGGAGGTAAGCTGATGTCGGTTGAATCGAAGGTCAGAGAGATCATCGTTGAGCAGTTGGGCGTAGATCCCGATCAGGTCACACTGGAAGCATCATTCGTAGATGACCTTGGCGCCGATTCTCTGGATACGGTAGAGTTGGTGATGGCTCTTGAAGAGGAATTCGGAATCGAAATTCCTGATGAAGAAGCCGAGAAAATCGGTACGGTCGGCAGCGCAATCGACTATATCCAACAGCACTCCGGAGAGTAGTCTGTTATGGCAGGTCGTCGTTGTGTTATTACCGGACTCGGTGTTCTGGTTCCCAACGGTTATTCCGTTGATGAGTTTTGGAACAATTGCCTTGAGGGACGCGGAGGTATCGGGAAGATTACGTATTTCGATCCCGAGGGTTATCCGTCGCAGATAGCAGGCGAGGTATCGGACTTTAAGGCCGAGGACCACTTCGATAAGAAAGAGATCCGAAGGTCAGATCCCGTGCAGTTGTACGCTATCCATGCGGCAGAGATGGCAATCAAGGACTCCCGTCTGGATCTGGATTCGGTGAACCGGGATCGATGCGGATGTATCATCGGCTCGGGCATCGGAGGGATTCGTACACTCGAACAGCAGCACAAGATCCTTATGGAAAAGGGTTTCAGTCGTGTTTCCCCCTTCTTCATTCCCATGATGATAACGGACATGTGTGCTGGAATAGTAGCGCTCAGGTTCGGACTTAAGGGGCCGAACTATGCGACTGTTTCCGCATGTTCATCATCCGGTCATGCGATGGGCTCCGCGTTCAAGATCATCAGAGACGGGGAGGCCGACGTCATGGTGACAGGTGGCGCCGAGTGCGCGATTACACCGTTGTCTCTCGCAGGGTTCTGTTCGGCCAAGGCGTTGTCTACCCGAAACGATGATCCCGACAGGGCGTCAAGACCGTTCGACAGTGGTCGTGATGGATTCGTGATGAGCGAAGGGTCTGCCATCGTCGTTCTGGAAGACTACGAGCATGCTGTTAAGCGTGGTGCGAGAATCTATGCTGAAATCACTGGACTTGGGCAGTCGTGTGACGCCTATCATATCACTGCTCCCGCGCCCGACGGTGAAGGAGCTGCAAGGGCGATGACTGAGGCGTTGAAGGATGGCGGTATTGAGCCAACCCAGATCGATTATATCAACTCGCATGGTACATCGACTCTGCTTGGCGATGTGACCGAGGTCATGGCGATCAAGAAGATATTCGGGGAGCACGCGTATAAGCTGGTGGTCAATTCCACGAAGTCTATGACTGGTCACATGCTCGGAGCCGCCGGTGCTACCGAGGCTGTTGCATGTGCTCTGTCGATTGCGAATGGAATTATCCACCCGACGGTGAATCTCGAAGATCCCGAAGAGGGATGCGATCTGGATTTCGCGGCCGATGGCAAGCGAGAGTTGAAAATCGAATACGCTCTATCGAACTCTTTCGGGTTCGGTGGTCACAATGTCTCCCTTCTCTTCAAGTCTTTGAAGGACGGGACACAGTGATTAGATGATGTCTAGGTTTCGGTTGATAAGGTGGCCGTCTTCATTAGCGAGGCTGGTTGGCAGGGATCGGGAATTCAGGAACCTCCAGCGGACAATCGGCTACTGGTTCAAGAGCAGCCCGCTCCTACTTGAAGCCTTATCGCACCGATCCTTCGTTAAGACATCCAATGGCCCCAATTCTCCGTCATTCGAGCGCCTTGAGTTCCTGGGTGATTCCGTATTGGGGATGCTCGTGGCTGAACAGCTGTTTAAGTTGTATCCTGAGAAGGCCGAGGGAGACCTCACGAAACTGAAATCCGCTCTCGTTAACGAACTGACTCTTGCGATGATCGCGAAAGATATCCAGCTCGGGGAGTACATCCTGCTTTCTGAGGATGAGGCCAAGGCCGGAGGCCGTGAGAGACCCTCGATCACATCCGATTGCCTCGAGGCCCTCATAGGGGCCATTTACCTCGACGGTGGAATCAAGTATGCGAGAGACTTCGTGCGGACACATATCATATCTCGAATCTCCGATGTGGAAAGTGATGCGTCAATCAAGAACTACAAGGGAGATCTTCTGGAACTGACGCAGGCAGAGTCCGCGGGGACTCCTCACTACGAGGTCGTTTCAGAGTCGGGGCCTGATCACCAGAAGGTGTTCACCGTGTCCGTTCATTGTTTCGGCAAAGAGCTTGCTCGAGGCAAAGGACACTCGAAGAAAGAAGCGGAACAGGAAGCAGCGCGCAAAGCATTCGCGAAGGCGCGTAAGATAGCAAGACAGAGACGTTCGAAACTGGCTGGCCAGGAGGACTCATGAATATTGTAGTTTGCGTTAAGCAGGTGCCGGAGATTGCTCTCATTAAGGTCGACAAGGACGCGGGGAAGATAGTCTATCCTCAGGGGCCGGGGACGATCAATCCTTTTGACTCGTATGCTCTCGAAGAAGCATTGAAGATTAAGGAAGATGTCGGTGGAAAGATCACCGCGATCTCCGTGGGCGGCAAGGAGACCGAGGTTGCTCTCAAAGAGGCATTGGCGCTGGGCGTTGACGAAGCAATTTGCCTTGATGACCCGGCATTCGAAGGTTCCGACGGGCAGGCTATCGGCTATATTCTCGCCAAAGGTATAGAGAAGATTGGTGACTTCCAGCTGATTCTCTGCGGTAAACAGGCAGTGGATTCGGACAATGCTATGGTGGCATCTGCAGTTGCTGAGCACATATCTGCATCGCAGGCGATGTTCGTGAGAAAAGTTGAAAGTTATGACGAATCGAAGGTTGTCGTCCAGAGAACTACCGAAGATGGCTATGACACTTGCGAACTCGCTTTCCCGGCGGTGCTATCGGTCGTCAAGGAAATTAATGAGCCAAGGCTTCCGTCTCTCAAGGGAAAGATGAAAGCCAAGAAAGCCACGATTCCGCACTGGACAGCGGCTGATGTCGGTGTCGATACCTCAGCCGTTGGCGCAGCTTCGGCAAGTAAGGTCGAGAGGGCAGAGGAACCTCCGCCGAGACCTGAAGGCGAGATGATCGCGGGTGAAACCCCAGAGGAAATTGCCGACAATCTCTTCCAGAAACTCCGGGAAGGTCAGGTAATTTAGTACCGAACAGATTCAATTGACATGTTTTGATATTCAGGGTGATGGGTTGTCCATCACCCTTTTTCTATTGTGATTATCGGTGCGTTCGGCCATCGGGGGCAGTTATCGGCTCGCTTCACTGCATCCAACAGGTCTTAAAACGCAGAAACTGCGCCGGAGTTGACTTAAGCATCTATCTCAGGTACGGAAGCGAACGGGAACCGAGGGCGGAGGTATTGTGTTGCTATTATGCAGGATAGGAGAGGGGTAGCAACATCGACTTTCTGCTCAAAAAATGTCTTGACAAAATTTGCGACGAATTGTACCTATATGATAGGGGGAGTGTATCTATTATAGGAGAATTGAAGAAAATGGCAATAGCCACTGTAATATGTGGGAGGCGGTCTAGATGAAAAAGTCTATACGGCTTTTCGGGCTCTTACTACTGAGCCTATTCCTGACTGCTTGCTGGCTTTCTTCCGTCCCCGGGTCTGAACACCCATGGGATGAAGATGAAGTAATCTTCAGCGACACTGGTGGAGTTCTTAATGGTCAGGATGGCGGTACGACGCCGACGGACGACAGGATCTTCATTGTGTTCGTTCCAAGTGTTCCAAGTTTCGCAAAGATCGCGGGCTTCGGCATCGTGGTCATTGGAAACAGTCGACTCGATTACGGGAAGGAAAGAGCGTCAAATTCGTCGCTCAACAAAGCTAACAAGCCGAGGGTATATCTGCCGAGCGGCAGACGATTCAAAGTTAACAAATGAGTGCAAACCTTAAAAAGATCAATTCCGACGCCCAAGGAAGCTTAGATCGTATTGATTACCTGATCTCAGAGCGGAAGATCGACAATGCGGCTAAGGATCTGGAGAAGTATAGGGCAGAACGTGTAGTCAATTCAGGCTCCACCGAAGAAGGGTGGATTCTATACTTGTCTGCGAAGATCTGCCACGCGAAAGCCGACTACAAAACAGCTCTCGCGGATGCACTACAAAGCTTTGACATCCTCAGAATCACCACAGAGAACAAGAAGATCGGCAAAGTCCTGCTTCTCTTGTCTCGAATCTACTCATCAATCGGTAATCTGGATGAATCCGAGAACTACGCTCGCGATGCCCTCGCTACATTCAGGCGCATACGTGACCGTGCTGGCATCTTCGGATGCTACAACAAACTTGCATGGGTTCTTCAGGTGCGAGGTGAGTATGAGAAGTCTGCGAAATATCTCGAAGAAGCAATCGAAAGCTTCAAGGGCTACGCTGCGGACAACGAGAAGGCGGCCATTTCGCTGAATCGCTATATCGCGAACCTCGCGAGAATATACATTCTCACCGGTGACTGGGATAAAGCCTCAGACCTTCTCGAATCTTGTGTCCAGAATAACAGAGTTCAAAACGTCAAACGTTCACTGATCGTCAACCTGCTCTCTCTGGGCTATCTCTCTACGCTTCGCCGTAATCAGCGGCAGGCATGGTACTGCTTCGAGGAAATCAAGCATTTGCTCGAAAACGACAGGCAGTACGTACGCGAGTCCGCGATACTCAAAGAGTATCTCGGCAAATACTATCTCGAGTTCGGCGAACTGAAAAAGTCAGTTGACATCCTGACCGAAGGCATCACCGAAGCCGAGGCAATCGCTCCCGAAAGCGCTCTCGCTTCGCAGATGTATCGATACCGCGCCGAAGCATACCTCGCTTCCGGCGATAACGTGAAAGCAATCGAGGACGGCGAAAAGGCGCTTGCGGTTGCGAAGAAGATCGGCGAAAAGATCGAGATCGCTCATTCATTGAGGATTATCGGCATCGCCAAGTTCAGGATCGGAAAGAAAGACGATGGCGCGGAGTTCCTGCACCGATCCGAGGAGGCATTCTCCGGCCTGTCAGACAAGTTCGATCGCGCAACTGCGCTGCTCGACATCGCGAACGAGGGATTCGTACACAATTCCGAGTACGAATACAGAAGGGCGCAGGCACACATCGTGACTGCGCGTTTTGTTTTCGAGGAGATGGAAGCGCGGTATCATGTCGCCGAAAGCTGGAGCGTCGAGGCGGGGCTGCACGCACGCTATGGAAAGTTCGATCTCGCCCTCAAGGCTATCGAGGAAGCCGAGGAGCTTTTCGGCGCACTCGGCGAAACCGAAAAGACGAAACTTGTTCGCATCGTGCGGCAGGATCTCGAATCGAAACTTGTCGACAGCGCATTGTCTCCGCAGAATGAATTCCTGCTTTTCAAAGACTACCTCACCGAGACAGAATACCGAAATGTCCGAGAAGGCACTCTCGAAGAGAACCTGACGGTGCTTGCAAAACGCACAAACGCCGATCATGCCTTCGTCGCTGTCTCTGATGAAGCTGAAGGCGGCTTCAGGATTCTCGCGGCGGTCAACTGGGCTGACAACGATGCACAGGACCTTTGCAGAACGCTTTCAGAAAAGCATCTCGCAAGCCTGCAGGGAAGGCCGCTGTTCGCGACCGCCCCCGATTTCGCAGGCGCTAACGGGCTTTCGAATTTCCTGAAGGGATTCCCCGATGCGACGAGCCTGATGCTGCTTCCGCTTCGTGTCTCTGATCAGAAGATCGGCATGCTGTTGCTTCAGCGCGACGTCGCAGGACTCGGCGGAAAGTTCTTCGGGCAGAAAGACCTCAACTTCGCTGTTGCGTTTTCAGATGTCGTAGCGTTCAAGGCAATCGAGGCGGAACAGAACGAACTCGCCGAAGACAACCGGCTCCTGAGAGCACAGCTTCAGGAACGATGCTCTTTCCCGAATGTGATCACACGCAATGAAGATATGCTGAACATGCTTGACCGGGTCGTGCAGGTCAAAGATTCGCCGATTTCCATTCTCGTCGAAGGTGAGACAGGCTGCGGCAAGGATCTGATCGCAAAGACGATCCACTACAATTCCGTGCGCGCGAAAAAGCGTTTTGTCAGCGTCAACTGCGCGGCGCTTCCGGAAACACTTCTCGAAAGCGAGCTTTTCGGTTACAAACGTGGCGCGTTCACCGGCGCGGATCGTGACAAGGCCGGGCTGTTCGAGGAAGCCGACGGTGGAACATTCTTCCTCGACGAGATAGGCGAGATGCCGTTGTCGATTCAGGTCAAGCTTCTGCGCGTTCTCGAAGATCAGGAAGTCGTCAGGCTCGGTGAAACATCCGGTCGCAGGGTCGATGTCCGTGTGCTGTCGGCCACGAACCGCGATCTGAAGAAGGCGATGGAGGACGGCACGTTCAGACAGGACCTCTATTACAGGCTCTCGGCTCTGACCTTGAGAATACCGCCGTTGCGTGACCGCAAGGAAGACATCCCGCTTCTTATCGATCACTTCCTCAAAAAAGAAGACAGGCAGGTTTCAATGTCACCGGAAGTGATGAAGATTCTTGTCGAGCATGCATGGCCGGGCAATGTTCGAGAGCTGGAAAACGAGATCAAGAAAGTCGCACTGCTGTGCGACACGAGTGGTGTTGTCGATGAAGGCCTCATGTCGAAGAAATTCTTCAAGGAACGCGGGCAGGCACCGGGGCCGGATATTCCTGAAGTCGATCTTGCCAGCACCGACTTCTCGCTGTACGACTATATGGGTGAGTTCGAACGCAAGTTTCTGATCAAGGCCCTTCGCGAGAACAAATGGGTCAAGAAGCACGCCGCGGCATCACTTCAGATTCCAGAATCTACGCTTCGCCTCAAGATGAAGCAGTACGATATCAAGAAACCCGCATAGTCACAATTCCCCGTCACATCAATCTTCTGTGCTTTCCTCCGTGAGTACGTATTCTTGTATTGTCGATGGTATCATGGTGTACGAACGAGAAAGACGGGGCAGACGAGGGTGTCTGCCGCCCCAATCAAGACGAGGATGGATTCCCGCTTTCGCGGGAATGACAATTGCACGCCGTATTCCATTGGGGTAGGTCAGGATCCCCGTGATCCTGACACTCTCTGTTCTATGAGGTCTTTCGATTCAACATGGTGCCCCACAGCTCTGCTGTGGGTACGTCTCGAGAAAGACGTGGCAGACGAGGACGTCTGCCGCCCCAATCAAGACGAGGATGGATTCCCGCTTTCACGGGAATGACAATTACGCGTCGTATTCTATTGGGGTAGGTCAGGATCCCCGCCTGTACTGAGCTTCGAAGTATGATCCTGACACTCTCTGTTCTATGAGGTCTTTCGATTCAACATGGTGCCCCGCAGCTCTGCTGTGGCGACGTGACGAGAAAGACGGGGCAGACGGGGACGTCTGCTGCCCGCAAAAGGCCAGCATCGATTTCTGCACCCCACCAAACCTCTTGATTTCTCTTGTACATCACGTAACTTGCTTCTTTTGTGAGGAGTCAAGATTGACTGATACATATAACACCGACGCGGAACAACCGCTGATACTTGTCTCAAACAATCCAGAAGGTACGGGCGCGTTCAACATGGCGCTCGACCATTACCTCTTCGAAAATGCATACACTCTCGGCGATTCGATCTGGAGACTCTACCTGTGGAATCCTCCGGCGGTTTCGATTGGACGCAACCAGAAGCTGGAACAGGCTGTGAATCTGGAAACTGTCAAGCGAGAGAACCTTCCGCTTGTACGTCGCCCGACAGGAGGCCGGGCGATCTGGCATTGCGGCGATGTCTGCTTCACCCATGCGGGTGTGACACCCGGACAGGCCGATTCTGTCAAGGCATTCAAAAGCGATTACATCCGTGCGGCTTCGCTGATCGTAAGGTTTTTGGGCGCCCTGGGTGTCGACGCGGGCATTTCACCCGGTCAGCCCGGCGGAAGCGCGCTCCACGGCCCATTCAAATCTCCATGTTTCCAGTGTTCGGGGCGATTCGAAGTCACGGTTAGCGGTAAGAAAATTGCCGGGATAGCGCAATACAGATCGGGAGATCGCTATTTGATACAAGGCTCAATAAGACTTGAAGTTATAGACCCGCTGAATGCTGATCTTTTCTTCACACGCGCAGAGGAAGGTAGAATCGCATTCGAGGACTTCGTCGCTACCGTGACCTCAATAGACGAGGAATTGTCCTGGAAGACTTCATGGTCAGAGTTGAGGGAGGCGTTTTGCACCGCGCTTGCAACATCCGGGGAAACCGTGGTCGATCCGCTCGAATCGGGCTCGGCGATCGAGCTGCCCGCTGTGGCGAAGTTGGAAACGGGGATCTACTCCAAAACACTGATTGAACGTTAAAAATGGATTAAACAAATATGCAGTTGAAGAGTCTTAGTTAATGTCGGACAATAGAAAAAGCCCAAAAAGGGCTTGACACTTGAGTTAGCAAAATGCAAATTAGGGACTTACAAAAAAGAGCGTATGATTGGAGATTGCATTCGCTCTTGGTTAGAGATTTATTGAGCTGACGCTTAGTTGATTGTACGGCCTTTCGTGCAGTCAGTTTCGAAGTAGATGATAATATTTCAACTTGGGCAAGGAGGAGAGCAGATGTTCCGTGCCAGAAAAACCATTCTGGTTTTGGTGGCGGCATTTCTTGTTCTTTCCAGTTTCAGTATGTTGCAGGCAGCTGTAACGGGAAAGATCACGGGTGTTGTCTTTGATAAGAGGACCAACGAAGCACTCCCAAGTGTAGCGATACAGATCGTTGGTACAACGAAGGGCGCGCTTTCAGGTCCCGATGGTGATTTTGTAATCATGAACGTTCCTCCCGGCACCTACTCAGTCACATTCCGGCTGGTCGGCTATCAGACTTACCAGGTCG
>Ga0272444_10004337_pt1 | contig 12542 bp, 11 predicted proteins | sample SSMForm13_FD_201033 | JGI IMG/M metagenome (GOLD analysis project Ga0272444, IMG submission 201033) | Marine sediment archaeal communities from Little Sippewissett salt marsh, Falmouth, MA, United States - SSM-Form-13 | ecosystem: Environmental > Aquatic > Marine > Wetlands > Sediment ...
TTGAACGAGTTATTGAGGAATTCCATTATCGAACAATTTCGATTAATCCTGTCTGAATCGAAGGTAGAAGGCGAGGGGTGACCCCGTGGGGTCCATGGGAGGTGTAAACTCGGCAGCGAAGAGATTATCAATGATTCGACGGATAACAACTTGTTTGCTGATGACTGTTCGCTTTGGATCATCCAGTTTGAACTTTACGTCAAGGATATCCCCTTCTTTGGCATGAATGGGAGATTTGACAATGAATCCAATGCCACTCAAAGATACGTTTTTTACAACGATTCCTGAGAATTCTCCGGAAATCGTCCTATGTGGTTGAGCAAATCGCGTTGTACAGGTTCCCCTAAGGTTCGTATCTTTTCGATAATGTTTTCTGAAACTGATTGATGCTTCGAGTGCATGACCACATTTGTCGCAGGTTATACTCAATCGGGTTGATTTACCGGGTGCTCTATATGGTGCCGCATCTATGCGATGGCTGTGGCCACATCCATGACAGACGAGTGTCACATTACCATTTTTATCGGGATAAACCTGTTTTGCGTCTTCCTGTGCCATGATTTCTGTATAGACCCTCATATGTTACCTATTATGTTTAACATTTTCTCCCGAATGTTGCAAGCGACATGTAATTAAAAAAGTGTAAATCGCTTATATACAATTCAGACCGCTCAGACGGGGGATACAGCGATTAATAGTGGGTGTCAAAATATTGCGCAAAAATCGACGAAGATATGATAAAGGAGGGACATTGTCAGATTCATCAATGCTTTTCTCGAAAGGTGCACGGCAATGCAGATAGAAATGACTCCGATCGGCATAGTTCAAACCGATGCAACGGTGATACCGAGATACTGGTCTTATTCCAAAGTAGAGGGAACACTTGTCATCGATGAACGGTATCGTGAAGGACTCACGGGGATTATCCCGGGAAATCGAATTGTTGTGATTTTTTATTTTCATAAGAGCAGACGATTTACACCGGAATACCTCACACAGTACCCACGCGGCGACGTATCGAGGGAAAAACGGGGTGTTTTCGACATTGCTTCCCCCGTCCGTCCCAACCCGATCGGTATGTCAATCCTTACCGTCACCGGCATCAACGAAACCGTCATTTCAGTCAAAGGCCTGGATATGCTCGACGGAACCCCCATCCTAGACATCAAACCCTTCCGCCCTTAGCCTTAGCTTAGTCGTTGCCACGAACAACTGACATTATTGCTTTTGACTTCTGATTTATCCCTTGCCCAGTGGAAATCAGTAAAACTGACCTGCGAGAGCGGGTTCCACAGGGGCGCATCCTGGCCCCTGATTTCTTCTTGCTGACCGCTGAAAGCTGAAAACTGACAGCTATAAATCCCAATAGCATCTTGCACAATCCCCTCAAAATTTGATATGGGATGATTACTATCACGCATTACCATTTCCGGAGGATCTATTATGAACGCCGTTGATTCTTATTTTGGTGCCTATGTAACTTACTTGACACAGTTTGATGCTCAGTCGTTGTTACACTTTCTGGATTGTCTGATTTCTCTGGAGGAGGAACTGCAGGAAAAGCATGACATAACCCTTCAGGTTTTCCCCGAGTATGTTCCGCTCGATGCCATCAAAAACTACTGGCATAACCATGAGGACATAAAACATCACTTTGTGCTGTCCCGGCCACCAGAGATGCCCGGTGTCAATACGGACCTTCCCTTTCTTTGCCTGATTGACGACAAAACAATGAGAAAAGTTATTGGAGAGATCGACGAGGAATACCGGGAAGACGACGAATTGACCATCTACGAAACCGTCCATCTCTACGACAATATTGTCAATATCGGACATATAATATTCAATATCACATCACAAATCATGAATAAATTGTTGGAACTCGGTATTGCAGGTACATCAAAAGAATACGAAATAGCCAGGGAATCGATCAACTGTTATCATGACGCCACTCCGATCACCTTTTCCGGCTGGCTTGAAGGAGAACCCGGATTAGTCTGCAGTGTCCTGAACCAGATATACGAAAAAGCCCAGGCCGAGCAAACCTGACATCTTATGTCTTCTACCCATGGCCTTTAATTGGTTGTTGCCAAGAGCAACTGACATCGAACAACGGACATTTTTGTCTTTCCCTGATAACTTATAGCTATAAGCTCTTCCTTTAGCCTTGTGCTCTTGGCCTTTCGCCTCGTCTTTTCATTGCTGAATGCTGATAGCTATTTATCCCTTGCTTTTCTACAGCACCCGCTTTATAATTTTCTGTAATAAATTATTGTAGATCGTATTACACCGCAGATCCTCCCTATAGTGGTATGTAAACAATCATTCCACCACCCATTCAAGTTACACTCTCCGAATTTTTCATGTTTCGTTCTTCAGAATTATTTTCCAAATGAGCGTCGCAAACAGGCATAATGAGAGGGATATTACAATGAAATGTCCTGAATGCCACTTTGAAAACAGAGAGAGCGCAAAATTTTGCGTTGAGTGTGGGGCAGAGATTGAACTCCAATGTCCCAGGTGCGGTCAAACCATGTCAACGCAGGCAAAGTTTTGTGATGCGTGCGGTCATGATTTGAGAAAGGGTGCCGGTGCTGTCATCAAATCCCACCCTGTTGTAGAATCTTCCGAACCGTCACGACGAAAACCATCGGTTGCTCCCCAACATCTTGAAGGTGAACGAAAGCAGATCACCGTCCTTTTCTCTGACCTCTCCGGCTACACCGCCCTGTCCGAGAAGCTCGATCCCGAAGAAGTCAAAGAAATCATGAGCCGGATCTTCGGGGAAATTGCCCAGGTCGTAACCGAATACGAAGGTTTCATCGAAAAATTTATCGGAGACGCCGTAATGGCCCTTTTCGGGGTACCGAAAGCACATGAAGATGATCCGATACGGGCAATCAGGGCTGCACGAGAAATACATCACATCGTCGGGAAGATAAGTCCACAGTTTGAAGGAAAAATCGGGAGACCGCTCTTCGTGCACACGGGTATCCATACCGGCCTGGTGGTAACCGGCGAGATCGATCTGGGAAAAGGGACACACGGGATTCTGGGTGATACCATCAACGTGGCGTCACGGCTCATGGGGCTCGCCGGGAAAGATGAAATTTTTGTTGGTCACGATACGTATCATCATGCTGAAGGGTATTTTACCTTTGAAGAGCATGAACCTGCCACGGTTAAAGGAAAATCTGAAGCGATAAAAGTATATAAAGTCCTCTCTCTCAAAACTGAGCCGGTTACGGTGCATCGTCTGTCCGGTCTCCGTGCAAGACTGACCGGCAGGAAGGCCGAGATGACCCAGCTTCAGGAGGCAGTGACAGACCTGAAAGCGGGACAGGGCTCTATTATTTCCATCCATGGAGATGCCGGTACCGGCAAGAGCAGGCTCGTGGAAGAATTCAAGGCAACCTCCGGTTTTGATGACATTCAATGGCGGGAGGGACATGCCTATGCGTACACACAGAATATTCCGTACTTTCCGTTAATGGATATTCTCAGTCGGGCGTTTCAGATCGAAGAAGGTGATCCGCCGGATCGCTTACAAAAAAAGATTGAAACAGCCAGTCGTGAACTCATGCAAGATCGAAAGGATCTCATACCATACATCGGCAGCCTTTACTCAATCAGGTATCCCGAGATAGAAGCTGTGAGCCCCGAGTTCTGGAAAGTCAAGCTTCAGGAAGCAATCAAGGCGGTATTGACGGGGCTGACCGAGCGGGCACCGACAATTGTCTGTCTGGAGGACCTTCACTGGGCTGATCCTTCTTCGGTTTTATTGCTCCGATCAATCCTTACCGGAGCCCTCTATCCGGCACTGTTTCTCTGCGTATATCGGCCCACGTTTACCTTGTTTTCAAGCCATCAATTGAGCAGCCTTCCGGTCAGCTATCGGGAAATCAAGTTGCAGGACCTGTCACCCTCGGACGCGCAGGAGATGATAAGCTCACTCCTGAGAGCCGACACCATCCTTCCTGAATTGAGAAAATTTATCGAGGCACGGGTCGAAGGAAACCCGTTCTATCTGGAAGAGTTCATTAATAACCTGATCGAAACGGAGACACTTGTCCGGGACAACGGTTCCTGGAAACTTACCCGGTCCCTCACCGATGCTGATATCCCAACGACCGTCCAGGGGATCATTTCGGCACGCCTCGACCGTCTGGAAAATGAAACGAAACGAATTCTGCAGGAAGCCTCCGTTATCGGCCGGGCATTTCTCTATGATATTCTGAAACGGATCAGCGAACTCAGGGAGCAGATCGATACGCATCTCATCGGTCTGGAACGGCTGGATTTGATCAAAACAAGAACGCTCCAGCCCGATCTCGAGTATATCTTCAAACACGCTCTTACCCAGGAGGTAGTCTATAATGGAATCCTGAAAAAGGAGCGTGAAGTTATTCACGAAAAAATCGGGTGTGTCATTGAAGAGCTTTTCAGGGATCGCCTTTTCGAGTTCTACGAGGCCCTTGCCTTTCACTTCAAGCAGGGACAATCTTCAACGAAAGCGGTCCAATATCTCATGCTGGCTGGCAAAAAGGCGCTCAACCGGTATTCTCTGGATGAATCACACCAGTACTATCAGGAAGCGTATGATATGCTCCTGGCCGTCCCGGCACGGTCGAGGGAAGAAAACAGGCTTCTCATCGATATTCTCTTCGATTGGGCATACGTTTTCTATCACATAGGCAATTTCAGGGGATTGGCTAACTTGTTCAGTTTTCATGTCGAGCTTGCTGAGTCCCTGGATGATCCGGAACTGCTGGGCATGTTTTATGCGTGGCACGGATTCATGTCATGGGGGAAGGGGGATTGTCGTGAATCGTATGATTACCTGCATCAGGCACTGAGGTTGGGTGAAGAGACGAATAATCTACGGGTCATCGGTTACGCAAGCGCCTGGCTTGCATTTACATGCACCGATCTGGGTTTGTTCGATGAAGCGATTGCTCATGGAGAACGTGGGCAGGCCATCGCCGACGAGATCGCAACAGATCATTACCTGTACTTCAAATCACGCGCCGGGTTAGGCCATGCATGTTTTGAAACGGCCCAGCCGAGAAATTGTCACCGGATGGGAATGGATATCCTCAATCATGGGTTACAATATTCCGATATTCGGTGCCAGGCTGTGGGGCATATATTGATGGGAACTTCATCCATGACCACAGGAGATTTTCCCTCAGCAATAGAGCATTACCACAAGGCAATTGCTACGACGATAGATCCTTTTTATTCTCAATGGGCTCGCTGTTTCCTCGCATCAAGCTATGTCCTGAATGATCAGTTTGAGGAGGCGGAACCGCATCTCAGGGAAGTGCTTTCCTACAGTCAAGAGAATGGGTTCGATTCAATGGAACAGTTTATGTCAGGTCTGCTGGGGATTGTGGAAATCACGAAAGGCAACTTGTCTCAGGGTATCAAGATGGTGGAAGCCATACATCAAACCTTCATAGAATCCGAGCGGAAGATGCTTGTTCCAATTGCTTTATTTTTCATGGGAAATATATACTCTCAGATTGCTCTCGGGACGGGATCGATTACTCTTCCAATGATCGTAAAAAATATCGGATTCCTGGCCAGGAGTGTTCCCTTTGCCGACAAAAAGGCGGAGGAGTATTTCAATCAGACAATAGAAACGGCGCGAGAGGTAAAGTCAACCGGCAGAGTGGCACAGGCCTTTCTCCATCTGGGACTCCTTCACAAAGGTAAAAAACGATACGAAAAGGCCCGGGAATGCCTCACGGAAGCTATCACCATATTTGAAGAAATTGGTGCTGACGCCTACCTGCAGCAAGCCCGGGAGGTACTAACGTCTCTGGAATAAATCCAGTCCACATCTTTTTATAGCTGAAAGTTATAAATCCTTCCTTCCGCCTAGTTTTTTCATTGCTGGACAGCTGTAAAATTTGTCTCCTGCTTTTACTCAACCTTCTATACCCTATATCCTCGCCCTTTGCCCTTGGCCTTCACTTGGTCGTTGCCACGAACAACTGACAACGGACAACTGACATTTTTGTCTTTCCCTGATAACTGATTGCTATAAGCTCTTCCTTCCGCCTTGAGCCCTTGGCCTTTTGCCCCGTCTTTTCATTGCTGATCGCTGAAAGCTGAACACTGACTGCTTCTAGTTCTGTCTACTGACTCCTGTCTTCTTCTTGCTGATAGCTGATTACTGACTGCTGTTTATCCTGATCGCTGACAGCTGAACACTGATTGCTTAAAAATTCTGTTTCCTTACTTCTGGTTTCTGCCTTTCGATTTTTCCCCAATCCACATCAGGTGCCAAATAATTGTTGGCATGCGAATCCAACTCCTGTATTATGATTTGAACGGTGAGACCTGAATAATCACACCACTTTTCACTATGAATATATGAGATTTGGGGGCGATATGGCAAAACCGAAATTTATCATTATCACAATTGCAATTGTGCTTTTCGCTGTTCTTCTCGTGCAAAACGCTGAGGTCGTGTCACTCAAATTGTTCTTCTGGGAAATCAGCATGTCGCGAATCATTTTCTTCCCGATTCTTATTCTGATAGGGTTTCTTGTTGGCTTTGCTATTGCAAAAATGACCGGTTCGAAGCATGGGAGTGATATAAACTGATCGACGGTATTTATTCTCTGTGATGCACATAACACTGCTTCTGTGTGCACATAGGCGACATTGTTTGCTGATGAACATAAGCCTTTTTTCAGGAAGGCACCGAAAGTATCTGCATACATGATACGAAAAACCATATTCCTGTTAACCCTTGTTGTCCTTGCTGTGCTGCTCTGGTTTCTGGATACCAGATACCCGAGTGTCTATGTCCACAAGAGCTATTTGACGGCTGCCACACTGGCAGGCATTTATTGTATCTTCAAAATAGTTATCGAAGAGTTCCTTGCCAGGGGGATACAGGAATCAAAGACGAAATATTCTCTAAGAAAGACTTTTTCAATCATTTATCTTGTCGTATTTCTGGTCATCATCCTGCGAATATGGGTGGAAAATGCCCAGACCCTGCTTGTCTCATACGGCCTTGTCGCAGCGGGTGTTGCCGTCGCTCTGCAGGACTTCTTTAAAAATTTTGCCGGCGGTGTCATACTCTTTGTTACCGGAATTTATCGAATCGGCGATCGAATCGAGATCAACGGACAATACGGCGACGTCATCGACATTGGTATCCTCTACACCACGCTGATGGAACTGGGACAATGGATGGGAGGCGACCATGAAACGGGACGGCTTACGATTATTCCGAACGGCTCTGTGTTGTCAGGACATGTGGCAAACTACAATAAGGATAACAACTTTGTATGGGACGAATTCATGGTTCCCATTACCTATGAAAGCGACTGGCGTGCAGCAGTTCAGCTCATTCTGGCGATTGTAAAACGGGAAACGGCAGAAACTGCTCGACAGGCTGATAAAGAAATAGCCATACTGGGTGACAAATACTACCTCTTCAAACGCAGCACGGAACCGGGTGTGTATGTGGCTATGACGGATAACTGGATATCTCTGAAAATTCGTTACATAGCGGATTTCAGAAAACGCAGTGCCACCAAAAACAAACTGACCCAATTACTCCTTACTGAAATCGAAAAAACAGATACCATCAACATTGCATCGGCAACGTATGACATTGTCGGTTTCCCTGAACTGAAAATGAAAGAAAAAGAATCGTAAAGAACCGATAACCCTCGTTCTGCCGAATAAAAGACCGATACATTCGTTTTAGAAACGCCGTAATCGGAGTGCATCCATGGAAGCATCTTCAAAAAAAGCAATTTATGCGGCACTTTTAGGAAATACGATGGTGGCGATTACGAAGTTCATCGCTGCGGCAATGACGGGAAGTTCCGCAATGCTGTCGGAAGGCATTCATTCCATTGTGGACACGGGTAACCAGGTGCTGCTCCTGTACGGCCTGCGTCAGGCAAAAAAACCGCCCGATGAAAAATTTCCCTTCGGTCACGGCAAAGAGGTTTATTTTTGGAGTTTTGTCGTTGCAATCATGATCTTTGCGGTGGGTGCCGGGCTTTCGATATTCGAGGGCATATATCATATTATGGATCCTAAAGAATTCAAGAAGCCCTTTGTCAATTATATCGTTATTGTACTGGCCGTCGTTTTCGAGGGTATTGCCTGGATGTTTGCTTTAAGGGCATTCTCCCGGGCCAAGGGCAAGTGGGGGTATTTTGAGGCAGTCCATCGGGGCAAGAACCCATCCATTTTTGTCGTCCTCTTCGAAGATTCCGCGGCCATTCTCGGCCTTGTGGTGGCCTTTTTCGGGATTCTTCTGACACAGGTAACGGGAAATCCTTACTACGACGGGACCGCATCTATTATCATCGGTTTGATTTTAGGGGGCACCGCTGTGTGGCTTGCTTATGAAACGAAGGGTCTACTGATAGGTGAAAGCGCCAACCAGCATGTGGTCGGGCAGATACGTAAGATCATGGACTCTCATGAGGAAATCGAGCACGTTAATGAAATACTTACCCTCCATATGGGGCCTGATTTTATCCTGGTAAATATGAGCGTGGATTTTATAAACACAGTCTGTGCAGAGGATATAGAAAGTACCGTAGCCAAACTGGACAGAGAAATTAAAAAAGACATTCCCGATGTCAAAAGAATCTTTATCGAAGCTGAAGCAAGACACATGACCGGGACACAGAACCAACAATAGAGAATCGACCGCTTAAAATTCTGACTCCTGATTACTGACTCCTGTCTTTTTCTTGCTGATCGCTGATAGCTGAAGACTGATTGCTATTTGCTGAAATTCCTTGACCTCAGACTAATGAAATGTCACAGTAAAAACAACATGTTCAATGCTACAAAGTATAACTTCCGGAGAGGAAACGCTGTGCGTATGCTGGAATCGAGTATGTGGTCGTCAGTCTGGAACATCGTGGGAACAGCACTTGCGGTGTATGTCATTCTCATCATCCTCATAGCGGTCTTTCAGTCTCACTTTATCTTTTTCCCCGAACGACGAATCATGGCCACACCCAAACTCATGCAGTTGCCATTTGAGGAAGCGGCATTCGTAACCGAGGATAACGTGATCCTGTCAGGCTGGTTTATCCCGAGAGAGGATTCGAAAGGGGTAATTCTCTTCTGCCATGGGAATGCGGGCAACATATCCCATCGACTCGATTCTATTAATATATTCTATCGTCTCGGATTAACTGTTTTCATTTTTGATTATCGCGGCTATGGCAGGAGCCGTGGGAGAATAACCGAAGAAGGGACCTATCGTGATGCTGAAGCGGCTTGGCGGTATCTTGTTAGAATAAAAGAATATCCAGCGAATGAGATTATTATTTTCGGACGATCCCTCGGCGGTGCAATCGCAACACGGCTCGCCAAACACCACAAGTCGAAAGGATTGATCATAGAATCCACCTTTACCTCCGTTCCCGATATGGCCGCAACATTATACCCATATCTCCCGATAAGGCTGCTGTCCCGTTACCGGTATAAAGCCATCGATTCTATTCGCAAGGTCAGGAGTCCCATTCTCGTTATTCACAGTCGAAATGACGAGATCATACCCTTCAGTCACGGACAAAAGCTCTTCGAAGCAGCCGGCAACCCAAAGAAATTCCTTGAAATATCAGGTACCCACAATGAAGGATTCCTCACCTCGGGAAAACATTATACAATCGGATTACGATCCTTCATCGAAAAACTGTCGAACTGAAATTCACTGAATATATAAGATTCCTGTATTTTTTTATTCAACCCCCTCCACCCAACACGCTATACCCTGTACCATTCCTTGAGCCTTTAGCCGTGCGCCTCGTCTTTGCATTGCTGACCCCTGAAAGCTCACAAACAGTCTTGACATGCTGTGATGCCTGTCATATCATATTAGGTAATTTATTTTTCAATAACGGGAACAATAAAATACACGTCATTTCTTAACGTTAGTATCATTATTCACCACAGGGGAATGGTTGCAATGAAGCTATTGCTATTGTAACGAACCGGTTCATCTGGGAAGTATTTCAATTAACGATATCCTCTAAAAGGAAAGGAGAGTATCATGAAAGATTTACGGAAATTGCGTTTCAGATTTATAATTGTTGTACTGGTCATCGGTGGTTTCCTGGGCTGGATGGCGCTTCAGCAAACCAGTCCTGTTGAAGCTGCACAAAAGGTCCAGAAATTAAAACCAATACTCAATGCATTACCGGCGTCTGCCAAAGGACCGCCTGAAATGGCAAAGCTGAAAAACGTGAAGGCTGTACCGACAAAGGCCCGGACACGGCCAAAAAGAAATGCACTGCTCCAGAAAGTGGCCAAACAGAAAGGCGGTCAGGAAAAAGTCCAAAAGGCAAAAGCCAAACAGCGGGGTAAAACAGTGCTTCGTGCTTCATCCAAGGAACCACCGGGCATGGCGAAGCTGAAAGGCATGAAGGTTGCACCAACAAAGTTGCGGACACGGCCAGCGAGAAACGTTTTATTCCAGAAAGTGTTCAAGCAGCCGGGCGGCAAGGAAAAACTCCAGAGGGCAAGACCGAAGGGACTGAAACTGGGAGCAGGATCAGACACGACGGGATGGTCTCTCTCGTCGCTTTCCTCCCTCAACCCATTCAGAGCGGGGGTGGCACACGCCAGTGATGGCACCACACTGTATCTGACACCACAATATCCCTATAAGACCAGTCCGTTTTATGGACGACTTATTATTATCGGAGAACTGGGCGGATATTATAACACCTACTCAGGTAGGGCACGGTTATATAACTGGTACTTGGGATCACAGATCGGGACAAGAGTCTATAAACCATGCGCCTATTTGGCAATAAGAGTTCCGACATCAGGTTGGTATATGATCAACTTCGAGACGTATAATGGTGCAAGGGCAACGCTGAAGCACTACGTATCAGGTTCGGGCTATCCGACGGTACAAACATGGGATGAACGGAGCCACACCGGGTGGACTGATCATCCGGCACTGCTCAACCTCTCGGCAGGATACCATTATCTTTACTGGGTCGTCGAACCTGGGACCAGTTCTTATTCATACCTGTACAGGGTTTCGGTTGAACGGATATAGCTTCGATTACGTGCAGCGGAAATCGGACACCACAGGTACCGCAAGTCACATTAAAAAAGCGGAGTCATCGGCTCCGCTTTTCATTTTTTTCTGATAGCTGAAAGCTTTTCATGCTGGTTCCTGATAATTCCGTTGAAATTTAGATTTAAAAATTTATTTGACATTTGGATTTTGTCATTTGACATTATTACTGATTCCTGGCACCTGCTCTTTCTTTCGCCTTGAGCCTTTTAACCTTGTGCCTCGTTTTTTGATTGCTGACAGCAGATTTCTTTTAATTCTGACTACTGACTCCTGTCTCCTGACTTCTGCTTTTCCCTGCCCAGTGGAAATCAGCGAAGCTGACCCGCTCATGCGGGTTCCACAGGGGTGTCTACTATCTTCCCCCCGATTGTATCGCCCCGGATTGCAGCAACCCCTCGATCCGGCGGTCCTTCTCTTCCCACAGCGTATTCAGCCATTCCTGGAATCGCTCACGAAATTCGCCATCATTAAAATAATCACCCAGCAACTCATTGCTAACAGGATACGATGTTACCCTGACCTTGATTTCATGCACCTTTCCGCAGAGAAATTGCCAGAAACCCTTCGCACCGCCCGGATAGGCTATGGTTACATCAATGATTCGGTGTATCTGCTCTCCCATCGCTTGAAAAACGAACGCCGTTCCTCCCGCCCTCGGCTTGAGGAGGTTCATGTGCGGTGATCCCTGTTTACGGTGCTTTGCTGCGGTGAATCTCGTTCCCTCGACGAAGTTCATAACGGACATGGGAATCGTTTTGAACTTCTCGCAGGCTTTTATGGTCGTCTCCAGGTCCTTCCCCTTTAAATGAGGGTTTTTTTTGAGAAATGCCGAGGAATATCGTTTCATGAAGGGAAAATCCAGTGCCCACCACGCAAGTCCGATGACCGGTACCCAGATCAATTCTTTTTTTATGAAAAACTTTAAGAAGGGGATTTTACGATAAAATATTTTTTGAAGAACCAGAATATCGACCCAGGATTGATGGTTTGAAAGAACCATATACCACTCATTCCTCTTCAGATTTTCCAATCCGGTTACATCCCACTCAATCTTATTGGTAAACCACTGATTAAAATTATTGACGGCTATCCAGTTATTGGCAAGGCCGTTTAACACGATATTGCAAAATTTTCGCCACCCTTTGACAGGAATGATAAGTTTCAGAAATGCAACAATAAAAAGTGGCGTCGTCCAGAAGATCGTGTTGATAACATACAACAGAAAAGACAAACTTCCTCGCACCGGTCCCGGTAAATAACGTAACATATCCTGAAAGCCCCCGTATGTCTCATTTTTCTGTATGACAGGTTGTTCATAGCATATTCCGGCAGGTTTTGCTATAAGACTGTCTGTACGCATCGTTGAGCGATGTGTACGTGGCATATATATTCATTTTCGAGAGCTGATATTCAATATAACTTCAGTATTATCAGGTTAGAAAATTGT
>Ga0272444_10004338_pt1 | contig 12540 bp, 12 predicted proteins | sample SSMForm13_FD_201033 | JGI IMG/M metagenome (GOLD analysis project Ga0272444, IMG submission 201033) | Marine sediment archaeal communities from Little Sippewissett salt marsh, Falmouth, MA, United States - SSM-Form-13 | ecosystem: Environmental > Aquatic > Marine > Wetlands > Sediment ...
AATCCTTAAGATTGTCCGGGTAAAACCGGTGGATTTGAGAATCCACCGGACACGGGAAGCTGGCCGCGTATTCCCGTCGGGTCTTAAGGACCCGCCGCGCGCGAAAAAGGCGGCGGACAAGGACGTCGACCGCCCACATTAAGGAATTTGGCTGACTATGATTCCTTGACGGCGTTGATTAAATCGATCATCGCTTTTTTACCGTCGCCGAAATACATCAAGGTATTCTCCGCCGCAAAAAGCGGATTGGGGATTCCGGCGAAACCGGGGGATAAACTTCGTTTGATGACGACAACCGTTTTGGCTTTATCGACGTCTATAATCGGCATCCCGGCAATGGGCGAGTTGGGATCGGTGCGGGCAACCGGATTGACAACATCGTTGGCACCGAGGACAATGGCGACATCAACTGTTTCCATCATCGGATTTATCTCGTCCATCTCCTTGAGTTTATCGTACGGAATATTGGCCTCGGCCAGGAGGACATTCATATGACCCGGCATACGTCCGGCCACCGGATGCACGCCGAATTCGACATCGACGCCTTTAGAATTAAGCAGATTGGCCAGATCACGCACGGCATGCTGGGCCTGCGAAACCGCCATACCGTACCCCGGTACAACAACTACGCGCTGGGCATTATCGAGCATCATCGCCACTTCTTCAGCCGACGCCGATTTGACCGTGCGGTACACTTCGTCGGCATCGGGTGTATCCGCTGTCGGCCCCATAACGCCGAACAGAACATTGGCCAGCGAACGGTTCATCGCCTTGCACATGATATTGGTTAAGATAATTCCCGAAGCACCGACCAGCGAACCGGCGATAATGAGGACATTGTTATTGATAACGAATCCCGTTGCCGCCGCCGCCAGACCGGAGTATGAATTCAATAGTGCAATTACAACCGGCATATCGGCCCCGCCGATGGAGAATGTCAACAGGACACCCAGAAGTCCCGCCGCCGCTACCATGACCCAGAAGAGCATGGCGTTGCCCGGGTTAAGGATAACCATGACACCGAGTCCGACCGCAACAATACCCATCAATATTTTCAAAGCATTCATTCCGGGGAAACGGTCGCGTTTGATTAAAAGTATGCCGCCTATCAGGACACCGCCGGCCATCAGGCCGACCGAAAGAATGTCGATACCGTTCGACAGACCGAACCAGACCGCCCCGGCGGCGACGATAAGTGAGAAACCGTACTTGATTATTTTCTGCCAGGCGTACAGTTTCCATTTAACGGCTAAAAATTCGGCCAGTTTGCCGAAGGCGACATAACTGCCGAAGAATGTCACCGAACCTATTATGCCTGAGGCAACCGTGGCGATTTTCATTTGAGTCGTGGCTTCATGACTGATGGCATGATGCATCGCCGCCACCAGCGCCGCCCCGGCCACCAGAACCGAGGCCCCGCCGCCGAAACCGTTGAAAAGGCCGACCATCTCCGGCATGGCGGTCATCTTAACGCGCATAGCGGCGACAGCGCCGATAACACCGCCGACCACGACACCGATGATGATATACTGAAACTCGAACTTACTGCTTAACAGGGTGAAAATGACAGCGATAAGCATCCCCAGTGCGGCCAGGCGGTTGCCGTTGACGGCCGTACGCGGGTGGGCCAGGCCTTTCAGGCCGACAATGAAAAGCACTGCGGCAAATATATAACTGAAATTAACTATGTTGATGTTTAACATAATCAATCCTTTTTCTTGAACATCTTGAGCATCCGGTCTGTGACCAGAAAGCCGCCGACAACATTAATGGTGGCGAATATCACCGCCGCCAGGCCCATAATTTTGGCCAGCTCGGGATTCCCGATTTCACCGGCCAGCACTACGGCGCCGATGATGGTGATTCCGGAGATAGCATTGGAACCGGACATCAGCGGCGTGTGCAGGGTCGGCGGGACTTTGGTTATGACTTCAAATCCGACGAATATCGCCAGGACAAAGATAGTCAGAATAAACATGAATATTTCCATTAACCTTCGCTCCTTTCGGTTTTATCCTCCGCTGTTATGCCGTAGATCTCTTTTATTTTTGGATGTACTATCTGTCCGTTCTGCGCTATCAGAGTTTCGCGAACGATTTCATCGTCCGTATTCAGGTCCAGCCGGCCCTCTTTGATGAGGTGCAGAAGAAAGGTCGAAATATTTTTGGCGTACATCTGACTGGCATGATAGGGTACAGTCGAGGGAATATTCAGCGGGCCGAGAATGGTGACACCTTTTTCGACAACGGTCTCGCCGGGGCGGGTCAATTCGCAGTTGCCGCCCCGTTCGGCGGCCAGATCGACAATGACCGAACCGGGCGCCATTTTGGAAACCATATCGGAGGTTATCAGCACCGGCGCTTTTTTGCCCGGAACGGCGGCGGTACTGATAACAACATCATTTTCCGCCACTGTTTTGGCCAGCAATTCCCTCTGGCGGCGATAAAAATCTTCATCCATAGCTTTGGCGTAGCCGCCTTTGTCCTCGGCCTCGGAAGCCTCGATTTCCAATTCCACGAACCGGGCGCCGAGACTTTCCACCTGCTCCTTGACTGCCGGTCGGATATCGTAACCTTTGACTACCGCACCCAGACGTTTGGCGGTGGCAATAGCCTGTAATCCGGCAACACCGGCACCGATAATAAGAACCCGCGCCGGGGCCACGGTTCCGGCCGCCGTCATAAACATCGGAAACATCCGGGGAAGATGAGTTGCCGCCAGCAGGACGGCTTTATAACCGGCAATAGTAGCCATCGAAGAGAGGGCATCCATACTCTGGGCGCGGGTAATACGCGGCATCAATTCCATCGCCATAACATTAACGCCCCTGCCGGAGAGTTCTCTGGTAGATTTTTCGGGTGTGAATGGTTCAAAAAAGCCGACCAGCGTCTGTCCCGGGCGGACCAGCTCAATATCGGCTCGACCGGCCTCCGGATTGGCGCCGACACCTCTTACCTGAAGAATTATATCGGCGGCCGAAAACAGTTCGGCGCGATTGCCGGCAATCTCCGATCCCTTATCTTTGAAAGCCCGGTCGGGTATTCCCGCCTTCTCACCGGCCCCGGTTTCGACAGTTACTTTGAGTCCCGCTTTTACAAGGGGATTTATTACTTCAGGTATAAGAGCGACTCTTTGTTCGCCGGGAAAAGTCTCGCGGGGGATACCCACAGTCAGCGATTTATAATCCTGACTCATATTTTAATCCTCCTTAAATGAGCATGTTTCCAAAAAGAAGTCCGAATCCGTCGGGTATAAACTGCTGTCATACACTATTAGTTGGGGATTGGTGCCTGAAATTAAGTTAAATAGTGCTGTTGCCCGCGATCAAATTGATTTGCGAAATCCCCTGACTTTGTCATAATCATTATAATGCTCAATTATTTCAATCCCAAATATTTTGTAACCGACAGATTATTCAATAGTCTCCCAAAAATGGGCCTTCCGCAATATCCTGTTTATCCGGCCGTTCCGGACGCCCTTTCGTTTCGATTTGAAACAGGACTGCCGACATATCTGTTCCCGTTTGAAAACGGAAATATTCGAAAATGACGGCATTTTGATATTTAATAAAACCGCCGTAAGCAATGTCTATCGCGGGTAACTTGATAATTTTTTATACAATTTATTACGTGTCAAATGCAACAGCTAAAGAGGCCTTTTATTAAGACGACTTACACCTTATAGGTATTTTCTTTTGGGAGAATCTTAGCAACGGGATGATAGACAATTTAGCAAGGGAAGGATTGTCATTATCCCGGAATAAAAGGGGATGCCGTTAACGGGCAGTTATATTTGACGAGAGATAAGCAGATGACAAAGCTGGAGAAGAAGATTGAAGATATAGCGGCAGATCTGATCATGGCTGACCTTGATGATATGCCGGCCCTGGCCAAAATCCACGAAGGATTTCTTCAGGCCGGGAAATTATCCAAAAGCAAAAAAAGCGTGTTCCCGAAGGCAGCACAGGCCTGCGCCGACCTGGTGGAAAAAATTATCCTGAATGATGTTCCGGATAAGAAAAAATCCTGGCAGGTGGTGACCGATTCGCTGACAGCCATACAGTCGCTGGTGCGTGATAAGCGTAAAGAATCGGAAGTCCATTTTCCGGAGGAACTTGATCTGGGTACAGCCAAAGCGAAAGCCGGGAAAAAACAGGATGGATCACCCGCCGAACAAGTCGAACAGATGGAGGAAAAATCATCCGGCGATCCGGATACGGTACCGCAGGATGATGTTGAGAAAAATGAACAACCGGCGGAGTCTCAACAGGATGAACCGGAGGAGTCTTACATAATCAACCTGGAACAGGCTGATAGTGACCTGGTTGCCGATTTCATAAATGAAGCTCGTGAGCACTGCAATAATGCGGAGCAGATGCTTATGGATCTTGAAACCGGCGATGATAAAGACGGTTCCATCAACGCCATTTTTCGCAGTTTTCATACTATTAAAGGCGCCGCGGGTTTTCTTGATCTGAGACCAATAATGCATCTGGCCCATGAATCGGAAACGCTTCTCGACCTGGGCCGCAAAGGCAGCCTGAATATCGAAGGTAAGATCGCGGATATTGTATTTGATGCCATTGATGCCTTGCGTAAACTACTTGACGGCGCGGAAACGGCGCTGTCGGAAGGGACGACATTCGATGCCCGGGAAATCGTACCATCTTTATTGCAGGCGTTACGGAGCATAATCAGCAATCCGGATGAACTGCCGCCGGAAGGTGGCGACAGGGTTGGTGACCGTCTTATAGACGCCGGGCTGGTTACGCAGAATCAGATTGACAGCGCCCTGAGTAAGAGAACCGATCCCACCGAGAAACTGGGAGAGACACTTGTCAAACAGAATGTTCTTCCGGCCAAGGCGGTGGCCCGGGCGCTTCGCCAGCAGAAGAAAGCCAGGCAGGAAAAGACAGCGGCTGTCAAGGAAATGGTAAAAATAGATACGGAACGGCTCGATCGTATGGTTGATACTATCGGTGAGCTGGTCATTGCTGAATCGATGGTTGGTCAGGATGAAGAAATTCTGTCCAAAGCCAGCCATAAGGTAGTCCGGAATATATCGCATCTGAATAAAATTACACGCGAACTTCAGGAGATGGGTATGGCGATGCGGCTGGTGCCGGTAAAAGGCACTTTCCAGAAGCTGGCTCGGGCGGTTCGCGATCTGACCCGAAAATCCGGCAAAACAGTCGAACTTCAAACACAGGGCGAGGATACCGAAGTTGATCGAAGCATTATTGAACTGATTGGTGATCCTTTGATGCATATGATTCGAAACTCGATTGACCACGGCATTGAGATGCCGGCCGAAAGAGTCGAAAGCGGCAAGCCGGAAATGGGAACGGTTAAGCTGATGGCCTATCACAAGGGCGGTAAGGTCTATTTTGATATCAAGGATGACGGCCGTGGACTTGATAAGGATAAAATTCTGGCCAAAGCTGTTGAAAAAAACCTGATTGAACCGGGCAAGGATTTGACCGACTCGGAAATCTATCAATTGATACTTCTGCCCGGCTTTTCCACGGCGGCCAGAATAACCGATATATCCGGCCGCGGTGTCGGAATGGATGTCGTCAAAAGAAATATTGAGGCTATGCGCGGGCATCTGGAAATCGATTCAAAACCCGGCGAGGGTACAACGTTTTCTATGAAATTGCCGCTGACCCTGGCCATCATAGAAGGGATGCTGGTCAGTATTGCACAAGAGCTTTATATTATTCCGACCCTGTCGGTGGTGGAGTCATTATCGTTGACTCAGGATATGATCTCGACCATTACCGGCCGCGATGAGCTGGTTGATCTCCGTGGGGAAATGCTTCCGCTTATCCGTATTAGCCGCCTGTTTAATCTGCGTCCTGTCGATGAGGAAGAAACCGAAAGCACCGTTGTCGTTGTCGAGGACGGTCTCAGAAAGATCGGCCTAGTAGTCGATAAGCTTCTGGGACAGAGACAAACCGTCATAAAAAGCCTGGGAACGACTTTTGCGCGCCAGAAATGGATTTCGGGGGGAGCCATTCTTTCTGACGGTAATGTCGGACTGATTATAGATATCGGTGGTGTTATGGAGCTGGCTCATGAACTCAGACACGAATTGTATTCACGCAATAATAGTGCAAATGCAGCGGATCGTCGGGAGACCACCGAAATAAAGAAAATAGATGAATCTGTCGTTTACGAGGGGGAAGACGTTTCAGAGGTCGCCGGGACATCCGAACCCGAGGAAAGGCAGATGGTAGAAACATCAATTCATCAATGAAAATAAGGATATTATTAAATCAGAGTAAAGGGGAGGAGTCAGGTAAATGGATAAGGTAAAAGATGCCGGAGTGGTTACGGCGACCGCGGCCAAAACGGTTGAGGACAAAGCCGGCAAGTATCTTACCTTCCGTCTGGATCAGGAAGAATACGGACTTGAGATTCTTAAGGTTCGAGAAATTATCGGACTGATGAATATTACTCATGTTCCGCGCACACCGGAATATATCCGCGGTGTCATTAATTTACGCGGAAAAGTTATCCCGGTTCTGGATCTCAGGAAAAAATTCGGGATGGGTACGACTGATGATACCGAAGAGACCTGTGTTATTGTAGTCGAAGTGAATTCGATCGGCAGCGCCGTCATGATGGGTATTATTGTCGATGCCGTCTCCGAGGTTCTGGATATCCAGGGCAGCCAGATAGAAGAAGCACCTTCTTTCGGGACCAATGTCGATACCCGTTTTATACTCGGTATCGGCAAGGTTAAGGATGAGGTCAAAATACTCCTGGATATAGATCAGGTTCTGGCCGGCAGTGATGTGTCCATGGTGCAGGAAATGGGAGAACAGCAAGCGTGATCGGTAAACGCAATTATATAAACCTGAATGAAAAGGGAGACAGGAACGATAGAGGTTGCGGCCTGAGGCCGCCTGTGATTACAGTGCAGTGTGCCGATTGTATATAGATTTGTTTGAAGACTTATAACCGCAAGGTTAATTAACTTAAAGGAGTGGATTTATGAAAAGAGTACACCTGATTCCGGTATTTATGCTGGGTCTACTACTCGTCTTTGCCGGCCTGTCGTATGCGGGCAGTAAGCCGGAATTCGACCTGGAGTGGTACGGGTACTTTAAGCTTGACGGTTCTTATGATCAGAACCTGACCAGCCATGGCAATTTTGTCATGTGGGTGCAACAGCAAGCTTATGATGATGATGATGACCAGTTCAACATGACCGCCAACCAGACTCGTTTTGGTTTCCGGGCGCTCGGTAAAAATTATCATCAAGCCCAGGTCGAGGGTAATCTGGAGTTTGACCTTTATGCCAATCTGGATGGTGTGGCTGAAAATAAAGCCATGATTCAGTTGCGGCATGCCTATTTCAGTGTCAAATATGAGAAATTCAAGCTGTTGGCAGGTCAGACCTGGGATATGTTCTCGCCACTTAATCCGTCGACGATGAATTATGCGGTCCTCTGGGGTTGCGGTAATACCGGTTATCGTCGTCCGCAGATAAGCCTGTGGTATAATTTTAAACCGTCGCAGCAGACTGATGTTACTTGGGGTGCCGGTTTCTTCCGCAACATCGGCAGTGATCTGACGCCGTCGTTCACGCTTTCGCTGGGTGAGACCACCGACGGTCCGGACGATGGCACCGATAACGGGATTCCATCGTTCCAGGGTCAGCTTGATGTCAAACACAGCTGGGAATCCGGTTCCTCTTTGCGGGTCGGTGTTTCCGGTCTGTGGGGTCAACTGAAGGCCGAGACGAATTTCGGTAATCATGAAAATTACGAAAGCTGGGGCGCCTCTGCATACTGGAAGCTGTCCTGGGCTTCCGGTTTTGGGTTCTCGGGTGAGGCCTATACGGGCGATAACCTGGGTTCTTACATGGGTGGTATTCTTCAGAACAGCACTATTGAAGGCGTTTCCACCACCGGTGGCTGGGTATCGGCCTGGGCCGAAGTATCACCCAAGGTTACTTTTGGCGCTGGTATCGGTATGGATGATCCCAAGGATGAGGATTTCACAACCGGCCGCTCCAAGAATACCTGCTATTACGGCAATTTACAGTACGCTCTCGTTCCCGGGGCTTCGATCGGCCTGGAAGTTTCGCAGTGGGAGACCGACTATAAGGGTGACGAAGCTGTTAAGAATTTAAGAGCCCAGACATCATTTATTCTGAGTTTCTAAAACGTTAGAGGGCCTGCTTTCTTGCAGGTATGATGTCGGGAAATTGTGATGTATTTGGGCGCAGGTATTAAAAACCTGTGCCCAATGTAATTGCAAAGGGGATGTTGACATGAATGAAGACAGTATTACTGCTACCGAGTCTGCAGCTGCCGGGGCCGCCACGAGTGAAGCCGGCCGCGCCGGCAAATATCTAACTTTCAGACTTGCCGCTGAAGAATACGGCCTTGAGATTCTGAAGGTTCGTGAAATCATCGGTATGATGAATATAACTCACGTTCCCCGGACGCCTGATTATATCCGCGGTGTCATAAATCTCAGAGGCAAGGTTATTCCCGTTCTGGATCTTCGCCGCAAATTCGGAATGGATTTGACTGACGATACCGATGAAACATGTATTATTGTGGCCGAAGTTGCTTCAGGAGATGATTCGGTCCTGATGGGCGTCGTTGTCGACGCTGTTTCGGAAGTGCTGGATATACAGGAGGATGAAATCGAGGACGCGCCTTCATTCGGAACCAATATTGATACATGTTTTATACTCGGAATTGGCAAAGTTAAAAATGAAGTGAAAATTCTTCTTGATATTGATGAGGTGATGACAACCGGCGATATAGATATGTTGATGGAAATGGGGGACAATTCCAAATCTTCGGTGATGACCAAAGAAGAGATGGAGACGAATTAGGAAACGGTAACGTAAGAATATTGACGGATTTAAATATGTCGAAATAAAGGCGCAGGTTCTGTTGGCCATAGGAAACAAGGAGTGCGCGAAAATAGTACCGTTTGGGCGGTAATAACATGAGCGGTGCAAATACTGGACGGCCCGCAACGGTATCGGTTTATAGTCCGGATCGGGACTGAGATCCCCTGCCGGATTGGGGAACGAAGAAATTGATGGAAGAGACAACTCAAAAAAACGAGAAATCGACGGAACTGGATTTCACTCTGACAGTCACCGAAGATAATCTCAAAGTCCTGCTTTCCTGCAAAGCTGTCACCAATGATGTACAGGAACTGGCCGATGCAATTCTGGCTCGTCTTGGCGAAATGAAAATCAAAGCCAGGCCGGAAAATGATAAATTGCTTCTTGTCTTAAACGAATCCCGGAACAAGACAAAAGATGTAGTCAATGTCTGCATTGCTGAGGGAATTGCCCCGATAATGCCGATTGACGGCAAAGTGGAATGGACGGGGGATTATTTCAATGAAGGATACTATATTGACCCTGAAACCAAGCGGGTCGATTTTCACCGCCGGGCAGGCAATCCCGATGTAGAAAAAGATCAGCTCCTGGTTCGTGTCCGGGCGGACCGCCAGGGAAAGCCGGGTCAGAACGTTTTTGGACAAAAGATTGATGTATCCAAGGCCAGACAGGTTCGACTGGAGGGCGGCGCCAATGTGGTCTGGGATGAAAAGGAACATGGCTATAGGGCCAAATGCTGCGGCCGGGTGAGATTAAAACGTCATGTTCTTGATGTCGATGAAATTCTTTATTTAAAGAGCGGTGTCAATAATGACAGCGGCAATGTCAAGCATAGCGGTCAGGTAATCATTGAGGGTGATATTGATTCCGAGTTTTCGGTCGAGGTAACCGGCAATGTTGAGGTCCGCGGTCTGATTTATGCCTGCGATCTCAAATGCGGGGGAAGCCTTATTGCCAAGGAAGGCATTAACGAGAATCCCGCCAGGAGAATGATTGTCGGACAGAATATCCTGACCAAATATATCCTGAATGCGAACATAGAAGCGGTCGGCAACGTGGTTGCCAATCGCGAGATATTTCAATCACAGGTAAAAACCAGCAGCGAAATTCAGTGCCGGAAGGGAAGAATTCTGGGAGGCGAGGTTATGGCTGCCCGGGGTATTTATGTCGGTGAAGCCGGTTCCAAGGGCAGTAGTAAGACAGTTTTAATCGCCGGTATCGATTACCGACTCCAGAATAGACTCAAACGCAATAAAGATGAAATCAAGAGGCTGAAAGATGCTCTGGGTCAGTTGAAGCCGGCCTTCGGCAGGCTGGACAAGATGCGCAGTCATCTTAAACCGGAGCAAAAGGAGAGTTTGACAGAGTTAAGTTTTAAAATTACCGAAGCCGAAGAGCAAATTGAAAATATAGAGAATGAAAATAAACAAATCCGCAAGGCCATTTATGCCAATAAAAAGGCCAGGATTGTGATATATGATATGGTTTATCCGGGTGTGGTGTTGAGAGTATTTGACTCGCAATATGTTGTGGAAGAGGCGCTGATGGGGCCGATTGTGGCCGAACTGGACCCGGTGACCGGTGAAATTTGTCTGTCATCAAATGTAAGTGAATAAATGGAGTAAAATATGAAAGTAGAACACCTCAAACCATTTGTCGAATCGGTTATTGAGACGTTCGGAAGTATGCTTGATTGTCCGGTGAAAAATGGAAAACCGTTTGTCAGCAAGGATGATGACCAATCGAATGATATTATCGGCGTTATAGGTCTGACCGGCACGGCGCAGGGAACGGTTGCTCTCAAGTTTCCTGTAAAAACCGCCCTGACAGTTGTCGGACGTATGGTCGGAACTGAATTTAAGGAAGTCGATACTTCGATTGCCGATGGTGTCGGCGAACTGGTTAATATTATCGCCGGCAATGCCAAAGTCAAATTTAAAGGGCATAAGATATCCATATCTTTGCCCACGGTTGTCCGCGGAGGTGTATATAAACTTAATTTTCCTGCCGCCGTAAGAATGACAGTACCGTTTACGGGCGGACTGGGCGACTTTGAGATACTTGTCAGTTTTAAACCGGTTGCCGTAGAGGAAAAGGAGGCTGTTCATGCAGGTGTTAATTGTGGATGATTCGCAGATAATGCGAAAGATTATCACCGGAGTCCTGAAGAAATTGAAGGTTGAAAATATTATTGAAGCCGTCAATGGTAAGGAGGCTGTGGACGCCATATCGGAAAACAACGATATCGGACTGGTCCTGATGGATTGGAATATGCCGACGATGACCGGTATTGAGGCTGTCAAGAAAATCCGCACGTCGGGAAGTAAAGTGCCGATTGTCATGTGCACCACCGAGGCGGAAAAAGAGAAAGTCCTTGAAGCCATCAAATCCGGCGCCAATGATTATCTGATAAAACCCTTTAATCCAAAAGATATACAGAGTAAACTCGGGAAATTCCTGGCCGCCTGTACCAAGTAATCCGGTGAATTTCGCCGATGCTATATATTTTGCAGGTTTTTTTTAAAGGGGGCGAAGCAATTGTATGCAGGATGTGACCTTTCAGAAAATCAGAGAAGTCGTTTATAATAGAAGCGGTATTTCTCTGGGGGAAAACAAGCAGGCGCTGGTTCGGGCCAGGATAGCCAAGAGAATAAGAGTACTGAACCTGGGCAGTTACGAGGAATATCTGGAGTACATGCTTGATGACAGCAGCGGCGTCGAACTGGAAAATATGCTTGATGTTATTTCGACCAATACGACGAATTTCTATCGTGAGGATGCGCACTTCGATATTATGCGGCAGATTTTGAAGCAGTGGATTGAAGGGGGCCTGCGTAAGCTTCGCGTTTGGTGTGCGGCTGCTTCCACCGGTGAGGAACCGTACACCCTGGCCATAGAACTTCTCGAGACTATCGGCGATAAGCGCGTTGATGCCCGGATACTGGCTACCGATATTGCTCCTTCGGTTCTCAAAACGGCCCTAAGGGGGGAGTATACAGAGGATAAGGTCGAGCCGGTCCCCAAGCGCTTAAGGCACCTCTATTTCGAAAGGAAGCGTAACGGAAACGGGTATATATATACGGCCGGGCAGGTTTTGAAGGATTTAATATTATTTCGGCAATTAAACCTGTCCGTGACTCCATTCCCGCTGAAGAATCAGGTGGACATTATTTTCTGCCGGAATGTGATGATTTACTTTGACCGCCAGGTGCGGGCCCGACTGGTTGACGAGTTCAAGAGACTGATAAGGCCGGGTGGATACCTTTTCGTGGGGCATGCGGAGAGTATTACCGCGTATTCAAAGGGGTTTAAATGCCTCAAACCATCGGTGTATATAAGGGAGTAGTACATGTCATTGGTTGTTTTGGGCATTTCAGAAGTGCATGTATCGAAAATGCCGGGAGATATTCTGATAACGTACTCTCTCGGTTCATGTATCGGTGTCACCATGTATGATCCGGAATTGAAACTCGGGGGCATGATTCATTATATGCTGCCGCTGTCGAAAATATCACCCGAAAAGGCGGCCGCCAAACCGGCTATGTTTGCCGACACCGGCGTCCCGGTTCTGTTAAAGAAGATGTATAAGATGGGTGCGGCTAAGGACCGCCTTGTCGTTAAGGTAGCGGGCGGTTCGCAGTTGATGGATCAGAATAAAGT
>Ga0272444_10004340_pt1 | contig 12534 bp, 11 predicted proteins | sample SSMForm13_FD_201033 | JGI IMG/M metagenome (GOLD analysis project Ga0272444, IMG submission 201033) | Marine sediment archaeal communities from Little Sippewissett salt marsh, Falmouth, MA, United States - SSM-Form-13 | ecosystem: Environmental > Aquatic > Marine > Wetlands > Sediment ...
ACGGCAAGATCATCCTCATGACCGACGCCGACGTCGACGGGGCTCACATCCGCACGCTGCTGCTGACTTTTCTCTTCCGGCAAATGCCGCTGCTCTTCGATCATCGTATGGTTTACATCGCCCAGCCGCCTCTCTACGAGGTCAGGGTAAAGGGCAAGAAGAAATCCGAGTATGTTCTCACCGAGCAGGAAATGCGTCGGCGGATGGTTGCGCGAGGCGTAGAGGGCACCCAACTGGCCGTGCGCGGCGAGCCGGGCGCCGCCAAGGCCGGCGAAGCAAAGGAACAGACCGTCGGCGAGCAGAAGCTGCGCGAGCTGGTAAAGGCCCTGGCGGACATGGAACGGACCGCCAGCGTGCTTGACCGGCGCGGGATCAAGTTCAGCGATTTTATCAGGGACTATTGCGACGACGAAGGATTGCCGCGGTTCATGATCCGCCAGCAAGGCGCCAAGCCCGAGGTGTATCGTGAAGCGGCCGAGTATGAAAAACGGCTGGACGAGCTGGTCGAGGACGCCGGACCAGAAGGCGGCAACGGCGACGGCGACCGCGACGCCGGCGTAACGGGTGAGGAACTCCATGAGGTCGTCCGCATCAACCAGATCAACCAGAAGCTCAAAGCGGATTTCGGCCTGGACTTGCGCGATTATCTGCTCGAGGCGGAAAAGGCCGATTCGGGTGAGTCGCTGCCGACAAAGTTCCAGCTCGTCCACGGCGAAGATACCTACGAGATCGCCAATCTCGGCGGCATCTGCCCCGGCATCCGCCAGATCGGGGGCAAGGGCGTCGAGATCAAGCGCTTCAAGGGTCTCGGCGAGATGAACGCCGAGCAGCTTTGGGACACGACGATGAACCCGGAGACGAGGATGCTGCTGAGCGTTCGCCTCGATGATGCAGGTGAAGCGGACCGGCTCTTCAGCATCCTCATGGGCGACGATGTTGAAAAGCGCCGTCGCTTCATTCAGGAGCATGCCCTGGAGGTCCAGAACCTCGACGTCTGACCGCGCGGCCTGCAACGCGTAGAGCGCGACCCTCGCCTCCGCGAAGTCATCAGTGGCTTGGCGAGGCGGTGGTCGGCGACGCCTGTTGGTAGGTCAAGAAGCTGCGGTTGCGACCAAAGGCCCCGGCCTCGATCCGTCCGTTGAGCAATCCATCCGCCTCCTTCTTCGTGGTTTGCAGCACCATTATGTTTGCTGGCTGACTGCAGCCGCGCGCGTCCGTTGAGCGGGCGGACCGGCTCTCGACGGCGACCATGAGGATGCCGTCGGCGGGGCGCAAATGGCGGATGTTTCCAGTGTGTTTGACTGCGTCCAGCAGCGTTCGCTTGAGGCTACTGACTCTCAGTTCGCTGTAGACGGGAGCCGGCGACCTGGCGGAGCCGCCCCGGCGCGATGTGCGTCCGCGCAGCTCATCTCTGACCTTATGCCAGAGCGCGTCCTTTGCGCCGTTCTCATCTTGCGCTTCTCTCTCGGGCGCCGGGGCCAGCGGGAAGTCCACCTCGATCGCGAACAGGGCGCCGAATCCCGGTAGCAGCAGGGCCCTGGTGCTGCTACGAGGTTGAGCCCACGACGAACTCGAGGCGCGCGTCTGGATCTGCGCCTTGCCCAGCAGCGTATCGAGCAAGCGGCACATGATCTCAAGATCCTCGTTCAGGTCAGCCAGCTTGGAGGTGTCCATACCGGGACTGGGGACCACGAGCACTGCGCTGCGACCGGTGAGACGGGGCAAGGACACAGCGAGACCGGACGTAGCCACGCTCCGCAGATTGCCGGCGGCCGGTTGCGGTGTGGTGACGTCCAGGCTTTGCCCGGCCGCGAGGCGGGCCACCGCCAGCAGAAGGAGGGGAATTGTTGCGGCAAGGATGCGTTTCATGATTCTCTCCCGAAGCAGGTTTCCTGTTGTCAATACTGTGTGAAGGCAATACGTTTCTCAAACTCTGCCAGGCTCAGCGACCCGGAGGCGAACGCGTCGATGTCCTGGGTGGCCGCGCGGATCGCCAACACTGAGCCCTCTGTCGGCGTCGGGCTTGTCGTCACGCCGTACATGTCCTCCTTGGAGTACATCATGTCGACGTAAAGTGGCATGTCGTCGCGGCTCTGCGCCTCAACGGTCCTGACGACGACGGTAAGCTGCGGCGCTTGGCTCAGGCCTCTGATATTGGCGGCGTGCCTGAGGGCCTCTGTGAGAGTAGCTCGTAGCGAGCGGACCTTCTCAGGGCTGTATTCGATCTGCGGAGCGATGCCTGGCGCATCCGCGGCCGGCCCGTGGCCTGCAACTTGGCGTGCCACTTGGTTCCACAGCGGATCCGTCGGGCCGTTGGGCTCCGATGGTCGCGGGCTTTCAGGCGGCGGCAGTAGGGGAAAGTCCACCGCGATGAGAAAGAGCGGTCCGTATCCCTGAACATAGATGCTCTCGGTGCGCGCGGGGCGCTCGGCGAAAAGAGAAGTCGACCGCCTGCCTCTCCCACTGGTTACAAAGTAGCGGACGAAGATATCGTCGTTTTCGGATCTCAGGCCGGTGTCCCGAAGAGCGCGGTCGAAGATACGGGACATGATGGTCAGGTCCTCGGTCAATGTGCTGATGTGGTCCTGGCTGGCTTTGCTCGTTAGCACGATAAGGGTGGCGGCGCCGGCGGTTTCTTGGCCTGAGCCGAGGCCCAAGTAGTCGCCGTAGAGCGAGTCTGTCGAGACGGCGCGGCTGGTGGGCATCCTGTTGCGTTTGGTGCTGTTGCCGCCTGTGCTCGGCGTGATGCTCAGGGCCTCGACTTGGCTGCGCAGTTCGGCCGGCCGGCCCCCCGTGTTTGTGGAAGAGTTGCCTGCATGGGCTGTCGGGGCCGCCGCCGCTGCGACCAGCAACAGTGGCAGGCAGGTGCGGTATGCCTTGGCGTGTAGATACATGGTCAGCTCCTTTGATTGGGGTCAGGTGTTGTGCGCATCTTACCGTCCGGTGGGGCCGGGGCGTAGCGGACGAGCAGTTGCACGAAGTCGTCGCGCGTGCGTTCGAGCTCGGTTTCGGTTTGTTGGGCCAGAGCCACCAGGTTGGCACCCAGCAGCTCTCTGTCGGCTAGCCTCTTACGCTCAAGCTCATAAAACGCCGTCGCGATGCGGTGCAGCTCCTTGTTTTGCTCGGCCTTGATTGCCTCCAGCAATTCGGCGAGGAGGTGGTTGGTCGCGGCATTGGAGGCGGTCAGCATCTGGGTCGCGAAACGGTTCAACTCCTCACGGTACTGCCGCGTAAGTTCTTCCCTGATCTGGACATACATATTGGCGAGGGCCAGTTCGTGGCGGTGCCTCATGTCGTCGACGAGCGTGTGGCGCAGGGACGGCTCCAGCGACGCGGCCAGCGCCGGTTCCAGCGTGCCGCGCAGTCGCTCCAGATCCAGCGAGGCAGCCCCGGACAGTCTGCCCACGGCGTACCCGGCGAGCAGCACCACGGCGGCAGCGACCGTTAGTCTTGCGCCCAGCTTCAAGATGGGCGTGGTGCGGGGACCGTCGCCGCCGGTGTCGCCGGCCTGGGGGCCACGCAGATCACGGTCCGCCTTTGCCTGGGCCAACGATTGAAGGGTGCGGTCTACAACTTCCTGAGGCGGGTCCCTTGGGATGTCCTGGCCCTTCAACTGCGCCAAGGCATCGGCTAAAATATCTTTGCTATCTTTCATAAAAAACTCCTCCCGTGGGAACTTGGGCAACCTGCAAGGCTTTGCGCAGCTTGCGCTTGACCCGATGCAGCAGAACACCGGTGGCATTCGTGCTGATATCCAACTCGCGGGCGATCTGCCGATAGCTCAGCCCGCTCACGTAGCGCAGGCAAAACGCCTTACTCTCCGGCGGGGGCAGCCTGGCGATCGCTTGGCGCAGTTGCGCCGCCAATTCGCGTTGCTGTGCAACGGCGCAAGGGTCGCCCACACAGGCGTTGTTAGCGTCGGCGCCGGTGAGGGCGGCGCCATTGTGCTGCACCTGGCGGCTGCGCTGCCTCAAGCGGTCGATCGCGCGGGTCGTGGCCAGACGCACCAGGAGGCCGCAGAGATTGCGCACACGCTGAGCATGGGCGATCTCAAACGCGGCCAGGAACGTTTCCTGAAAACAGTCGGCCGCATCAGCATCGTTGCCCAGCAGCCGATACGCGGTCTGCCAGACCAGAGGTCCTTGTTCATTCACAATTGCCTGCCAGTCATACACTTGCAAGCCGCGCCCTCGTTGTGCTTGTTCTCCCGGCGGCGGTGCGACTGCTCTTTGTGGCGCCGAGACAAGCCGAGCGATCCCGCCCGCCACATATATGTCGCTGCGGGTACCTCGTTTATTACATCTCGGTCGGCAAGAAAGAAAATGCGCGATGCAATGTCACGCCCGAAAAAAAAGTGCAGGTTTGTTTGAAGCGGGTTCCTTTTTTCCTTGCATTTAGCGCCGCGCAGTTGCAGAATGCTCGCATCGGTCCCAAGCTGGTAAGGCTCTTGAGGCGGGCCGCACTGGGATATGGAGGCGCTACATGACGGGCAGACACAAGAGCCCGATAGGGTTGGCAAAGTCGAGTGTTGGAGCGTGTGTGCTGCTGGCTTGTTTGCTGGTTGTGTTGGCCGGCTGCCAGGACGGCATCACGCGAAAGACGGCGGTCGATCCCACGGGCAGCGTGCCTTCCGACAAAACCGAAGCGCAGCTTATCAGCGAGATCAACGAGAAGTTCGAGAACCCTCCGGCGCACTACGAGCTGGCACGGGTGTATCACAAATCTCGGCAATGGACGAAGGCCGAATATGAATACAACGTCGCGCTGTCGTCCGATCCGGCGTTCCGCGCCGCGCAGGCGGGGCTGGTAAGGGCGTTCGTCGATCAGAGCCAGCCAGCCAAAGCCGAGCAGTTCGCTAACGCCTACTTGCGCCAGGCAGCTACGAATTCCGAACGGGAGGTGTTGCGCCTGGCGTGGGAATTTGAGAAGGTCGAGCTGGATGACTATGCCGCGCGCTGCTTCGGCAAGGCGTTGGACATGGCCCCGAACTCGTACGAGGCCAATAAACAGGTGGGCTTCTTCTATCTCAGCCAGGGCGATAACGCCAACGCCAAGAAATATCTCGGGCGCAGCTTTGAATTGAATCCGCGACAGTCGGATGTGGCCGGTGCGCTGGGCCGACTGGGGGTCGTGGTCGAAACGCCCCAGTTTCCGGTACCCGTGGAGGAAGAAAAGTAACGGGCTCTCCCGGCAGGTCTTCATGCCGGGGTGAGCAAAGTCCCATTGGCTTTTTCATTGCCCCGTGGCGAAGGGATGCGCTGCGGGGTTTTTTGTTTCGTCTAGCGGGTCGGCCTGGTGTGGTTCCGGTTGCCGGCCGCAGGGAAATCACCGCGTGAAGCTCATGGGTGGATTGCACGCAGCAGACATAGCGGTCCTGGTGTTGTATCTTCTCGGTATTGCCGCCATCGGCCTTTGGAGCGGTCGCCGGATCAAGCGCAGCGCTGATTTTTTCATGCCTCGCCGCTTCGGCAAGCTCATGATGGTGATGTTCTCTTTTGGGGCCGGGACGCACTCGGACCAGGCGGTGGGCGTGGCGTCCAAGAGCTACGCCAGCGGGCTTTCGGGGATCTGGTACCAGTGGCTGTGGCTGCCGGTGACTCCCTTTTACTGGCTGATCGCTCCGGTGATGCGGCGGTTTCGCGCGATCACCACGGCCGACGTCTTTGAAGCACGGTACAGCCGCAGCGTCGCCATGCTCTACGCCGTGATCGGTATGTTGAACCTGTCCGTCAATATCGGGTTGATGCTGCGCGGCTCCGGGGAGGTCATCTCCGCCGGCACAGGCGGTCTGCTCTCGGCCGAGCTGGCCATTGCCCTGATGACGGTAATCTTCGTGGCGTATGGCGTCGCCGGGGGCCTGGCGGCTGCGATCATTACCGACTTCATCCAGGGTGTGCTGACCATCCTCTTCTCGTTTCTCTTGCTGCCTCTGATTCTGAATGCGGTGGGCGGCATGGCGGGAATTCGCGCTGCCATCGCCGACCCGGGCAAGCTGTCTCTGGTAGCGCCCGAGGAGATCGGCTTTTTCTACATCGCCGTCATTGCCTTGAACGGCCTGGTGGGAATCGTCGTGCAGCCTCACACCATGGGCAATTGCGCCGCCGGCAAGACAGAGATAGAAGGTCGCGTTGGTTTCATGTTCGGCAATCTGACCAAACGCATTTGTACCATCCCCTGGTGCCTGACGGGTGTGGCCGCCATCGTCTATTTTGCGCAGGCCGGTCGCACCGTGGAGCCCGACCGCGTATTCGGCGCCGTGGCCGGAGACTTCCTGCCGCGGATTGTGCCGGGCATGCTGGGCGTCTTCATCGCGGCGCTGCTCGCCTCGGTGATGAGCTCGTGCGACGCGTTCATGATCTCGTCGTCGGCGTTGTTTACCGAAAACATTTACCGACCGCTGCGCCCGGCGCGGCAGGACGGACACTACATTCTGGTCGGTCGCATCGCCGCCGTTGGGGTGGTCGGCGGCGGCGTGGCATTCGCCTACTGGCTGCCCGGCGTGGTGGCGGGCCTGGAGATTTTCTGGAAGATATCCGCCATGATGGGGTTGGCCTTCTGGCTGGGCCTGTTCTGGCGGCGCACGACGGTGGCCGGGGCATGGGCCGCGACGCTGGTGAGTTTTGCCGTCTGGTTCGCCACCAGCCGGGTTGCTGTAGCGGGGCACGTGCTCTGGGATTTCGATGGGCGCCTGGCGTCCTGGCTGCCTGCCTTTATGACCTGGCAGGGCAAGCTCTATCTGCCCTGGCAAATGGTGCTCTATTTGTCGGCGGGTCTGGTCGGCGGGGTGATTGTGAGCCTGGTGACGCGTCCCGTAGCGGCCAAGAAGCTGGAGCGTTTCTACGCGCTGCTGCGGACGCCGGTGCGGCCGGGCGAGCAGGTGGACGTAGCCTGTACGCTCCCGCCCGGAGCCGTGACGTCGGAGCGGCGCAATGTCTTTCCCAACTCGCGGCTGGAAATCCCGGTCCCCAGCAAGATCGCGGTCGCCGGCTTCCTGGTGGGCTGGGCCTGTGTTGCCCTGTTGGTTCTGGTCGTCTATTGGATCGCCGCCGCGTGATCGTTCTCAACGGGCGCAGCGTCGGCGAAACGGCAAAACGCTTGTGAAGCGGCTGCAGGAAGCGTATTGTCGTGACCTGAAGTCAGAGCGCGGCCAGCAGGCGCGGTGCCCGGTCGAAAGAAAGAGGTGATGTATGTGGTGGATGAAACGGCTTTGCGTGCTGTATATGATATATGTCTGGCTGCCGGCTGCCGGTTTGGCGGCGCAAGTGTTGTATGACGTGAGCGACTACGGCGCGAAGGGCAACGGGCAGACGCTGTGTACCGAGGCGATTCAGAAGGCCATCGACGCGTGCGCCGCCGACGGGGGCGGCACCGTGTATCTGCCGCCGGGAAGGTTCGTCTCGGGCACGCTGGAGCTCAAGAGCGGCGTGACGCTGCGCCTGGCGGCCGGCTGCACGTTGGCTGGCAGCACGAACCTGAGGGACTACCCCGTTCGGGTGCCCGCTTACCGTTCGTACACCGACAATTACACGGACAAGAGTCTGATCTACGCCGAGAAGGCCGAGCAGATCGGCATTACGGGCCGGGGCGTGATCGATGGGCAGGGCGCTGCCTTCAAAGGGCCTTACAAAGTCCGGCCGTACCTGATCCGCGTCATTGAGTGCCGCGACGTCGTCGTCGAAGACCTGACCATCAAGGATTCGCCCATGTGGGTCCAGCACTATCTGGCCTGCGACGACGTGCGCATCAGCGGCATTACCGTCAAGAGCCACGTCAATCACAACAATGACGGCATCGACATCGACTCCTGTCACCGCGTCACCATCACCGGCTGCACCGTCGATTCGGGCGACGACGCCATCGTGCTAAAGAGCACTTCAGAGCGGGTCTGCAAGGACGTCACCGTCAGCGGCTGCGTGTTGCGCAGCACGTGCAATGCACTGAAGATGGGCACCGAGTCCAACGGAGGCTTCCAGAACATCGTTATGACCGGCTGTGCGATCCACAACACGCGACTGGCCGGGGTGGCGCTGGAAATCGTAGACGGCGGGACCATGGACCGCGTCGTCGTCTCGGATATCACCATGGACGGCGTCGGCGCGCCCATCTTCGTTCGTCTGGGCAACCGCGCCCGGCCGTTCAAGAAAGAGATGGAAAAGCCCGGCCTCGGCGCGCTGCGCAATGTCACGATCGCCAACATCGAAGCGCGAGGCGCCAATGTGACCGGCTGTGCGATTGCCGGGCTGCCTGAGGCGCGAATTGAAAACCTTACGCTCGACAATATCCGCCTGTCCTTCGCCGGCGGCGGCACCAGCGCCGAAGCAAAGCGCGAGATACCCGAGCATCCGACCAGGTATCCTGAATACTCCATGTTCGGCCGGCTGCCGGCCTACGGTTTCTATTGCCGGCACGTCGATGGCCTGACGATGAGAAACGTGCAATTGGAGTTGGTCCGGGCGGACGAGCGTCCCGCCGTTGTGTTCAGTGACGTCGCTAACGCTGCGATCGATCAGCTCGATGCGGAGCCTGCCTCCGACGGCGCCGCTGTGGTGCGTCTGGCCGACGTGCGGGGCGTTCAGATACGCAGCTGTCGGGCCCGGGCGGGCACCGGCCTTTTCCTGAACATCGAAGGCCCGCGGAGCGAACGTGTGATGCTGGCGGGCAACGACCTAGCCGACGCGGCGAAGGGCTACGAGACGGGCCCCGGGGTGGCCGATGCGGCCGTCTTTGAGATGATGAACCTCTTGGATTGAACTCGCTGGAGGAAGAAAAACGCTATGAATTTGGGCAAGTACTCGTTTGGAATCGGAGACCGTTTCGGCCGGCAGGGCAAGGCGCAGTTGGCCGCTCTGATAAAAGCCAAAGAGCAAGGCCTGGACATCACGCCGGTCTGGAACAAATCGCACCGCGAGCACAGCATCATCGGCACGCAGCCCGGCGACGTGCGCGCCGAGGCCGATGAGGCGGTCGCCGCGTGCGACTGGCAGGGCCCCTACTTCGTGGACGCCGACCATATCGGCTTGTCGAACGTCGATGCGTTCGTGACGGCCAGCGACTTCTTCACGCTCGACGTAGCCGATTTCATCGGCCGGGGCGCAGCCCCTGACGACGTGGACCGCTTCGTGGAGAAGCACCGCGCGCTGCTCGGTTCGGTGCGCCTGGCCGGGATCGAAGAGGCCTTCGAGGTGGACGAGGTGCAACTGAGAGCGATTGCGTCGAAATATCTCGCAGCGGTCGGCGAGGCGGGCAAGGTCTACCGCCATATCGAAACGACGAAAGGCTCCGGCAACTTCATCACGGAGGTCTCGATGGACGAGACGGATGCGCCGCAGACGCCGGTGGAGATGTTGATTATTCTGGCGGCGATCGCCGACGAGGGCATTCCCGCCCGGACCATCGCGCCGAAATTCAGTGGCCGCTTCAACAAGGGCGTGGACTATGTAGGGGACGCGGCCCAGTTTGCTCGCGAGTTCGAGCAGGACGTCGCGGTCATTGCCTTTGCGGTAGAGCAGTTCGGCTTGCCGGCGGATCTCAAGCTTAGCGTGCATTCGGGCAGCGACAAGTTCTCCATCTACGGGCGCATCAACGCCGCGCTGCGCAAGTTCGACGCCGGCGTGCACGTCAAGACCGCCGGCACCACGTGGCTCGAAGAGCTCATCGGCCTGGCCCTGGCCGGCGGTGACGGTCTGACTCTGGCAAAGGACATCTACGCGCGGGCATTGGCGCGGATGGACGAGTTGTGCGGGCCCTACGCTACCGTCATCGATATCGACACCGATGCCCTGCCGGCGCCGGACGAGGTCGAGAAATGGGATGGCCGGATGTTCGCCGGCGCCCTGCGTCACGATCCCGCCTGCGACGCCTATAACCCCAGCTTCCGCCAGCTCCTGCACGTCGCCTACAAAGTCGCCGCCGAAACGGCCCCCCGCTTCCTCGACGCCCTGAAAGAGCACGAGACCATCATCGCCGAGCAAGTCACCACCAACATCTACGACCGCCACATCCGCCCCATCTTCGCGTGACATCTTCTCAATCGTCTGGCGATTGTCGTGTCACAGCGGGCCGAGCGGTCGTGTCTTTATTGCCTGAGTTGCTGCATTCTCGCCATGACTTCAAAAAAATAGGGTAATTTTCCTTGACAACTCTTTTGGCATCGGTAGAATAGGTTCGGAGAGTGTCAGAGGAGAGAGGTCTATCCGTAGGGTACCTCGGCCCGGAAAGTGTGGCGCGCGGACCCTTCTTCGGTGATCATTAGTTGGTAGGAGGAGTGCTATGAAAGGCTTTCGGGACGAGGTGTTTGTTGTATTTTTCTGTGTTCTCTCTCTGGGGTCGCGCAGCGCCTTAGCGGGGATGACAATTCTTGACGACTTCAATCGAGTCGACGGTCCGCTGGGATCCAACTGGACGGTTCAGAATGGGATCTTCGGGATCAGCGGCGAGGCGGCCAAAAACTCGGACGACGACGGTTTGGCCACCTTCAATGGCGTCACTTCATCAGTTCTCGAAGCGGACGTACAGGCCGTCGGGGCCTACCACTACGCCGGACTGGTTTTGAAGTACAAAGACAACAGCAACTGCCTGTTCATGAAAGTGCAGCCCAGTACCAGTAGCGGCGGTTTTGACTATGGGGCGTTCTACTATGGCAACAATGCCGGCTCCGGCACGTGGGGCAAATACTTCGAGCTCGATTCTGCTTTCACCACCGCACACATGCGTGTGGAACTGGCTGGGGACGTTGTGACCATGACGCTCTCGAATATCGATGGTGGCTCCGGCACACAGATCTACACTTGCGCTGGTGCGCCGGACACTGGAGGCACCGGCATCGGGATCGCGGCCAACCGCAATTCCGGCCTAGACAATTTCGCCGCGGATCTGCCGGCGGCGACCCCGGCTCCCGGTGCGCTGCTGCTCGCCGGCGCCGGCGCGAGCCTCGTCGGCTGGATGCGAAGGCGCAAGGCGTTGTAGGAACAACTGAGCCCAACTGGCATTCTGCCGCGCCGCCGGTTATCATGTCAGGCGATGAAGAAGCGGATTCTGATTCCGGTGCCGGTCTTGGCTGTCATCTTGGTGCTGGGCCCGTTGGCGGTCCCGTTCTGCCGGCCCGGGTCTAAGATCAACTGCCGCCGGGAAGAGATCAATATCAAGACGGGCCAGGCTCGCTACTGTCGCTATCTGTGGTTCGTCAAGGTCTCCGAGGCAGTTGAGGACACCGTGCTGTCGAAGGCCCTTGGCGGGGAGTCGGTGGATGCTGCCGATATTGAGCCGTGACAGATGGTCAACACCTTCTCGCCGGCTTGCACGCATTGGCGCCATTACCGGTTCCACGGGGCGCTCGCTCAGGCACGTCTGCTCGATCGCATGTTGAAACGCTTCGCCAGCAATACCGAGCGCGATCGTGAGGTCGCCCGAGAAATTCTCCGGCTCTGGCAGACGACCGGCGGAGTAAACGGCGCGTGCCCCTACCTCTTCAGGGTCTCCCATGCCGACAGGTGGAGCGATGGGAAGTGGAGCCTCGGACAGGCCCCTCGCCCGGGGGCCTTTCTGCCAAACGGCCCCCCCTTCGTACGCGCCCGGTGAAAAAATCTGCTTCTGCGGTAATGCTTTGGGCCGGACGCCCTTCTATATTAGCAGAGATCTCAAGGGCTATAGCCGAGCCTTGGATGCAAGGGACCGTTTGAGTAAGGCAGTGGACACGTGTCGGACCGTAGATTTGAAGTATTGGTAGAGGCCCACGGGCGCAAGGTCATGAATGTGGCCTTGCGGGTTCTGGCCGACGCGGACCTGGCACGCGACGTGTATCAGGAGGTCTTCCTGGCCATCTGGCAACGTTGGAATACGTACGACGACCGGATGAACTGGGGTGGTTATCTCTACCGCGTCACCGTCCGCAAGGCGATGGAGTTGGCCCGGCGTCGCCGGCTGGTACCGGCCGGCGTGGAGGGCCACAGCCGGGCGGACACAAGTGCCGATCCGGATATGGCGCTGCGGTGCGACGAGCTCCAGCAGAGGCTGACGGAGTCTCTGGCGAAACTGTCGCCGCGCCAGGCGGAGGTGTTCGTCCTTTCGCGCATCGAGGGTCTGGACCACGCGGCTATAGCCGGCATCCTCGGCTGTTCGGCGAACAACGTGCGCGTCTCCCTGCACCGGGCCCTCAAGCAGTTGGCTCGCGAGATGAGCGGTTACCGGCGGTAAATGCGATAGGTGAAGCATGCGTGAACATGAACGAATGACAGACCGGCTGCTGGGCCTTGTGTTGGGCGAGCTGTCCGAGCGCGAGGAGGCCGAAGTCAGGGCGCACGCGGCCCAATGCGACCGCTGTCGTGCCGAACTGAGGCGCTTTGAGGAGATACTGGCCTGCGCGGCCCGACGCACAGACCTGTCGTTGGACGACGCAACGTACGCGTCGGCCAGGGATGGCCTCCTGGCCGAAGTAGGGAATGCAGGAAAACGGAACTCTAACGCTCGGCCGTTGCTGCGGCCGGCATTTGCATGGAGAAAAATCATGACCAGTTCAGTGGTAAGATTAGGCGTTGC
>Ga0272444_10004342_pt1 | contig 12529 bp, 6 predicted proteins | sample SSMForm13_FD_201033 | JGI IMG/M metagenome (GOLD analysis project Ga0272444, IMG submission 201033) | Marine sediment archaeal communities from Little Sippewissett salt marsh, Falmouth, MA, United States - SSM-Form-13 | ecosystem: Environmental > Aquatic > Marine > Wetlands > Sediment ...
TCCGAGGACCATCTGCAGTTGACCTTCCACCTGCGCGACGACGTCTACTGGACCGACGGCGTCCAGACCACCGCCCATGACGTCGAATTCTCCTATCGCAAACAGATCGATCCGGTCATCGCCTGGAGCGCCATCCGCTGGAAACAGTTCATCGAGGACGTGGAGGTGATCGATGACACCACCGTCGCCTTCATCTTCAAGGAGGTCTATCCCTACCAGCTGATGGATGCCGGCGTGGGCGCCATACTGCCCAAGCACCTCCTGGAAGACGTGCCCAGCGATCAGTGGCGGAGTCTCGATTTCAACCGCATGCCGGTTGGCAACGGTCCCTTCAAGCTGAAGCGATGGGTCAGTCAGCAGACCATCGAGCTGGTTCCCAACGAGGATTATTACACCGGCCGGCCCTACCTGGACCGTATCGTCTTTCGCGTCATTCCCGATCAGACCAGCCTCCTGGCGCAGTTGAAAAGCGGCGATGTCGACCTGATGGAGTCCATCCCGCCCAAGGATGTGGCCAAGATGGAGGAGGACTTCGCCGCCGGCCGCTCGCCGGTGCGCATCGTCCAATATCCCAGCCGGGCCTATGGATATGTCGGCTGGAACATGGCCCTTCCGCTGTTCGAGAGCAAGGCCGTCCGCCAGGCCTTGACCATGGCCATCGACCGGGACAACCTCATCGAGGCGGTCTATTTCGGACTGGCCGAGCCGTGCGACAGTCCCATCTCACCGATACTGTGGGCCTATAACCCCGATATGCCCAAATTCCCCTACGATCCCCAGCGGGCCCGGGAGATGCTGGCCGAGGAGGGCTGGGTTGATCATGACGGCGACGACTGGCTGGACAAGGATGGACGCAAATTCGAGTTTACCCTGAAGACCAACCAGGGCAACCGCATCCGGGAGGCCATCACCGTCATCGTCCAGGATCAGCTGGCCAAGGTGGGCGTCAAGGTCAATCCCCGGCTGGTGGAATGGACCGTCTTCTCCGATCAGACCAACCGCAAGGATTTCGAGGCCATTGTGGCCGGCTGGAGCGTGGGGCTGAAGGTGGACCTGACCACCATGTGGCACTCGGAGTCGATCAACGATAAGTTCAATTATGTCTCCTATTCCAATCCTCAGGTCGACCGTCTGATCGAGCAGGCCAAGCGGGAGATGGACCGCTCCAAGGCCAAACTGCTGTGGGATCAGGCTCAGCGGCTTATCGTCGAGGACCAACCCTACACCTTTCTCTATATTCCCGAGCAGATCAACGGGATACATGGCCGTTTCCGCGATGTCAAGATGGACACCCGGGGAACCTTTATCTACCCGGAGACCTGGTGGGTGCCGGCCGAGGAGCGCAAGTACTGATGTCCGGCCGGCTCACTCATCCTCCCGGCGGCCCCGGCTTCCAGCGCTTCCTGTTCTTTGAAATATCGGTTCTGGCGGGATGTCTCCTGACCCTCCTGACGCTCGCCTGCGGGGGAGGGGACGGAGGGTTCGGTTCATCCGGAGATGCGTCGGGCGCGACCCGAGGGGGCACGCTGATTATCGGGCAGATCAGCGAGCCGGACGCGCTCAACGACTTCGTATCGACCGATGCCTCGGCCACCGAGATCATGGAGAACCTCCTCTACCTGCCCCTGACCCGATATGACCGGAATCTGGAGATCGTCCCCTGTCTGGCCTCCTCATGGGAATTCTCCTCCGACCATCGCCGGCTGACCTTCCATCTGCGCCGCGATGTCCGCTGGAGCGACGGCGTGCCCACCACGGCACACGATGTGGCTTACTGCTACCGGATGTGGACCGATCCCGAGCTGGCCTGGGCCAACCGGTCCATGCTCGATCTGGTCGATTCGGTCAGGGTGGTGGACGATTACACAGTCACCTTTTTCTTCCAGATTGCGTATGCCGATCAGCTGTCGGACCTGCAGCAGATCATCCAGCCCCGGCACCTTCTGGAGGAGACGCCGGCGCTGCAGATGAGGTCCAGTTCCTTCAATCGTCGGCCGGTCGGCAACGGCCCCTTCGTGCTGGAGAAGTGGGTCAGCAATCAGGTCCTGGAGTTCCGGGCGAACGACGACTATTACGCCGGGCGCCCCTATCTGGACCGGATCATCTTTCGCATCATCCCCGATCAGACCGCCCTGCTGACCAATCTGGAGATCGGGGAGATCGATATGATGGAGGCCGTTCCGCCCAAGGACTACGATCGCATCTCCAGAAACGACCGTCTGCAGGTGTGGGTCTATCCCTACCGAGGCTACGTCTATCTGGGGTGGAATCTTCGCCATCCTCTGTTTGCCAGCCGGCGGGTCCGCCAGGCCCTGACCATGGCCATCGACCGCCGGGAGATTGTCGACGGCCTGTGGTACGGCATGGGACAGATCTGCACGGGGCCGGTGGCGCCGCACATCGGCTGGGCCTATCACACCGGAATCGAGCCCTATCCATACGATCCCGGCAGAGCCCGGGAAATCCTGACCGCCGAGGGATGGGCCGATCACGACGGGGACGGCTGGCTGGACAAAGACGGCCGGCGGTTTCAGTTCGAGCTGAAGACCAATCTGGGCAATCAGATCCGCGAGGATGTCGCCGTCATGGTCCAGCGGGACCTGGCCGAGGTGGGGATCAAGGTTCTTCCCCGGGTCATCGAATGGACCGTGTTCATCGATCAGACCGAGAGCAAGGACTTCGATGCCTTCATTCTGGCCTGGCAAACGGGATTTACCGTCAATCCGACGGACATCTTCCATTCCCGGGCCATCGATGGAAAATACAACATGGGCTCGTATTCCAATCCTGAGGCCGACCGGCTGATGGACCAGGGCCGGCGCTGTCTCGACCGTCAACAGGCCGGAGAGATCTGGCGCCGGTTTCAGGAGATCATCCACCAGGATCAGCCGTACACGTTTCTCTATGTGCCCCCGCGAATCAACGCCATCGACCGCCGGTTCCGCAACGTGCAGATGGATATCCGGGGCGCCCTGCTCGATATCGAGCGCTGGTGGGTTCCAGAGAGTGAGCGGAAGTATTAGACATTCTATGCTGTGAAGCGTTTGGCTGCGGCGAAGGCGAACCTGAGACCATGTGGACCTATATACTGAAACGCATCCTCATCTCCATTCCCCTGATCATCGGACTGGCCACGGTGACCTTCTTCATCATCCACCTGGCCCCCGGCGATCCCATGGCCCTGTATCGCAATCCCGACATCAGCCCAGAGGTGATGGAGCTGATGCGCCGCAATCTGGGCCTGGATCAGCCGCTGCATATCCAGTATATCAAATGGCTGTCCAGCATGGCCCGGGGTAATTTCGGGGTCTCCTTCACCGCCCACCGGCCGGTGCTCGATATCCTCAAGGAAGCCATCCCGAACACGTTGCAGTTGACTTTTCTGGCCCTGCTGCTCGATCTCATCGTGGGGGTGGTCATCGGGGTCATCTCGGCCATCAAGCAGTATACGGCCGTCGACCATGGAATCACCGTCTCGGCTCTGTTCATCTACTCGATGCCCAGTTTCTGGCTGGGCCTGATGCTTATTCTGCTCTTCTCCCTGGTCCTGGGCTGGCTGCCGGCCTCCCAGATGCAGTCGATCAACGCCGATCTTTTCGGCTTCTGGCACCGCCTGTGGGACCGCATCACCCACCTGGCCATGCCGGTCTTTGTGCTGGGCATCGCCACGGCGGCCGGCACGGCCCGGTTCATGAGGGGCAGCCTGCTGGAGGTCATCCGGCAGGACTACATCCGCACCGCCCGGGCCAAGGGGCTCAGCGAGCGGGTGGTCGTATTCAAGCACGGCCTGCGCAACGCGCTGATTCCCATCGTCACCCTGACCGGATTGTATCTGCCCTTTCTGCTGGGCGGCTCGGTGATCACCGAGACCATCTTCGCCTGGCCGGGCATGGGCCGGGTGGCCGTGGGAGCCATCTTCGCCCGGGATTATCCGGTGGTCCTGGCCGTCAACCTGATCGCCGCGGTGATGGTGGTGATGGGTAACCTGCTGGCCGATATCACCTATTCGTTGCTGGATCCACGCATCCGCCTGGATTGACCGGGTCGGAGGAGTGCCATGCCGTCAAAAGGAACGCCTGCCGGACCACCGGCTGATGACCGGCGAGGAAAAGCCCTGGTTATGTCCATCTTTCTGCCCGGGTCGGGATTGTTACTTCTCGGCCAGCGCCGTCTGGGCGGGTGGCTGACGGCTTCCTTTGTGCTGTTTGCGGCCTTCACCATCGGCCGCTGGCCGACGGTGGCCACCGGATTGGTTGGGGGGCGGATCGATGAGCGGGTGGCCGCCCTCTTCCTGCTGGCCGTCATCGCCGGATTATGGTTCTTCTCGCTGTTCAAGGTGCTCCGCTGGGAACGCGGCCTGGCCGATAAGGGCCACAGCCACTGGGAGATCACCAAGACCCAGTTTCGCAAGAACCGGCCGGCTGTGGTGGGACTGGTGGTGGTCCTGTTTCTGTACGTGGTCGCCTTCCTCAGCCCATTTCTGGCCCCTTTCGACCCCAATGCCCAGGAGGATATCGTTCGCTCCCGCTATCTGCCGCCTCTTTCGGGACTGTTTCAGCACGTGCTCGTTCTGCAGAACGGCCAGCGGGTGGCGGCTGAGGAGGTCCGCCGGTCGGACGGTCAGATCTCCTATCGGCCCGCGGCCCGGGATGGGGAACAGAGTCCTGCTGCCGAGCCGGTGATCCTCGATGCCGGCCAGGTCGGCCGTGTCGAACGGCGGCTCAGGCCGGGCTGGTGGCGGGCGGAAGTCCACTGGCTGGGCACCGATAAGTTCGGCCGGGACATCCTCAGCCGGATCATCTACGGCTCGCGGATCTCACTGAGCATCGGATTCGTGGCCGTGGGCATCGCTATCACTTTCGGCACCTTCGTGGGGGCACTATCCGGTTACTACGGCGGCCATGTGGACAACATTATCATGCGCCTGGTGGATATGATCCTGGCCTTCCCGCGCATCTTTCTGGTCCTCACCCTGATCGCCCTGTTCAGCCCCAAGATCTGGCTGATCATCGCCGTGCTGGGGGCCACCGGATGGATGGGCACGGCCCGTCTGGTGCGGGGACAGATCCTGTCCCTCAAGGAGCAGGAGTTCGTCCAGGCGGCCCACGCGCTGGGGCTCAAGACGCGGCGGGTGATCTTCCGGCATATCCTGCCCAATGCCATGGCTCCGATCATCGTCACCGCCACCCTGCGGGTGGGCTCGACCATTCTGGTGGCGGCGGCGCTCAGTTTCCTGGGGCTAGGAGTTCAGCCGCCCACCGCCAGCTGGGGAAATATCATCAACCAGGGAAGAGACAATCTGTTAGGTGCCTGGTGGATCGCCACCTTTCCCGGGCTGGCCATCGTCTTCACGGTGGTGGCCTATAATCTGTTCGGCGACGGTTTGCGCGACGCGCTGGATCCCCGGTTGAGAGATTGACCGATCGCTACAGGAGAAGAAGAGATGGCCAGGCTGCTTGAGATCAAAGATCTGCGGACCTATTTCTACCTCGACGAAGGTGTCGCGAAGGCTGTCGATGGGGTCAGTTTCGAGGTCGATCAGGGGGAGACCCTGGGCCTGGTGGGAGAATCGGGCTGCGGCAAGAGCGTCTCGGCCTTGTCCATCATGCGTCTGATCCCCGACCCGCCGGGCCGGATCGCCGGCGGGGAGATCCTCCTGGGAGGGAAAAATGTCCTCTCCCTCAGCGATGAGAAGATGCGCGAGATTCGCGGCAACGAGGTCTCGATGATCTTCCAGGAGCCGATGACCTCGCTCAACCCGGTCTTCACCTGCGGCAGCCAGATCGAGGAGGCCATCATCCTCCATCAGAAGGTGTCCAAGAGGGAGGCCCGCCGGAAGGCCGTGGAGATGCTCCACCTGGTGGGGATTCCAGCCCCCGAGCAGCGGGTCGAGGAGTACCCCCATCAGCTCAGCGGAGGCATGCGGCAGAGGGTTATGATTGCCATGGCCCTGTCCTGTCACCCGTCTCTTCTGCTGGCCGATGAGCCCACCACCGCCCTCGATGTGACCATACAGGCTCAGATTCTGGAGCTTCTGGCGCGGCTTCAGGAAGAGTTGAACATGGCCGTGATCATGATCACCCACGATCTCGGGGTGATCGCCGAGGTGGCCGACCGGGTGGCGGTGATGTATGCCGGCAAGATCGTCGAATATGCCGGGGTGAAAGAGATCTTCGGTGTCCCGCTGCATCCTTATACCCGGGGTCTGCTGAAATCCATCCCCAAGCTGACCGAATCGAAAGAGCGCCTGGCGGTGATACCCGGCGTGGTCCCTAATCCTCTTGAGTTTCCCCGAGGATGCAAGTTTCATCCCCGCTGCGCTCTGGCCATCGATGCCTGTCGGGATCCGGAGCCGGAGCTCCGCCAGCTGAACCCAGGCCACTGGGCGCGCTGCATACGAGTCCAAAAGGACGGGAGTATCTCATGATCTCCTCGCCAGCCCCCGAAGTTCTTTTGAACGTCCGGGGATTGAAAAAATACTTCCCCATTCGTAAAGGCCTGTTCTCCCGGGTGGTCGGCCATGTCAAGGCGGTGGACGGTGTCGATCTGTTCATCAACCGCGGGGAGACCCTCGGTCTGGTGGGCGAGAGCGGCTGCGGCAAGACCACCGTCGGTCGGGTCATCCTGCGCCTGCTGGATGCCACCGCCGGGAGCGTCCACTTCGAAGGCCGGGATGTCCTGGCTCTGGGGCGACTGGAGCTGAGGACCCTGCGCCAGCAGATGCAGATCATCTTCCAGGATCCGTATGGCTCCCTGAATCCCCGGATGACGGTGGGGGGGATGCTCAGCGAGGCTATCAAAATCCATAAACTGGCTTCCGGCAGCGGGATTAAAAAGCGGGTCGGTGAGTTACTCGATCTGGTCGGCCTCTCGCCTCAGCACGCCCGGCGGTATCCCCACGAGTTCAGCGGCGGACAGCGCCAACGGATCGGCGTGGCCCGGGCCCTGGCGGTGGATCCCAAATTCATCATCGCCGATGAGCCGGTTTCAGCCCTGGATGTTTCTATCCAGGCGCAGATCATCAATCTGCTGCAAGATCTGCAAACCCGACTGAACCTCACGTATCTCTTTATTGCCCATGATCTTAGCGTTGTCAAACATATCAGCGACAGGGTGGCGGTGATGTATCTCGGACGAATCGTCGAGCTGGCCCCCAAAGAGGAGCTCTATGGATCGCCCAAACATCCCTACACCAGAGCTCTGCTGTCGGCCGTGCCCATCGCCGATCCGGGAGCCAAGGGCCAGCGTATCATTCTGCCGGGAGACGTGCCCAGTCCGGCCAATCCGCCTTCCGGATGTCCCTTCCACCCCCGGTGTGTCGAGCGGCTGGACGACTGTCACCAGCGCACTCCCCGGCTGACCGATTTAGGAAATGGGCATTTTGTCAGCTGCTTGATGTATCCTCCTGAAAATAAAGAACCTTCGGACCCATCGGAGAATTCATTCAAGAGGGAATAAGATGCGCAAAAAAAGGGTTGACAAGATATCTCTTCAGTGGTATATTGATCTTCTGGATAATAGTGGAAAACTATATGTGTGAATGTGTTAGCAAAAACAATCTCACTCAGTGCCCCTCAGATAGCCATCGTTCGTAGTTTGAAACTCACAACAACGAAGGAGGTGTCGAGCGAATTTGAGTTGTTGACGGGTATTTGAAACCTTGACGGTGGTGAAAACCTGCCGTCGAAGTGATGCCAAGGACGGTTTGCCGTTCTGACTCGCATCCGTCCCGCGACGCGAGGAAAGGAGTGGGAGGCATGTTGAGACGTACCAGTGTGAGAATTTTCTTTCTGGTTGTGATTCTATCCCTGATCGCTCTGCAGGCGGTCTGGGCCGGCACGACCGGAAAGATCACTGGCCGGGTGTATGACAAAAGCACCGGCGTACCTCTGCCCGGGGTGAACGTGATCATCCGGGGCTCCAGCATGGGGGCGGCCACCAATCTGGACGGTGATTATTTCATCATCAACGTTCCGGTGGGAACCTACACCATGACCGCTTCCATGATGGGTTACAGTCCCTTGGAAGTGCAGAATGTCCAGGTGTCCGCGGACCTGACCACGACCATCGATTTTCCCCTCGGGGAAACCCAGCTGGATATCGTCCGTGAAGTGGTCGTGGTGGCCGAACGGCCTATCGTGGAAAGGGATGTCACCTCCAGCTCGAAGCGGCTCGACGGGGCCACCATCGAGCGGATGCCGGTGACCACCTTCACCGATGTGGTGGCCAATCAGGCCGGAGCCGTGGAGACCGGAGGCGGGTACTCCGGAGGTCTGCACATCCGTGGCGGCCGCGATAACGAGGTGGTCTACGTGGTCGACGGCGTCATCGCCAATGACCCGGTCTATATGCAGCGCGGCGTCAATATCGAGACCAACGCCATCGCCGAGATGTCGGTGATCAGCGGCGGCTTCAATGCCGAGTATGGCGAGGCCATGTCGGGCATCGTCAACATCATCACCAAGGAGGGAACTCCCCACTACGGCGGCAGCGTGGAATATACCACCGATCTGCCGTTGGATGGAACCCGGTATGATTACGGCACCAATAAAGTCGAGATGAGCCTGGGCGGTCCGGTTCCCTTGATGAACAACATGAATTTTTTCGTGTCCAGCGCCCTCGACGACCGGGAAGACCGCGATCCGGGGATTATTGCCAAACCCTATAATGACCTGTTTCGAAACAGCGGCACCGCCAAGCTGACCTTCAAGCCGGCCACCACCCTGAAGATGACCCTGGGGGGCAACTGGGCCGAGACCGAATGGCATTCATACAGCCACAGCCGTTCCAAGGGAAACTGGTTGCAGGAACTTCCCTTGAGCGAAGAGGGCAATCTCCAGGTCAACCTGGCCACCACCCATACCATCAACCAGTCCACTTTCTGGAACCTGAACCTGAGCTACTTCAACACCTGGCGGACGCTCAAGGGGCAGGACGGAAAGAGCTACCTGGAGTGGAAGGCCATCGGGGGCGGGCTGCCCTGGGTGGATTACGCTCGGCAGCATGTCAATGATGCCGGCACGGCCTACGAATCCTGGTACGACACCGAGACCCAGCAGTGGGGCATGCGCTGGGATCCGGAGCTGGGCGATTCCGTGCAGATCACCCCGGACTGGGCCTGGGAGTATTACTACACCCAGGTGGCCAACGATGAAGCCGGATATGCCCATATCGACAGCGTCACCGGCGAGCTGGCCTGGGATTACCTGATCTGGCAGCAGGAGGCCTATAACAGCCGCTGGTACGATACCGGCAACTGGGAGATCCAGGGCGATCAGCTGGTCTATGTTCCCTTCGATCTGGACAAGTATCTGGACGAGGTGGCCAACTCGGAGAGCCACAAGAGCGACGAGTACAACGGGGACATTCACAATTTCTACGGCCACGACTGGGATGATTTTTACCATTTCCGATATGATTTCGTGCCCTGGTATCATGATCGCCAGACCACTTTCTACACCGCCGATTTCTCCATCACCAGCCAGGTGAATAAGAGCAATCAGATCAAGGCCGGCGGCTATTACCGTTTCGGCGAGCTGGAGCTGACCGACATCCAGTTTCTCAATCGGAATCCTTACTCCGATAATTACATGAAAGAACCGGTGTACGCCGCCGCCTACATGCAGGATAAATTCGAGTACGAGGATCTCACCGTGAACGCCGGTGTCCGGTTCGACTATTTCGATCCCAAGTCGGATCATTACATCGATCTGGAAGATCTCAGCCAGGGCATGGACACCGTCGATCCCAAGTACAAGTTCAGTCCTCGACTGGGCATCTCCTTCGCGGTCACCGACAAATCGGTGATGTACGCTTCCTATGGGCACTTCTTCCAGCCGGTGGAACTGGGCGAGCTGTATCAGTCGCTGAATGTCGATTTCACCACCGGCCGGCCCCTGATCGGAAATCCCGACCTGCCACCGCAGAAAACGGTGGCCTATGAGATCGGACTGAAGTACGCCTTCTCGCAGGATATCGCCGGAGAGATCACGGCCTACTTCAAGGACGTTACCGATCTGCTGGCCTCACGCAAGCAGACCTCCCTGTTCCAGGACAATCCGGTGACCTACGACATGTTCATCATCGAGGATTTCGCCGTCATCAAGGGCGTCGATATCTCGCTCTCCAAGCGGGCCTCCGAGTTTCTCTCCGGGACCCTGACGTATTCCTACCTCAATGCCCAGGGCACCGGGTCTTCTCCCCGGGAGGGCTACTATATTTACTCCAGCTCGACCACACCGATTCCCAAGCGGGAGTACCCCCTGGAATTCGATGTGACCCACTCCCTGAAGGTCAATGCCAATCTCTATCTGCCTCCGCAGTACGGACCCGAGCTGGCCTTCTTCAGACCCTTTGCGGATCTGAACTTGAATGTGCAATACAATTATGCCTCCGGACCGCCCTATACGCCGGAGGACAGCCGGGGTAATCCTTCTCCGGACGTGGGCTCGCGGCGGATGCCCTCAACCCAGACGGCCGATATGCGGATCGACAAGATGTTCAACATCGGCGATATGTTCTCCTGGGGTCTATTCCTCGATGTTCGCAACCTGTTCGACGTGGAGAATGTGGTGGACGTGTACCACAACACCGGCGAGCCGGATGATAACGGCAACCCGCCGGACATCGAGGGATATGCTACCGAGGAGGCCTGGCAAGAGGCTTATGAGAACTGGCAGGTGCGCTACAAGGATCCCTTCAATTACAGCAACCCGAGGATCATCCGCATGGGCGCCATGCTGCAGTTCTGATGGATGCGTAACGATCGGAGAATCTGCCATTGACAGGACAGTTTTCCTCACGGGAGGCGAACATGAAGAATTGGAGATATCAGAGGGGTTTTTCCGGCGGATGGCGCCTGGGCATAGCCAGCATCGCGGTGGTTCTTCTCTGGACGGCGATGGCCCAGGGGGCCATGCTGCCCAAGGATCATTCCAGTTCCTGGCCGATCCCTCAGGGTCCGGTGACGATGTCCAAAGCGACACAGGAGTTCGGTCCTGAATCGGCCCGGGTGACCTGGATCGGGGTGGGCAACCTGCGCAAGCTCACCATCACCAATGCCGGGCTGCTGGGATTGTATGAACAGCCCAACGATTGGGCCGGATACGATGGCACCTGGCCGTCCAATACCACCAACTGGAACGGATACTGTGCCGAGTTTCCGGCCGGATCCAACCAGTTCTATAATTTCTCCAACGGCGCCTGGATCGGTGCCATGTATCCCTATGTGCTGGGGACCGACACCACCTGGGTCCCCCGGGTGGCCACCGGAGCCTACACTCCGGACATGTGCCCCATGAGCAAGCTGTATGCCAGCGACCAGATGCTGCCTCCGGAGAGTGACTATGCCGGAGCGGCCATGTTCGCCGCCTCCGGCACCGATCCATTGCCCTATCAGCAGCGGTGGACCTACGCCGATTCTGGAGACATCAATCCCAGGCGCCAGGAAGCTTTCGGACACAACGAGTACGCTCTCGATCCCGGGAATGGCGATATCGTCTCCCTGCAGGACACCTGGTGTGCCTATGGCGACTCGATCGAAGAGGGCCTGGGTAACTTCCTGTGGCCGGCCTTTGGGTATGACACCGACGGACTCGGTCTGCTGGTGGAGCAGAGGACCTACTCCTGGAGCTATGGGACCAGCGCGAACTATGTGTTTATCACCTTTAAGATCACCAACACGAATGATTTCCCGCTGGACAGCCTGTACTTCGGCTTCTTCATGGACAACGATGTCGGTCCGGGAGCCCTGGAGGAGGAAGGGGTCGGCCCCAATGATGACCTGATCGGCTATGATGAGGCCCTCAAACTGGGGTATACCTATGACAACGACCTCCGTGAGCCGGGCTGGGCCACCGCGGCCGGCTATATCGGCTGCGTCTTCGTGGAGACGCCGACCAATCCGGGAGAGGAAGATGAAATCGGGCTGACCGCCTTCTCCACCTGGGTGCGGTCGGATCAGGGCCCCGAGGGCATCGTCGATGACGAACAGCAGGATCCGCTCAAATACGGCGAGCTGGTGGGAGATTCCGACGGTCAGGGTCACGCCATTCCCGACGATCCCGATGATGCCGTCTTCGAGGTCTTCGAGACGCCCCGGGATGTGCGTATGCTGCCCTGCAGCGGTCCCTATCGTCATTTGGGAGCGGGAGAAACGATCTCCTGGACCGTGGCGGTGGTCATGGGCGGCAGCTTGTCAGAGCTGAAGGACAATACCCGCCAGGCCCAGACCCACTTCGACAACGGCTATATCGGCACGGCGCCGCCGCCGCCGCCCGAGCTGGTCCTGACGGCGGGTGACGGCCGAGCCTTCCTCACCTGGGATGATTCTCCCGAGGAGGTGGCCGACGTCATCACCGGAATCCAGGATTTCGAGGGGTACCGGGTCTACCGCAGCACCAGCGGACTGCCGGGCACCTGGGAGCAGCTGGCCGAGTATGATATCGCCGGCGACAGCACCGGCCGGGCCGTTCAGGTGCGTTATACCCGCGGCAACGCCGTGGTCGATATGGGCTTCGATGGATTTCAC
>Ga0272444_10004343_pt1 | contig 12527 bp, 12 predicted proteins | sample SSMForm13_FD_201033 | JGI IMG/M metagenome (GOLD analysis project Ga0272444, IMG submission 201033) | Marine sediment archaeal communities from Little Sippewissett salt marsh, Falmouth, MA, United States - SSM-Form-13 | ecosystem: Environmental > Aquatic > Marine > Wetlands > Sediment ...
CTGTAATCTTTCCATTCACCGTCGTACAGGTCGCCCGCCAGCAATACGAATGCGACCTTTTCTTCGATGGCTAAATCGACGAGATTTTCGAAAGCTTTGCGGCAGGCATTACGAATGGATTCAACAGGTGCAGATTCGTATTTCGATAGACCACGCAGTGGACTATCCAGGTGCACATCGGCTGCGTGAATGAATTTAAACATTACCGCCTCCTGGGACTGTGGGTCTTATAAAAACCTTCTATTATTCAAATTCATCAAAATTGTGGCGTTATTTCGCCCAAATCCATTTATACCACATCGAGGGGCAGGTCTAATCTGGCTTTGTTCTGATTGGTGACTCGAAAATCTTGATCGCACCGATTCCTTTTGATGTCAACGAATTGGTATCGGTTGACATTTTCTTGGAAAGTGGGCTGATCACGGCCCATTTCCTATACCGGAATAACACCACATCGCAGGGTAAGGGCCTCGGCAAGAAATAATGCAACATCTGGCTTGTCTTTTGGCCCGTCACCTGCGTTACATGCGCCGGCACATATCCCGATATGCACCGGCGAATGGGCCTGGGTGACGAACCAAAATCCGGCGCCATATTGTTGAATTATTTATTGCCGTGACCCCAAAATGCTTTTTGCCGATCCAGCAAATATTTGATTTATATGTATGGATTTTGTGATATGCTACACTTTTTTCCTTTTATAGCAGGTTGAAATTGTTAAGAAATAAAAATCGGGGTGTTCAAACTCGGTTTCAAGGAGGGGTTAACCATGGATATGACCCTGTTTGAAAAAATGGAGGCCCCGGAGCTGCGGGAATATGTCAGGTTTCTGCTGTGGCATTACCGGGTGGTGGACGCCTTCTGGTTCATCAAGGTCGCGGAGGCGTTCGATCAGGCCACGGCTGAGCGGATCAATGAGCGGGTTTGGGGACGGGTCGCTGGCATGGGCGCCCGGGATCTCATCGCCCGCTTCGGCATCCGGGAAAAGGGCCTGGAGGGGTTTGTGAAGGCCCTGCGGTATTTTCCCTGGACGATCCTTGTGGGGTATCAGATCGAGGAGCGCCCCGGGGAGGTCCTCATCTCCGTGCCGGTCTGCCCGACCCAGGAAGCCCGGAAAAAACGCGGTTTGGGGGAGTATGTCTGCAAGGAGATGCACCGCCGCGAATTCGAGGGTTTTGCCCGCGAGGTCGACCATCGGATCCGGGTTGAATGCCTCTTCGCCCCGCCGGACCCCCACCCGCCGGAGATGACCTGTCGCTGGCGCTTTACCCTGGCTGAAGTTTAAAAGTTAAGAGGTGGCGCATGAAGATAGTTGAAGTCGGACCCCGGGACGGGCTGCAAAACGAGACCGCACCCATTCCAACCGAGGCCAAGATCGCCTTCATCGATGCCCTTTCCCTGACGGGGGTGGGGGAAATCGAGGTGAGCGCCTTCGTCTCGCCCCGCTGGGTGCCGCAGCTCAGCGATGCTCGGGAGGTTTTTGGGCGGATCGACCGCCAGGAGGGGGTGGTCTATTCGGCCCTGGTGCCCAACGAAAAGGGGCTTGAGGGCGCCATCGAGGCCCGGGCCGACAAGGTTGCGATCTTCACCGCGGCCAGCGAGACCTTCAACCGCAAAAACATCAACACCTCCATTGCGGAATCGTTTCGGCGCTTCAAGCCGGTGGTGGCGGGCGCCCAGCGTGCCGGTCTTCCGGTGCGGGGGTATATCTCCACCGCCTTTTGGTGCGCCTTCGAGGGCAGGATCCCGCCGCAGGCCGCGATCGCCGTGGCCGAACGGCTCTTGGAGATCGGCGTAAATGAGGTGTCGATTTCAGACACCATCGGCAAAGCCTCCCCGGACGAGGTCAAAAGGCTTCTCGATCTTCTGCTGCCAAAGGTTTCGCCGGACAGGGTGGCCGTTCATTTCCACGACACCTACGGCAGGGGGTGCGAAAACGTTGTGGCCGCGTGGTCGCGGGGGATCCGGATCTTCGACGCCAGCGCCGGGGGCCTTGGGGGGTGTCCTTTCGCCCCGGGGGCCACGGGCAATGTGGCCACCGAAGCGGTGGTGGCGGCCCTGGAGGGCCAGGGCGAGACGGTGGGGGTCGACCGGCGGAAATTGGCCCAGGCCCGCCACCTTCTGGACCCGTTTCTGATCCCTGAGCGGCGCTCCCTGCCCCGATGCGACTCCCCCGCCTGTGCCGCCTGCGAATTTGCGGACCAAAAGGGGTGCAGCGCCGGCCCTCGGTAAAGTGGTTAGCGGCCGTCCCGCGGGCCGGAGGGTTCGCGCAGGTGCCGCGCTGCGCGGGCGATGAGGTAGGCGCTGACCGGGGCGGTGGCGAAGAGAAAGAGGGTCACGAGCAGTTCGTGGAGGCTCAGGCCTTCCCCGCGGCCGCTGAAATGCAGGGCCGAGGCGATGAGGATGCCGCCGACGCCCAGGGTGGTGGCCTTGGTCGGCCCGTGCAACCGGGTGAAGAGGTCGGGCAGGCGGGCCAGGCCGATGGAGCCGATGAGGGCGAAGACCCCGCCGATCAGCAGGAAGAGGGAGATGAGCGCTTCGAGAACGTTTGACGTCATGGGCCACTCCTATTCGATGATGTCGCCGCGCAGGAGGTACTTGCACAGGGCCACGGTGCCGACGAAGCCCATCAAGGCGATCAGCAGGGCCGCTTCGAAGAATTCCGTCAGGTCCTGGTGGATGCCCAGGAGGACCAGCAGGGCGATGGTGTTGATGGCCATGGTGTCGAGTGCCAGGATCCGGTCGGGCAGGCCGGGGCCTTGGCACAGTCTCCAGAAGTTCAGCACCAGGGCGGCGCCGATGCAGAAGAAGGCCGCCTGGATGGCGATGGTTAGCATGGGAAGATCTCCTTCAGGGGAGCTTCGTAGCGTGTCTTGATGTGTGCAACCAGTTCGGCCTCGTCGTCCAGGTCCAGGACGTGGATGAGCAGGGTGCTGCGGTCCGGGGCCAGGCCGGATGAGACCGTTCCGGGGGTAAGCGAGACTGTGTGGGCCAGCACGGTGATGGCGAAATCGTTTCCGAGTTCCAGCGGGAGGCGGATGAAACCCGGGCGCAGGCGCCGCGCCGGGCCGAGGATCAGGCGCGCCACGGCGAGGTTGGCGATGACGATGTCCCAGAGAAACACGGCGATGTAGGCCGCCACGGCCAGGGGGCGGGCCATGCGCGGCCTGTCGGGCCAAAACCGCGCCGTGAAAAGCGGCAGGCCTACCGCCAACACGGCTCCGAGGACCATCTGCCCCGGTGCTGCGGAGTTGGCCAGCAGAAGCCAGACGAGCCAAAGAAACAGGCTGAAGGTCGGCTGCGGGAACCAGGTCTTCATGGCCTCCCCCCTCCCAGGACGGCCTGGATGTAAGCTTCGGGGTTGATGAGCTGTGCCGCGGCTTCACCGGCGTAGCGGGCCACCGGGTCGGCCAGGACCGCCAGGGCAAGGCCGGCCAGGAGAAGCGCCAGCGCCGGTGCGAGCCCGGTCCAGGAGACGGGTGCCCCGGAGATCGATACCCCCTCGGTTCTCCAGAACAGCACACTGCCGCAGCGCGCCAGGGCCCACAGGCCCAGCAGGCCGCCGGCCAGGACAACCGTCCACACCCATAAGGCCTGTCCGGTCGTGGTCCCCTGAAGGAGCAGGACCTTGCCGATGAAGCCCGAAGATGGCGGCAGACCGGCCACGGCCATGGCTCCTAGCAGGAAGGCCGTTCCCAGCCTGCCGGCCTGGGAGAGGGGCGGCCCGGGGGCCAGGGTGTCCCCCACGGGTCCGCGCTGACGGGCGATGTGACCTGAGAGCAGGAAAAGGCCGCCGCTGACCAGGGTGGTGTGGGGCATGTAGTAGAGGGCCGCGGCGATGCCGGCCGCGCTCCACAGGCCGATGCCGGCCAGCAGGGTCCCCACGGAGACGATGACCAGGTGGGCCAGGATTTCCCGCAGGCTCTGGCCGCCCAGGATGCCCAGTGTTCCCCAGACCACGGTGGCCAGCGCCAGGGGAAGGAGCAACCCGGCGGCCTCGGGAAGCGGCCCGCCCGGGGTGAAGATCAGGGACTGGGTGCGCAGGACGGCGTAGACCCCGACCTTGGTCATGATGGCGAAGAGGGCGGCCACGGAGGGCAGCGCGGCGGAGTATAGGCCCGGCAGCCAGGTCATGAGCGGCAGCACGGCGGCCTTGAGACCGAAAACGGCCAGCAGCAGAAGCGAAGCGGCGCGCAGCAGCGCGATTTGCCCGGGGGAGGCGCCCGCCACGGCCCCGGCCAGATCGGCCATGTTGAGGGTGCCGCAGGCGCCGTAGACGGCGCCAAGGGCGACGAGGAAGAGGCTGGAGCCGACGAGGTTCAGGACCACGTAGCGCAGGGCGGCGCGCGTCCGTGCAGGCCCCGAGCCGTGCAGGGCCAGGCAGTAGGAGGCGATCAGCAGGATTTCGAAAAAGACGAAGAGGTTGAAGAGGTCGCCGGTCAAGAAGGCGCCGTTAACGCCCAGCAGCTGGATGGGAAAGAGAACGTGAAAGTCCCTGCCGCAGCGGTCGTCGCCGGCGCAGGCATGGACCAGGACGGGCAGGGCCAGCAGGGCCGTGACCAGGAGCATGAGGGCGCTCAGCCGGTCCAGGACCAGTACGATGCCGAAAGGTGCCGGCCAGCCCCCCAGGGCGTAGGTTTCGATCTGACCCCCGGCGGCCCGCGCCGTCAGCAGGATGGCGGCCAGCAGGACCCCTGCCGTGGAGACGATCGACACGCACCGCTGGGCCGCAAGACCCCTGCGCACGCGCTGCAGGTTGATCATGCCGGCGACCAGGGGCAGGAGCAGGGGGGCCAGGATCAGGTGGTTCACGGGACGTCTCCTTTGCCGTCGACATGGTCGTTGCCGAGTTCGCCCCGCGCCCGCAGGGCGAGGATGACCACGAAGGCGGTCATGCCGAAACCGATGACGATAGCTGTCAGTACCAGGGCCTGGGGCAGGGGGTCGGCCGTTGACCCGGCGCCTCCGGCCAGGGGAGGCGCGCCGGTCACCAGCCGCCCGCTGAAGAAAAGAAAGAGATTGACCGCGTAGGACAGGAGCGAAAGCCCCAGGACCACGGCGAAGGTTCTGGCGCGCAGGACGAGGTAGGTCCCGCAGGCCGTCAGCACGGCAACGGCAAGTGCAGCCAGGGCTTCCATCAGGCTTCCCTCCCGGCGCGCGCGCTGCGCCGTTTCAATTTGCCCAGGTTGGCGAGGATCAGCAGGATCACCCCGACCACGGTCAGAAAAACGCCCAGGTCGAAAACCATGGCGCTGGCCAGCTCGAATTCCCCGATCACAGGCAGGTGAACGTGCCGGAAAGCCGAGGTCAGAAAGGGCCGGCCCAGGAAGAGGCTTACGGCTCCGGTGGCCGAAGCGATGAGGACGCCGGTGGCGATGAGAGGGTGGAAGGCCTGCCGCCACTGCTTCTGGGTCCAGGCGATGCCGCTTGCCATGTACTGCAGGACCAGGGCCACGGCCGCCACCAGGCCGGCGATGAACCCGCCGCCGGGGGCGTTGTGCCCGCGCAGGAAAAGGTGGGCCGCCACCAGCAGGGCCAGCGGCAGTAGAAAGCGCGTCATCTGAGAGAGGATCAGCGGGTGCCGCTCGCCGGCCCAGGGCCGTCCGTTCTGGTCGGCCTGCGGTACGGGCAGCCGCAGGTTGTAGAGAAGTGCGAAAATGCCGATGGCGGCCACCGCCAGGACCGTGATCTCCCCGAGCGTGTCGAAACCCCGGAAGTCCACCAGGATGACGTTGACCACGTTCTTCCCGCCGCCGCCGGGTATGCTCTGATCCATGAAAAAGCCCGAGATGGACGCGTGGGGCCCGGTCAGCATGCCCCAGGCCGCGAAACCGACCCCGCAGCCCATGGCCGAGGCCAGGGCCAGGTCCCGCACCTTACGCCAGGGCGGGGATTCGGGCGCGTGGCGCTGCGGGAGAAAGAAAAGCGCCAACAGGAGGAGCATGATGGTCACGACCTCGACGGAGAGCTGGGTCAGGGCCAGGTCAGGGGCCGAGAAACGCACGAACGCCAGGGAAACCAGCAGGCCCACCACGCTCAGGGCGACGACGGCCTTCAGGGGCTGCCGGTGCCATAGCACCGTTAGCAGACCGGCGGCCAGCAGAAGCGTTACGCCGATAAGGGACAGGGTGTCCACCGGGGTGCCGGGAATCTGCATGCCGGCGACGGCAGGGGCCAACGGTATGAGCATGGCCGCGGCCGCGGCGGCGAGGAGCAGCCCCGCGGAGCGTTGCAGGGATCCGTTGTCCAGGAAGCACTGGGCGTCGCCGGCGATCCGGCTGAGAAACCCTTCCGCGGCACGGAACATGGCGGCCGCGTCGGGTCGCAGCGTCATGGCTTCGTGGCAGGCGAAGAGGCGCCGGCGCATGCCGTAGAGGGCCAGTCCACCGCCCAGCGCCACGACGCTCATCAGCAGGGGGGTGTTGAAGCCGTGCCAAAGGGCCAGGCTGTATGGCGGCAGGTCGTGGCCGACCACGTTCGCCGCGGCAACCGCAAGGAAGGGGCCCACGGTCATGGCGGGCAGGATGCCCACCAGCAGGCAGAGGCCCGCCAGGATCTCCACGGGGATCTTCATGAAGCGCGGCGGCTCGTGGGGCGGGTATTTGGGAAGGTCCCGGGGCTCGCCATTGAAGAAGACGTCATGGATGAAACGGGCCGAGTAGGCCACCGAAAACACCCCGGCCAGGGTGGCGGCGACGGGGAGGATCCACCCCGCAGAGCCCAGCAGGTTGGCGTGCAGGGTTTCGGCGAAGAACATCTCCTTGGACAGGAACCCGTTCAGCAGGGGCACCCCCGCCATGGCCGCCGATGCGACCATGGCCAGGGTCGCCGTGTGGGGCATGTAGCGCCACAGCCCGTTGATGCGGCGCATGTCGCGGGTGCCGGTCTCGTGGTCGATGATGCCCGCTGCCATGAAGAGCGAGGCTTTGAAGGTGGCGTGGTTGACGATGTGGAACACCCCGGCGACGGCGGCCAGGGGCGTGTCCAGGCCGAAGAGCAGCGTGATCAGGCCCAGGTGGCTGATGGTGGAATAGGCCAGCAGGCCTTTGAGGTCATGCTGGAAAAGGGCGATCCAGGCCCCCGCGATCAGGGTGGTCAGGCCGATGCCGCCCACGGCGAAGAACCAAAGGTCCGTGCCGGAAAGAGCCGGGTAGAGCCGGGCCAGCAGGAAGACCCCCGCTTTGACCATGGTCGCCGAATGCAGGTAGGCGCTGATGGGCGTGGGCGCCGCCATGGCCCGGGGCAGCCAGAAATGGAAGGGGAACTGGGCGGACTTGGTGAAGGCCCCGGCCAGGATGAGCGCCAAGGCCGGTGCATAGAGCGTGTGATCCCGGATCAGGTCGCCGCGCTGCAGAATGAGGGATATCCGGTAGGTCCCGGCCGCCTGCGCCAGGAGCAGGAAGCCGGCCAGCATGGCCAGGCCCCCTGCGCCCGTGACGATCAGGGCCATCCGGGCGCCCTGTCGCGCATCGGCGCGGTGCTGCCAATAACCGATGAGCAGAAAGGAGGAGAGTGAGGTCATCTCCCAGAAGACCAGCAGCAGGAGCAGATTGTCGGACAGGGCCACCCCGAGCATGGCGGCCATGAACACCAGCAGCAGGCCGTAAAGGCGGCCCAGGGAATCCTTTTCCGAAAGGTAGTAGCGGGCGTAGAGGACGACCAGCATGCCGATGCCCGCGACGAGCATCACGAACAGGGCGGAGAGCCCGTCCAGGCGCAGGCTCAGGTCGAGACCCGCCCCGGGCAGCCAGGAGAGCTGCACCTGCGCCGGGGTCCCCTGAAAGGCGTGCAGGATGGGCGAGGCGGCCAGCAGGAGGGTGCATGCCGCAACGGCGAGGGCCGCCCAGGTGCAGGCGTTGCGCCCCCATCGTGCGGCCAGGGGCGGCAGCAGGGCGCCCAGGAGGGGAAACGCAATGACAAGCAGAAGATTCATGTTCTCTGGTGGCCAGGTGTTGCATGCCGGCGGGGGTGGTGGTGCTGGGACGTGCCTGCGGGAATTGTCCCTTCAAAGAACCCCCGGCGACACGGCAGTGTCGTATTGCCTTGGATGCCTGAAGACGAGGGATATTTACATGGCCTGCTGCGAAAGTGCAAGTTCGAACCAAAATCCGGCGCCATCTTGTGGAATTATTTTTTACCACGACCCTGACCGAAAAAAACAGCATCTTGATTTTGGCGGGTACTTACTTTAAACGACTTTAAACGGCGATTTATCTTGGGCGGCGAGGAGAAGCTCGGATGGCTTTGGGGAGCGCAATGCATCTCTGGAGGTTTGCGTTGGCAGCGGCGATTGCTGTGGCGGTGTTGCTCGCGTCATTGCAGGCTAGCGCGCATGCCAGGGAGGAGGCCGGCAAGGCTGCGGCGGATGAGGCGATTTCCGGACAGGCTTTCCGGGATTGGCTGGATCTGCTGCGCAACGAGGCGCGCGGCAAAGGCATCTCGGATGCCACCCTGGACGCGGCCCTGGCCGATATTGCGCCGCTGGTGGCCGTGATCGAACTGGACCGGCGCCAGCCCGAGTTTACCCAGACCTTCTGGTCCTACCTCCGTCAGCGGGTCAGCGACGAGCGGGTGAAACGCGGCCGGGCGCTGCTGGTGAAACATCGCGACCTGCTGAACGAAATTTATGCCCAATACGGCGTTCCGCCGCGCTATCTCATCGCCTTCTGGGGACTGGAGACAAATTTTGGCGACTATCTGGGCAGCTTCCCTGTGATCGACGCCCTGGCGACCCTGGCCTACGACCGGCGCCGCGCCCGTTTCTTCCGGGGGGAACTGCTGGGGGCGCTGCAAATACTCGAGGAAGGACACATCGCGCCGGCTGCGATGACGGGCTCCTGGGCCGGGGCGATGGGGCAGATGCAGTTCATCCCTTCCACCTTCATCGGCTACGCCGTGGATTATACCGGTGACGGACGCAAGGACATCTGGGGCAGCCTGCCGGATGCCTTCTCCTCTGCGGCCAATTTCCTTTTCAAGCTGGGCTGGCGGGCTCAGGAACCCTGGGGCTGGGAGGTGCTCCTGCCGCGGGACTTCGATTTGATGTTGGCTACGACGCAGATCAAAAAGACGCTGACGGCGTGGTCGGCGCTTGGGGTGCAGCGGACTGACGGCAAGCCATTGCCGCACTTGGAAAGGGAAGGCGCCATCCTGCTGCCCCAGGGCCACAAAGGCCCCGCGTTCCTGGTTTACGACAACTTCCGTACCATCATGCGCTGGAACAATTCCATCAACTACGCCCTCTCCGTCGGCCATCTGGCGGACCGCATCGCCGGGCTGCCTGAGCTTGCGACGGGTCGTGAGGCGGAGCACAAGCCGCTTTCGCGCGACGCGATCGGGGAGATCCAGCAGCTTCTCAACCGCCTCGGCTTCGAGGCCGGCGCCGTGGACGGCCTGCCGGGTTCCCGCACACGCACCGCGATCCGCGCCTTTCAGCAGAAGCATGCGTTGCCGCCTGACGGCTATCCCGAGCCGGCTTTGCTTCAAAGACTGCGGGCGGCAGCGGCAACCCTGCCATGAAAATGGGCCGATCGGATTTTTACCGGAAAGCCCTCCGCCGGGTTGTGGCACGGCGAATAATCCTCTGACCGGCTTGAGGCGCGATTGCTCATGAAACGGCGCATCCCATTTCTGATCGCAGCGACCTTTCTGGTCTGCGGGCTTTTTTGTCCCGGCCCCGCCTTTGCCTTGCGGAGCTTCCTGATGGAACCCGGGACCGGCGTTTACGGCGTCACGCGCATGGTGCAGGCCCGCGAGCAGGACACGCTGCTTGACATCGCACGCGAGTTCGGGCTCGGGTACAACCAGATCATCGCGGCCAACCCGGGCATCGACCCCTGGGTGCCGCCCCAGGGCAGCCTGGTGCGCCTGCCCCTGACCTTTGTGCTGCCCCGCGAACGCCCGAAATCCGGCGTGCTCGTGAACCTCGCGGAGATGCGCCTTTACTTTTTTTTCGCCAACGGCGGGCATGACTTCTTTTTCACCGCGCCCATCGGCATCGGTCGGGAGGGCTACCTGACGGAGATCGGGGAATACAAGGTCAAGAGCAAGACCCCCAACCCGACCTGGGTGGTGCCCGAGTCCATCCGCAGCGAGGAGCCGGATCTGCCGGCCGAAGTCCCGCCTGGCCCGGACAACCCGCTGGGGGATTTCGTCTTCCGACTTTCCAGAAATCTCTACGCCATCCACGGGACCAACAAGCCCTGGGGCATCGGCCGCAGGGTCAGCCACGGCTGCATCCGCATGTACCCGGAGGACGTGGGCGCACTGTACCCGCTGGTGCCGGTGGGCGCCGTGGTCAAGGTCGTCTACGAGCCCGTCAAGTTCGGTTGGGGGAACGGGAAGCTGTGGATCCAAGTCTTCGAGGATTTCGAGGAAAGGCTTGTTTCGCCCCTGGAGAAGGTCGTGGAGGAGCTCCTGGATTACGAGATGGCCATAGGCCCCCTGGATGTCGATCGCGAGGCCCTCTTAGGGGCCCTGGACGAGAAGACGGGGGTGCCTATGGCCGTGGCGCGGCTCCGGAAGGAATAGTGCTATTTTTTAAGGGACTTGTCGAAGATGCGCTCGGTCTTCAGGGCCGCGGCCTCGGCGCGCTCGGACGCCATCTCGGCCCTGGTGGCCGACTGCTCGGCGCTGCCCGCCGCCTTTTCGATGCGCAGGCCCATCTCCTCGAGCCTCTGGCTGGCCGCCTCGGCCCTGTCCGCCGCGGCCTTGGCCTCCTCGGCCGACTGCCGGGTGCTTTCCAGCAATGCCCTGTCCTCCTGGCTCAGACTGGCACACCCCGCAAGCGCCCCAAGAAAGAAAGCGGCAAAAAACAGCGTCATGGACAACGTTCGGGTCATTTTTTTCGTCATCATCGTTTCTCCTCCTTTGCTTTGAGGGTCGCGGCAAGAAATAATGCCATAATATGGCGAAGGATTTTGGTTCGTCATCAAGGCACACCCGTTGGCGCATATCGAGATATGTGCCGGCGGATGTAACGCCGAGGACGGGCCAAAAGACAAGCAAGAGGTGGAATTATTTTTTGCCGAGGCCCTGAGTGTTACCATTACCCTTTTAGGACCGTATGTTACTCCCTCCCGATTTTAGAAGTCAATTGCTATTGACGTTGCTGCTGACTTTTTCCGTGACCAGTGCCCTGGCTGCTGACCCCTCAACGGCGCCCAAAAGAGTCCTGGTCATCGACAAGGCCGCACAGAAACTGAGCGTCTTTGTCGACGGCCGGCAGGTGGCCCGCTTCCCCGCCACCTTCGGTATCGACCCCGTTTCGGACAAGCGCAGGATCAACGATCTGGCGACTCCCGAGGGCCTCTATTTCATTACCTACAAGAAGAGCCGGACCCGGTTTTACCGCACCCTGGGCCTTTCCTTCCCGAATCTGGCCGATGCCCAGCGGGGCCTGGCCGCGGGCATCGTCTCCGTGGAGGAATACGGGAGGATTCTCGAGGCCGTGCGCAGATCCCGCCCGGCGCCGTGCGACACGGGGCTGGGCTGCGCCATCGCCATTCACGGCGGGGGGGTGTACCGGCAATTCGGGGAGTTCACGGAGAGGGACTGGACCGACGGTTGCATCGCCCTGGACAACTCGGACATGGCGGTGCTCTTCAATCTTTGCCGGCCCGGGGACCCGGTGCTTATCTTCAACAGCGCCCAAAACCTCTTCGGCCTCATCAGGCCGTTCACCCAGGTGCGCAACCTGGACGACCAGGGCCTGCCGGTCTGCCCTGACGGGGTCTGCGCATACCAGGCCGATCTGCGGACACGGCTGGGCCGGACCGGCGTAACCGTGAGAGAGGGCGGGGCGCATGGATTGTCCCTGGAGGTCGTGGTCCACGGCGAGGGGGCGAACCGTCCGGCCCTGGTCCTCGTGGACCGCAATGCGGACGGCGAGATGTCTTTTCTGGACAGCGCCGAGGGGCCGATCGTGGATGGGGCAGCGCCGGGGTCGGCCTACGAATTGGTCAGAACTGCGATTGTCGCCGCCCTTTCCTCCGGCGGGATGCCCCGCCTGGATGGCGGGCGATAGCCTGCTGTCTTGGCGCGCCAGGAGGATGGCGCCGGATTGTGGCTCATCTGCGGGCATGCGTCGCCGCTTTTCCGGGCGCCGTTTCCGACGTGCCATTCCAAAGACCGGGGGGGTTAAGGGGTCTTCCTGGGATCAGACCGACCCCGGTGGGTCTGCGCGAGCTCCTTTTCCACCGTGTCGAACCACCACTGCTGCCATCTGGGGTTGAAAGACATGGAGGTGTCCTCGTCGAACTCCCCATGCCGCTTGAGGTTGGCCTCCATGGCGGCGTTGATCTTCTCCTTGACCTGGCGAAACAATTCCGCGCGCACCGCCTGCGGGGTCGGTTGGATCACCATAACCTCGGCTGCCCATTTTTGGGTGTCCCGGGTCAAATGGCGGGCCGCAATCTCCGTGAGCGCGAAGTGGATTTGTTCGTGCTGCAGCACATAGCCGCGCATATTGGGCGCGAGGGTGGGGTTCCACCACGATCGATCGGGCAGCATGACGGCTTCGAAAGCCA
>Ga0272444_10004347_pt1 | contig 12526 bp, 11 predicted proteins | sample SSMForm13_FD_201033 | JGI IMG/M metagenome (GOLD analysis project Ga0272444, IMG submission 201033) | Marine sediment archaeal communities from Little Sippewissett salt marsh, Falmouth, MA, United States - SSM-Form-13 | ecosystem: Environmental > Aquatic > Marine > Wetlands > Sediment ...
GTTGGATGGGTCGCAAGGGCCTTGGCCAGTTCCAGTCGCTTACGATCCAGAAGCGGCAGCGTCCCCACCAGGATCCTGGATTTGTCGGTTAATCCGCAAAGATCGAGGATTTCAACACAGTGCCGCTTGGCGTCCTTGTAAGATCTTCCTGCTCCAAAGATGGACCCGACAAGAACGTTTTCAAGAACCGTCATGTTCAAAAAGGGCCTGGGAATCTGGTAGGTGCGCGCAATGCCGGCTCGACATTTCTTATAGGTCGGATCAAAGGCGATATTGGTCTCATTGAAAAAGACCTCACCCGCATCAGGTTTGATCTCGCCCGAAATAAGGTTGAAAAGCGTGGTCTTCCCTGCGCCGTTCGGACCGATAATCCCGAGTATCTCTCCCCGTTCCACTTCAAAACCGAGATCGTGGACGGCGATCACTTTCCCGAAAGATTTGGTTAGCGCATTGACCTTGAGTATTACCGGCATCTGCCGTTCCCTGACCCGACCACCGGTCGGTCACTGGATTTGCGTGTTTTCATCACTTTCCAGGGACCGCCGGGATGGATTATTATATGCCTGAAGATTGATCCAACGGATCCGTCTTCTGTGATGTGACACAGGAAGCATTAGAATGTAACGCCTTCCCCAAATCCGGGGAAGGCGAACCCATGTCTGCTAACCGGGAATGGGAAAAATCATCTTCCCTGTTGTGGGTATATTGGGATGCTGTTTGTTGTAGGTAATCTGAAGGTCCCATGGCCATTTGGTGCCCTTGGTCCATTGCCCCCCCACCAGCGGGGTCAGCGCGAAGTTTTTATCATTGAACCGTATAGGCCCTACAACCGTGTTGAGATTGGTCTGGACCAGAGATTCCCTGATCTTCTTCTTGTCCAGGGAACCGGCGCGTTTCAATACATCGGCCGCAATTTCAAAGGCGGCGTAGTCAAAGCCGAGGGGCTGGGTCCACTCCCTCTTGGTATCCTTTGTCCAGAGTGCAGCCAATTCTTTACAGGACATGCCATTCAGAGACGACTTGAACGGGTGCCATGGTGTCCACCAGATCTCGGAACTGAGACCCATGGGAAGGTTCCCTCCGAGCGCGTTTACTGCCGCAGGAAATAGGATGGCCTTGCCGATGGTGGCGATCTTGGGAATGAATCCCTGCTGATGGCACTGGCGCCAGCAGGTGGCCCAATCCGGAGGAATGGGTACCCCGGTGAGGATTTCAACTTTCTCTTTTTTCCATGTACTGATGAAGCTGCTGAAGTCCTGCATACCGTAGGGGAAACGGCCTACATCTACCACCTTATATCCCATGGTTTTGAGCTTTTTGGTAAATTCCTGTGCCCATACGGTTCCATCGGGATCATTGGGCCAGAAACCGCCCACTACCTTGTTGGTGTTCTTGGCGAATTCGTCCCACATGCCGGTGAAAACGGTGATAATGTCGCCCAGGCTCCAGAAGTAATGGAATGACCACTTGTAAGGTCCGCCGGTCAGCCAGGGCTCGATGGGCGCCACCGAAGAGATGCAGGGCACCTCATACCGTTCACACATGGCGTCCACCGGATTGACCGTATCGGGGGTGTGCAGCACGATCATCAGGTCCACTTTGTCCTGTAGAATGAGCTTTGACGCTACCTGAGCGGCCTTGGTGGGATTGCTCTCCGTATCCACGGACTTGATTTTGATGGGGAGTTTCTTGCCGAGTTCTTTGATAAAAATCCCACCATCCTTGTTAATCTCCTGTTCAGCCAGTTTGTCCGCGTATTTGGAGGTTTCTCCGAAGGCGGCTATGGGACCTGTGGCCGGTGTGGGATGGCCGATCAGGATATAGTCCCTTGCCGCATGGGATGTTTTGGGTAAGAGCAAGGGGGCTCCGGCTGCAGCAATGCCCGCAGCGGTCACGGATTTGATAAAATCTCTCCTGGTAATGCCTTTCTGCCAAATCTCTTTGTTCCCCATAGTGTCACCTCCAATGACGTTGCCGCAGTCCCTCTGCCTGCGGCGGGTAATAGGTTTCAAGCGAGAATCCTTGCGCTATTCCTTTTTTTCTCCTTTCCTGTAAAATGTGCCGTTTCACCTGAGCTGAAACAGACGGACGGCGTTGCCCGAAAAAACCTTCTCCTTTTCCTCTTCTGAAAACACTTCGTCCACCAGGGTCATATTGTCCTCCACCGTGCCCGAGGCCCTGTGGGGATAGTCGGTGCCAAAAAGGAGCCGGTCGATCCCCATATATTCTCGAGCACACCGGATTGCAGGGGCGTGCATGGCGAGGGTATCGATATATACATGCTCGCGATAGGCCTCGGAAGGCATGCGGGACGCCTCTATCTGAATCACCTTTTTGTAACGTTTAAAGGCCGTGTCGATTCGGCCCATCATATAGGGGGCCATGCCCCCCAGGTGGGAATGGATCACTTTCAATCCAGGCAGTTTCTCAAAAAAACCATGGAAGAGCATGAGGGTAAGGACCATGGTGGTATCCAGCGTGAAACCGAAGAGCTGGAGGGGTAAACCGACCTTCTGCATGGCATCCGTGGTAAGGGGCCGAAAGGAGGGATGAATCTTGACCGGCACCCCCAACCCGGCCGCCTTTTCAAAGATGGGATAGAAACGCGGGTCGGTGGCCAGGACCCCGTCAACGCTGGAAAACATCTGGAAACCCTTCGCACCCAGGTCTCCGTGGGCCCGGTCCATTTCCTTGAGGGCTTCGTCCACATCCCTCGGAGGCAGTGTGCCCAAAAAATGGAATCGATCCGGCCACGCACGGCAGATTTTTCCAAAGATATCGTTGACTTTTATCGCCCATTCAATGCTCTCGGTTACCGGAAGCTCCGCCACGCCGGGGCAGGTGTGAGACAGGACCTGTACGTCGATACCTGCGGCATCCAGGTCCCTTGTCCTGGCCTCGATGTCGAAATCCCCGGGCTTGTCCACGTGACTTGTGGCCAGGGCACCGACCTTGGCCACGCCCGATGTGGGCCCGGTCCACTCGAAGCGGGGCTCCTCCGTCCTTTGGGACAGGTAATCCAGCCACGGCTTGGAGTAGAAATGGTTGTGGATATCAATAACCTTGATGCCGTCTTTCATGTGAATCCCCCCTGACGGTTTCTTGTTTAGCCCGATTTTGTAGGAGGAAGGACTGCCTGTTTTGATTTTCCCTGGAACGTCACTTGAGCAGATACCTCGCTATTAGAAGCTTTTGAATCTCTTCGGTGCCTTCTTCGAAATGATAAGAGCGTGCATCCCGGAAATGCCTCTCTAAGGGGTAGGCGCTAGTATAGCCGATACCTCCATGAATCCGCAAGGCCATTTCAGACACCCGGGTCAAGACCTGCTCGCCAAACATCTTGGCCATGGCAGCCTCCTTAACGATATCCTGGCCCTGATCAAACTTCCATGCGGCTTCATAGGCCAGGAGCCGTGCAGCCTGGATTTCGGTTCCCATCTGTGCAATATTGTTCTGGATGGCCTGTCGCTTGGTAAGAAGTTTGCCAAAGGTGGTTCGTTTCTTCGCATAGGCGATGGCCAGATCCAGCATTTTCTGGGCCAGTCCGACCTCGCAAAAGGCGATGGAGACCCGGCTCAGGTGAAGCATCCCGAAGGCTACATCGAGGCCCTGGCCTTTTTGACCCAGAATGTTGGCCTCGGGTACCCGACAATCTCTGTAGATTACGTTGTAGTGACGCGGGCCGATGCATCCCATCATCTTTTCCATCGGTTCAAGGGTCAGCCCTTTGGTGGGAACGTCCACCAGGAAGGACGTAATGCCTTCTTCAGTGGCCGCAAAGGCGTACACCAGCTTGGTGTACTTAGGGAAGAAGGTGATCAACCATTTGTGCCCGTTCAGGATATATGCATCGCCATCCCTGACGGCCTTTGAATTGATATCTCTGCCCGTCCCCGCATCGGGTTCCGTTAAGCTGTTGGCCGACCAAATTTCTCCGGTTGCCAGTTTCGGCAGGTAGCGCTGTTTCTGTTCCTCTGTGCCGAAGTAGAGAAGTGGTCTCCAGAACAAACCGTTCATGGTGTGAGCGATGAGTCTGACCGTGGCATACGCCTTGGCAATCTCTTCAAGGATTGTGAACCATTCCGTAACGGTCCATCCTTCGCCACCATATTCTTTGGGAATCGTGAGGCCAAAGAAGCGAAAACGACCGTTCCTCAGTTCTTCCACCAGCTCTTGCGGGATCCTCTCTTCTTTTTCCAACGGTTCTGATAAGGGGTTAAGCACATTTTCCACCCATTCCCGGGCATCTTGCTTGAGTTTTAAAATATTTTCAGGAAGGCTGAAGTCCATACCTTGCTCCTTTCTGCCTATCCGATCATGGTAAGGCCGCCATCTATGCTCAAGACCTGACCGGTCAGATATCTCGAATCGTCACTCACGAAAAAGGCCACCACATCCGCCACATCCTCAGGTTCGCCAAGACGTCTCATGGGGATTGCACGGGTCACGGCCTCTGTTACCTTTTTTCCCTTTTCACCGTCATGGAGTTTATCCCAGAGTTCCGTATGGACCGGTCCCGGGCTGACAGCATTCACCCGGATGCCGAATCGGGCCAGTTCCTTGGCCAGGGCCTTTGAACTGGCCATAATGGCGGCCTTGGTGCCGCAGTAAAGGACCTCCCCAGGATTTCCGATTCTCCCTGCGTCAGAACCCAAACTGACAATATTGCCGCCTTTCTGGTCAATCATATAGGGAATGCAGGCATGGGATGCGTTCAAGAAACTCTTGTAGTTCACATTGATGATTTTGTTCCATATGTTTTCGTCCGTATCCACAAAGCTCCTGGCAATATCGATACCTGCGTTGTTGATGAGAATGTCAATGGAACCGTATGCCCCATGAATGGCCGCGACACCTTCTTTTACCTTCGCATGATCCGTTACATCACACTGAAATGCCGTGGCCCTTGAACCCAGATTGCCGATTTCTTCAACGACCTTATCCGCTTCGTCTTTTTGGAGATCAAGGATTCCGATGTTGGCCCCGTCTTTGGCAAGACGCAGGGCAATGGCTCTACCAATTCCCTGGGCTCCACCCGTTACAACCGCTGTCTTTCCTTTCAGACCCATATAATATACCTCCTTATGCTTGGATACATAAGCTCAGGGACTCGATGATCGACTGAAATCGTTTATTATCGAGCCTCGGCCCGCAGTTTTTTTTCAATATCTTTTTTTAAGACCTTTTTGTCGGCCTTGCCCGCCGCGGTCAAAGGCATCTCCTCCACCACTTCGATCCTCGCCGGATATAGAATCTTGGACGCTCCGAGTTTGTCGAGATGTGCGATGATGTCTTCATAGGAGATGACGGCGCCTTTGGCCGGCTTGACGTAGGCGCACACCTGTTCTCCGAGGTCCGGGTCAGGCATTCCAACCGCGGCCACATACTCCACATCCGGACAGGACGAGATCAGGTCCTCCACATCCCTTGCAGCAATGTTTTCGCCCCCGCGAATGATGATATCCTTGATCCTGCCGGTGATGCGAATGGTGCCGTTTTCATCAATGGTAGCCAAATCCCCGGTTCGGAAATAGCCGTCCGGAGTGAATTCCTTTTGATTAGCCTGAGGATTTTTCAGATACCCAGTAAAAACACCCGGACCTTTGGCTGCCAGTTCTCCTTCCACCCCCGGGAGTGTCTTATTTCCGTCATCGTCCAGGGTAACAAAGTCGTCGTAGGGACAGCAGGGCCGTCCGATGGTCCCGTAGCGCACTTCTTCCGGATCGTCGGGCCGCGATTGGGACACGGGTCCTTCCACCATGCCAAAGGCATTGATGTACCTGGCCCCGATCTTTTCTTCCACTTCCCGGACCAGTTCCGGGGGACTGTTGGCAGCGCCCACATAGACCTTTCGAAAAGAGCTGAGGTCGTAATTCTCCAGATCCTTATACTTCACGATGCGGCTGATCAATGTCGGCACCAGTCCGGTACACGTGATCTTTTCTTCTTGGACGGTCCGGCAGAAATCTTCAGGATAGGTGGAATCCAGCATGACCATCTTGGCCCCATGGAACACGGAGGCCGTGACGCAGACCAGCAGCGCGAGATTATGACCCACCGTGGCAACGACCAGGCAGGTGTCCGTGGGGTTGATGTCCCATGCCCGGGACTTGTATTCAATATTGCAGATGTAGTCATTGTGGGTCCGAGGCGCGCCTTTGGGCAGACCGGTGGTACCCCCGGAAGGGAGGATCTGGCAGACATCCGTCGGATGAGGTCGGGCCTTTTGAACGGATTGCTGAATCGTCTCCGGGCTGGCGTTGGTCCGAAGCATGTCCTCAAACGTGAGCACCCCCTCAAGGGAGGTATCGCCCACAAGAATAACCTTTTTGAGAACCGGGTTTTCCTCTTGTACCTGGTGAATAATGGGAAGGAAATCGGTTTTGCGATAGCGGGTTGGAACGATCCATCCCCTGGGCTGGGTCAGACTGGCGAGATGGGCGATTTCCCGGGCCGTATGGTTGACTGTCAAAAGTACCATGACCAGCCCGGCCTTTTGAAGCGCAAAATAGGAGATCACGAACTCCGGCCAGTTGGGGAGCTGAAGGAGCACTGTGTCTCCGGGCTGGAATCCGTCTTCGATAAATCTGAAGGCCATCTGGTCTACCCGTGATCGAAGCTCATCCCATCGATACCGTTTTCCGTCGCCCACCAATGCTTCCCGCCGGGGGTAGAGGTCACAGGTTTTGTCGAACATGTCGCCGAGGGTTAATCCGAGCCACCAGCGCTTTTCATCATACATGTTCGCCGCTCCAGGATTGTACGGCGTAAATCCCTCAAAAATCATCTTCTCCTCCTCTCTTAGAGGGAATATGGAATAGGGAGAACATACCTTTTCGTGTGTGCTCAGATCATACGACCTCAGGGATTAGGGGGCCTTACGGTACCATCTTTCTGTTTCCACTGAAAACAGGTGACTTCTTCGAAGGCGCCTTCTGCTTCTCTACATTTGTTGCAGTAGATGCATTTCAGGATATCCTTTTCACGTCCTTCCTGGTATTTTTTGGGCCAGTACGGATCGGCCAAGATGGGACGGGCAATGGCCACCAAATCTGCTTCACCGTTTTGAAGAACGCTATCAGCCACGGCCGCTGTGGGCAGACGGCCCGCAGTGATCACCGGGATTTGAAATCCTGAATCATTAATGGTCTTTTTGACCTCCCGCGCGAGATACACGTTGACCTTTTCAGGCATCCATTTGGGCGGCATGGATCGGTGTCCGCTATAACCGGTATAGGGATCCAATGCCTCCCCTTCCACGGGTATCGCATCCTCGAATTTACCGCCTGCAGAGACACTAATGTAGTCAAGACCCAGTTCGGCAAGTCGAAGGGCAATCTGCTTGCCTTGGGCAAGGCTGTTTCCACCCAGGGCAAACTCATCACCGTTGATGCGTGCGCCAAGAACAAAGTCGTCCCCAACGGCCCTACGGCTGGCTTCCACGACCTCTTCGGCCAAGCGAAGTCTGTTCTTCAGGGAGCCGCCATAATCGTCTTTCCGACGGTTAAATCGCGAAAGCATATACGCCATGGTGTAGGCGTGGGCGAAATGGAGCTCCACTGCATCAAATCCCGCGGTTCTCGCACGCTCGGCAGCCCTGGCAAAGAGTTCCGGGATTTCCTGGACCTCTTCCAGCGTTAGATCGTTGACCGTCTGGCGGTACCCGCTCCTGGAGATTTTGAGGAAATGGAGGATCTGGGGAGCAATCTTGGAATCCGTCTCCCCATGAAACCGTTCTGTCAAACGCTTCATGCCGGGAATGAATTCATCCTCGCTCAAACGCAGCAGCTGCCCGCTCTTCCGCTTTTTGACAGATACCGCCTCTGTGACGACAATGCCGGCGCCGCCCTTTCCATAGAGCACATACCGGTCAATCAGAGCGTCGGTGACTTCACCTTCGGTGGTGGCCAGCCGCGTTACCACCGGCGGCATCATGATGTGATTGTGAATGTTCAGCTTATTATTGATGGTCGTTGGTTCAAAGAGCTTCATGATGTCCTCCTATGTTCTGTTCTGACCAGAAATGTTACGAAGTCCAGAAGATCCTGTTGACGTTGTGAAGCCACCAGACCCATATGTCGTGCGATGGATTCAAGGGTGTCTCGCGCCTGATCCTGGGGTTGTGAAGCCAGTTCCGTCAGATCGATCCCTTCGTCGGCCACCGCCTTTTGAAAACGATTTATGGCTTCTTGAAGGGCGTCCCCGCCCTTTTCCAGGGAAAAGAAATGATCGATCTTTTTTCCCTCCCTGTCCGATCGTTCAAGAGATATCTGATAGCTATCAATAAAATCCACCGACTTCAGGTCCAGGGGTTTGCGGATGATCTCAATCAGTTCAGGGTACCCATCCTCTGTATCAAGAGACAGACGTCCCACATCCTCGGGTCTCGTAATGACATAATACCGGTTAATCCCGGTACAGCCCGAATCGATCTGGATGACTTCCCTCCAGCCATCCGCCCATTTCAAAAGAACAAAATTCCCTGTATCCGCCTCCGTGTTGGACCGGCAAAAGTCGGGTTGCTTGAGAATTTCCTGCTGAAGGGAGCGGGTTAGATCAGCAAAATCCATCACTGTGGAGGCGTCGTCGTCGAATTGAACGGTGATTTTCTTGGGTCGTGGTATGGACATGGGCATTATCCTTTTTTCTTCAAAACCGTCTTCAGTTCGTGAAAGGCGTGTATGATCCGATCTGCCTTTGATTCCCCCAGGTCTATGAACCCGGTATATTTAATGGTTTTGAATCCTCGATCGTGGGCAGGGTCGATGTCGGTCTCGGGCTTATCCCCCACCATAACCGCTTCATGGGGTTCAATGCCCCGTTCCTTGAGTTCCTGTGCCAGCACATCATAGAGGGTTCCATCCTTTTTGGTGTATCCCTTGTATTTTGGATCGATGGTATCATTCACAAGATCGATTTTCCCCTGGGGTGTAACCAACTCCTTGAAATACTTGACGAGCCCTCTTCTTTTCAGAAAACGGGAAACGATATCCGTGCCTACCGGCCCAAGGGTCTTTTTCATCTCTGAGACCACCTGCAGCTCAATACCCTGGGACTGAAGGTATTCCAGGGCATCCTCAAGCCCTTCGCCCATATCCAGCAGTTCTTGCTCCTTCTGACCGAACAGTTCAATCGCCTCGGGGTCATTGTCCAGTACAAAACTGTATATCTCGTCCCGGTGTCCCTCCTTGATTCGGCCGTAGCTTCCATACTTTTCCTTGAGAATGCGGTATTTCCTGATTTTGTCTGGTATGAGCTCCGGTTTTCCAAGTTCCTTGTAAAGGTCGCCATACAGCCGTGGATTTCTGAGTCCACCGGGTTCCATAATGCATTGACCGTAGTCGAAGCCGCACCATTTTACTTCCATGACCATAACGATTGGGTCCTCCCATGTTCGAATCGCCAACAACGAAATTCCATATTTCCTTTATGAGATCCTCCTCTAAACGACAAGAGGCGCATCGAGAGAAGCGCTCTCAAGGTGTTTCGGCAGTCAGCGTTCAGCGTTTCCAGGTGAACCAGGGTTCATTCCTTCGGTATATAAACACCGCGTCTCCCGGCTTCTCGGCGGGATTTCCGCTTCCCTGCAAGAAGTTTCGGTTTCCTGCTTCCAACCTCGAAACGGGGTCCCACACGACGAAGGCCGTCCCGCCCTTTGATACCCATGGGCGAGACGGCACCACATAAACAGCCCACACGCAGCGGTTCTTACGGCATGGGTGGCAGATTAAACAGTTTTTCGAAGTTTTTGCCCAAGATCATGTCTATTTCGTCCTGATTCAGGCCGGCCTGATCACCCAGATCCTTGACCGCTTTCACGGCGCCCTCCGGATCCCCGACGCGATGCGCATAGTCCGTTCCGATACCCATATGGTCGGGACCTACCCATTCAAGACAGCATTTCATTGCGGGCAGATAAAAGGAAGTGGTATCCGGGTATACACATCTCTTGTAAGTTTCATCAGGGGATTCCTTCAATTCAATGCCCCACTCTTTTCCGTATCCTTTGTAGGAATCCTGCAGCCTCCGCACAAAATAGGGCACCATGCCTCCCAAGTGGCCATGAACCAGTCGAAGATCCGGGAACTTTTCAAATTTTCCCTGAAAAATCAGGCTCAAAACGGCCATGGACGTATCCAGGGTATAGGCCCAGAGCTGATAGGGTATCTTCATTTTGTCCATGACGGGTCCGACCATGGGGTTGGCAGGGTGAACCAGGGCGGGAAGCTTGTTGTCATTTGCGAGCTTCCAGATGCCGTCGAATTTAGGCAGGAAAACAGGTTCTCCATGGAAGTTGGAGAAAAACTGGATGCCCTTGCACCCCATCTCAATGCAACGCTCCAGTTCTTTGCACGCCTCATCCGGGTTCTGATAGGGTAGGGTGGCCAAGAAATAGAAGCGGCCGGGGTATTTTTCTTCAGCCCCCTTCAAGGCGTCGTTACACTTCTTGGCCCAATAGATGCCGTTCTCTTCTTCAAGGGTGTCAGGACCGGGGATTGTCACACTCAATATCTGTGTATCCAGGCCGCCAGCATCAAGGTCCTTGATTCTGGCCTCTAGGTCAAAATGGCCCGCGCGATCGATATGGGCGCAAGCAACACCGCCATGATAGCCACGGTAATGGGTCCCGCCGTCGTGCTCCATATACGGATCCATGGAGCTGCCCCTGCTGCAGAGATAATCCAGATACTCTTTGGGGTACCAGTGGTTGTGTACGTCTACGGTTCGTTGTGCCATTGTTCTTTCTCCTTTCATCTCAAAACTACAATTTTAGACCGATTCAAAACTCTCCTCTACACCCAAAACCGCCACCCCAGTTATTTTGGTGGGAAAAACGTCTACGTAGACACCGGGGGGTCAGATTATGAGACTCATAGACTAGTCGGCTTCCCTAGATGCCTCTTCCCGCCTCAGCACGGCAGCCAACTGCCAGTCCTGTTTGGCAAGGGCCTCCCAGAATTCTCTGTCGCTATCCTTCCAGTCGGGCCCGAATTTCTGGTCATAATAATGACCCAGTCTGTCGAGCCAGCTATGCCAGTAGTTTTGTCCTTTCTCTTTCGCATCCAAGACATCGCTGAGAAATTCCGTGATGTTGGCCATTTCTTCTTTGGGAACAAAGAAAGCCGCTCCCCTCTTGTAGGCTTTCACCGTGTTTTCCGGACTCAATGCATGGGCGGTGAGCATGACGGCAGGGATCTTCTTCTGGTTGGCGATATCGAGCAGCGCATATCCGTCCACCCCCATGATGTCCAGAATGGCCAAATCGAGGTTTTCCGTTTCCAGTGCCTGGCTCGCTTCTTTAAATGTTGACGCGCGGAGGATCTCACACATGTCCAGGATCTCTTCCAATGATGACAATACGTCCGGCTCATCATCAACAATCAGCACCCTTTTCCCTCTTAATCGGCTTTCTTCCGCCATTATGGCCCTCCCATAATGAATACTGGCTGGCTTTGTGTTTTCAAATTATAACGATTTACCCGGGGTCAATCCTTAAGTGTTCGTATGTTTCGACTCTGTAAAATATAGAGCTCGCCCGTTTCATACGCCCATTCAATGTCCTGAGGGAAACCGAACACCGCCTCGATTCGAAGGCCTGTTTCGCCCAGTTCCAGCGCCTGTGCATCCTCCAGGGTCGGTGCATCCATTTTGTCGGGAGCCACGGCCATGTCCTTACGACCGCCGCCGCTTTTTTCGTCAAAGTCAATCATCAATGTCTTCTTGGAGATCCTTTTGTCCTTCAAGCTTAACGGTGATTTTACGACCACGAAGAAGTCATTCATGGATTTTCCGGATACCACCGATTCCCCCAGACCCCAGTTTGCCTCGATGACCATCTCTTCACGGCTGCTGGTGATGGGATTGGCTGTGAAGAGGACGCCCGCCACCTCGGAATGGACCATTTTCTGGACAATGGGCGCTATGAGCCCCATGTGGTGATCAATTCCTTTGTGATAGCGATTCATGGCAGCCCGGGTTGTCCAAAGGGAGGCCCAGCATTTCCGTATGTGCTCCAAGATATCTGCTTCACCCTTCAGATAGTGGTAGGTATCCATCATTCCCGGGAAAGAGGAAATAGGGCTGTCTTTCACGGCTACCGAGGATCGGACGGCCACAAACGGGTCTTCGGTCCCCTGTAGTTGCCCTATGGCATCGCTGATCTCCTCGCGAAGGTCAGACGGGATCTCGGCTTCAGAGATCAATGAACGTATGTGAGCAGTCTTTTCGTCCATTTCTCCAAAGTCCTCGTAATTGAATCCGCCCACGATGGTGTCGATCTCGGTCTGGAGGCCGTTTGCCTCGATAAGATGAAAGAGGGCTTCACTGGTCACACAGAATCCAGGTGGAACATTGAACCCGGCCTGGGTCAGCTCTCCCAGGTTTGCCGCCTTTCCACCGGCCTCCTGGATATCCTTCTTGGTCATCTCAGCAAACGTCCTTACGAATCTTCCCATTTTTATCCTCGCATCCTTTGCAATAATAGAGACAATTGCTTCCATCTGTAACAATCAGGATATGTTTTATC
>Ga0272444_10004348_pt1 | contig 12525 bp, 19 predicted proteins | sample SSMForm13_FD_201033 | JGI IMG/M metagenome (GOLD analysis project Ga0272444, IMG submission 201033) | Marine sediment archaeal communities from Little Sippewissett salt marsh, Falmouth, MA, United States - SSM-Form-13 | ecosystem: Environmental > Aquatic > Marine > Wetlands > Sediment ...
ACATTGAATATAGGAACAAAAGGAAAAGGTTACATGATAAGTATAAAGATCTACAAACAGGGAAAAGACCTATTGGTCGGTGCCTGTGATGAAAAGCTCATCGGCAAGAAGTTCACCGACGGCAAATTCCAGATAGATGTATCTAAAGAGTTCTATGATGGAGAACGGATAAGCTCGCAGATTTTAAAGAAATATTTGGAAGATGCAACTATTGCTAATTTAGTGGGTAAGGAAACAATAAAATGTGCAGTTGAGCTTGGTTTAGTAGACCCAGAATGTGTCATTAAAATAAAAGGAGTTCCTCACGCTCAAATGGTAAGAATGTTATAGCTCGTCGATTTTTTTAAGCATATCAGTATAATGAGTCCCTCTCCAGTAAATTTTATTGCAACGGGGACAATACCAAAAGGTTTCATGCTGTTCAAAGACCTTAGGATGTATCTTCCCTTTGACTTCATCTTTTTTTATACTATCAAGGGACGAATTGCAGAGTAAACATCTAGATAACACCAAAGCGTTATTGAGAGAGATGCCTTGTAATACCTGGCGCAGTTGTTCATCAAGCTCAGTAGATGTTATTTTTATGACGTTGAGATTCTCTCTTTTTCCATTCCAAAATAGTTCTTTATCCATAGTGATAAGTTTGCGATTTTCATTTTTTGCAATCTCCAATAATTCACCATCAGTTAGTTCAGCATTTGCATAAAAAGTATCAAAGCCACAAATACGCAACCACTTAGCAAGGGTACCAAACATTCGATCGCATAAAAAATTCATTTTATCAATTTATAGTGAAAAAGCGTTCCTGAACCAATATTTCTTGTTTCGATTAGTTTTAGGAATTTTTTAAATTTTTTTCCGCTTCCACCACCAATGTTGGGCGTATTTTTACCACCGATTATCATAGATCCTTCATAAACATAAAAATCATCAACAAAACCTTTGTTTAAAAAATTCCAAATAATGGTTCCTCCACCCTCGACCATTAGTTTGGTTATTCCTTTTTCGTACAAGATATCTAAAAGTTTTTCCAATTCTATTAATCCGTTCTCATCTGTGTCACATACTATAATTTCAACATTGTCTGAAAATTCTTTTTTACAATTTATTGCTGTGACAATAAGGGTCGTAGACACATCATTTACAACAAGAGAATTAACTGGAGTTTTACATTTTGTATCTAATATTATTCTAATAGGTTGATTTGGGTTTTTTACATATTTTTCTTTAACAGTTAATTTTGGATCATCAGACAAAACAGTATTAATTCCAACAAGAACTGCATCGCATTCATTTCTTAATTCGTACATTCTTTTAATATCTTCATCACAAGAAATTCTCAACTGCTTACCTGATGAAGAAGCAATTTTTCCATCTGCAGACATCGCACAATTAATTACCACGTAAGGCCGTTTCATACAAATTCACTTTGGATAAAGAGGGCAATCTTTCTTATTTTCAGGACAAATGCCTTTACTTTTACATGCAGGTCCGGCTTTCTTAAAAATAGTCGGTGCGACTTTTTTTACCTCTTGAAGTATTTTGTTTGCCAGTTGACGTATTTCCCATTGTGCATGAAGGCAGCAACGTAAATCAAAAAAATTGAGTAATGAACGCGCATTCATGGTAAAAATAATATTTGTGCAAGCGGCATTTGGAAGTACGTAACGAGCATCCTCAGCAGGAATACCCATTTCTGAGAGTTTGTTGTATTGCTCCCAAATGTTCTCCATGGTTTCTTCGTAGGCTTTTTTCATGCTCTTGTTTTTTGCTATCTTTGGCGGAACCACATAGTTAGGTTCATTTAGGTTGACATATCGCTGACTTTGTTGAGCATAACTTGCAATACGATGTCTAACTAGTTGATGTGTTAAAGATCTACTAACGTCACTAATTGCAAAAGTAAAACAAGTATGTTCGATTACGCTTGTATGCCCGAGATTCATAACATGCTCGAGTATAGATTTTAGTTCTTTATCTGAGCTTTTATCCAATTCTTCGGGCTTAGCTATGTCATGAGTGAGTTTTGCGGCCATTGCAGGTAGTTTTTCAGGGTTTGGAGTAAAGCCGATTAGTTTAACGTTCATCAATAACTCCCTCGGTCCGATATATCATCTGCTTTTATTACTTTTGAGGTTTTTGATGCGAATCGACATTACAGTATATTGTTAAATAAAAACCATAAGCTTTTAAAAAGTAATAGAATTACCCTTCAACAATAATCGTATACTATTCAAGGGAGGAAAAAGATGATAGCATTTGTTATTACGACCATCATCTGTTTCATCGCCTATCTGCTTCTTACGACTGGTAGTGGAACAGAATTTTTAGGACTTTGGAGTTTCTATGAACTCTTATTTGGAGTGGTTCTCTCAATTATCGTTGGAATTATCGCAAGAAAAGTCTTTGTGAAGAAAAGCCTTAGAATGCTGAATCCGGTCAGATGGTTCATGTTTATTGGGTATGTCATCGGGCCGTTTTTTGTTGGTATGGCCAAGGCAAACTTTGATGTTGCCTATCGAGTGATAACTGGTAAGATAAACCCAGGCATTGTTAAAATCTCACCAAAATTGAAAACTGATCTTGGAATAACTATGTTGGCGAATTCGATAACACTTACCCCCGGCACATTAACTGTCGATATTAACGAAGATAAAAATGATCTCTACATTCATTGGATAAACGTAAAAAAAGAGGCTCTGGCAAAGAAACCTGTTGATTGTAAACACATATGCGGAAGTTTTGAAAAATGGGTTAGGAGGATTGCAGAATGATCGGGCTTGCTAATGAATATTTGATTGTATTACTAGCCCTCTTGCTTTGTATGGTCATGGCATTCATACGAATCATAAAGGGACCAACTGCACCAGATAGAGTTGTTGGTTTAGACACCATCAATACAATTGTGATTGTTGGAATGGTGATTTTTGGTGCAGCTTTAAACGAAGTGATCTATATCGACGTGGCTATTGTCTATGCTTTGCTTTCATTTGTCACTACATTATTCATTGCAAAATATTTAGAAGGAGGAGATTTCTAGATGATTTTTGAGATTATAATTTATATTCTCCTAGCAATTGGTGTATTTTTCAATGTTCTTGCTGGTGTTGGCTTATTACGATTCCCTGATGTGTACACAAGATTACACGCTGGAACGAAATGCACAACATTTGGTTCGATTTTCATTTGTGGATCTGTAATACTTTTAGGTTTGAAGACATGGTATCAAGGTAGTGAAGACGGTTCTGTTTTGGCGATACACACAGCAGCAGCGTTAATTGCCATTTTGCTTACTAATCCAACCGGCGCCCATGCTATTGCACAGGCTGCACATGGAAGTGGAGTGAAGCCGGTTGGTGCTGTTATTGATGAGTTGGACAGTAAAACTGAAAAAAAGAGTGTGAGAAGAAAAACAACATCGACTAAGAAGAAAACTACAACAAAAAAGAAGGAGGTTGAAAAATGATAATGGAAGCAATTCATATCATACTGCCAGTTTTGATTGTAGTGGCTTCTGTATTTGCAATTTATCTCAAAGACCTAGTTGCAGCTGCCATTGCTGTTGCTGCAATGAGCTTACTGCTTTCTCTAGAATTTTATATTCTTAATGCACCCGACGTTGCCATTGCAGAAGCAGGAGTGGGGGCCTGTTTAACGACTGCGATTCTTATTATTGCAATAAAAGCAACCAAACGAATGGAGGATGAAGCATAATGTCGAAGAGAAATATTGTCGCTATTGTTTTCTTTGCAATTGTTGCTGTCTTATTTATTTTCAGTGCTCTTATGGTGCATCCCTTTGGCAATCCAGATTCAAAAGACATGGATGAATATATTATTGACCATACGCAAGAAGAAACTGGGGCAAATAACGGAGTTACAGGCGTTGTATTTGACTATCGAGGGTTTGATACTCTTGGGGAAGCAACGGTACTCTTTACTGCTGTTGCTGGTGTCATTATGATTTTTAGGAGGGTGAAAAAATGAGTGGAATGTCTAGGATTGTTAAAACCATTTGTAGCAGTATCTTTCCGCTCGTTATGATATATGGATTGTACGTAATCGCTCATGGACATCTTACTCCAGGTGGCGGTTTCCAGGGAGGTGCCATTGTTGCATCAGCATTGGCAATGATACTTGTTGCATATGGTTCAGTTTGGACAATGGGCAAAATAAAAGAAAAGAACCTCTCATTACTTGAAAGCCTAGGGGCTTTGGGATTCATTACACTTGCATTTCTTGGTCTCATTATTGTTGTTGATGGAGCGTCTGTATTTTTCAATAATTTCCTTGTAAATACTAATTTCTTATTTGGTATTGCCCCAGCAACAGGATCAACAGCTGCAAACATCAATACAGGTGGAATCTTACCACTTATGAATTTTTCAGTTGGATTGAAGGTGATTGCTGGATTATTTGTCATTATTCTAGTAATGGCTTATGCGAGTAATGCTAAGGAGGCGAAGAAATGATCTTTAACATCCCATTTATTGCAGTTGCAGGTCTAATTCTTATTGGGCTGTATGCATTGATTTTCAAAAGAAATCTGATCAAAATGGTGATAGGCATTACTCTTATTGAGAGTGGTGTGAATCTTTTTTTGATTACATTGGGATATAGAGAAAACAGTATTGCACCAATTTATACAAGCTCTCCTGGAGGGATAATGGCTTTACCAGTTCCACAGGCATTAACACTGACAAGCATTGTTATCGGTGTTGCTGTCCTTGCATTGATGCTTTCTCTAGTAATTCACATATACCGACATTATGGCACTCTTGACGTCAGAAAGATAAGGAGGCTGAAGGAATGATACCAACACCACCAGATTACACTCCTGCCTTGATCGTTGCTATTCCGTTACTTGGTGCATTTCTAACTCCACTTGTTAGCAGAATCAATGACAAATTGAGAAACATCTTTGTCCTAGCGATTCTTGGCATAACTGGAATATTAGTCTTCCTACTTGCCTATAATATATTCATCTACGGTGGCATTCATACGTATGTTTTTGGTGCAAAGGACCTTTCTCTTCCTGTTGTACGGATCTTGTTTGAAGTCGACGCTATGAGTGTTTTCATGGCAGCCATTGCTATCATTCTTTCTGGTGTTGCTGTGATCTATTCATGGGCATTCATGAAAGAAAATACAGGTTTGGACAAGTTCTACACTCTTGTTCTCCTGATGGTGGCAGGCACGCTTGGGATGGTTCTTACCGGCGACATGTTCAACTTCTTTGTATTCCTTGAGATAACATCAATTGCTTCATGCGCTCTAATTGCCTTTTGGACACATAAAGGAGAATCTGTTGAAGCTGCATTCAAATATATTGTAATTAGCTCTATCGGAGCATTGTTTGTTCTCTTTGCGATAGGAATATTCTATGCTCAATACAATGCATTAAACATTGCAGTCATTGCAAGTTCACTACAATACACATTTTTGGATAAAGTTGCGCTAGTATTATTGATTGCAGCCCTGGCAATGAAAGCAGGAATCGTTCCGATGCATATGTGGCTTCCTGACTCTTATGGAAGAGCGCCTGCTCCAGTAACAGTAATGCTAGTCGGTGCAACACTGGGAAGCTTATATGGTGTTTTACGAGTAACATTTACATTGTATGGAAATACTCTTGAATTAGTAGTAAAGGAAATTTTTAACTCAAAGATACTAGTGACTAACACGATTGGATGGTCCATTTTAGTGCTTGCGATTTGTTCGATAATTATTGGTGTAATGATGGCATTACGTCAAACTGATTTTAAAAGATTAATATCATTTGCTGCAGTTGCAGAGATTGGATATATGTTTCTTGGGATTGGAACTAAATTAGCATCAGTTGGTTATAACAGCACAGGAACAATTATTCATCCTCAACATGGAATAACTGCGTTAGAAGGTGGAATATTTCATATTTTTAATGATGCGCTTGACGTTGGTCTTCTATTTCTAGTTGCAGGTGCTATATATTATGCAACAAAAGAAAGATCACTTGATAAACTAGGTGGACTAGCAAGAAATATGAAATACACAACGATCTTTTTCATCATTGGGATGTTGGCTGTTGCTGGCATGCCACCGTTCAACGGATTTGCTTCTAAATTGCTAATTTATGAATCGACTTATGCAGCTAATCCGATAATTGCCATCATGGCTGTTCTTTCAAGTATCATGCTTCTTGCAGTATTTGTCAAAGTACTTCACTCCGTGTTCTTGGGGCCTGCATTACCGAAGTTCAAAGGTGTAAAGGAAGTACCTAAAAGCATGTTATTTGCAATGGGAATACTTGCAACAATCATCATAATGTTTGGTTTATTCCCAGATATGGTAATAACTTACATTGTGGAACCTGCAACAGACGCGCTAATCAATTACAATGGATATATTACCTCTGCTTTAGGAGGTATCTAAAATGGTTGCGATAGAAACATTATTCGAATCGCTGCAGACAGGAAGTGGTTTTTGGCATCCGATTATATGGATAAGTGCAATCGTGATTATATTTCTTGTCACATACATCTTGAGAGGGATCGGCAAAAAAGAATACAAAAAAGGAACGGGACAAACACAGTCCTTCTTATCAGGAAATCCAGAATATGAAAAAGAACAGATGCACATTAAAGGAAGTAATGTCTACTGGGGATTCACTGAATCAATGAAGTGGATTTTTGATATCTTAAAAAATATGCATACAGGAAACACCGGTGATTATGTCCTCTGGTTTGTTGTCGTTATGGCTCTGTTATTCATATTAATTGGGGTGATGTAAAATGATAGGGTTAACTGAATTAATACAAACAGGCATGGTTGTTTTATTTGGTGCACTTGGATTGGTTCTATTTGGTATTTTCTTTGGCCTAGCGTATAAAGGTATTGATCGCAAACTTGCTGCTCATATGCAGGGCCGAATAGGGCCTCCAATACGACAGCCTTTTAGAGATGTAGGAAAACTGTTTGTCAAGGAAAATATTGTCCCTGAAAACGCGATTCCCTGGATATTCAATCTGGCACCATTAGTTGGGCTTGTGGCAACTATCTCAATCCTGCTCTATCTACCGATAGGTGGATTTCAGCCATTACTTGATGGAATCATCTCAACAAAAGGCGATCTTATCTTGATTCTCTATCTGCTGATTATTCCATCTCTAGCAATGGTTATCGGTGGTTTTTCATCTGGGTCACCATACGCAACCGTTGGTGCACAAAGAGAAATGGCAACAATGATTGCATATGAATTTCCGCTGGCAATTATTATCATGAGTATTGCATGGAGATTAAGTCAAATTAGCACACAGAATGTTTTTGCATTATCTACGTTTGCTACTACGCCCGTGTGGAGTGTTGTCGGACCTTTAGGGTTTATTGGCCTAATTCTCCTGTTACTCGTCCTTGTACTAGTTACCCCTGCTGAACTTTCTAAGATACCATATGACTCACCGGAAGCAGAAACCGAGATAGCAGGAGGACTTCTTACAGAATACTCGGGTAGAAACTTAGCAATGTTCTATCTTACTGATGGGGTGAAAACGATAGTTATGGCATCGCTGATTGTTGCTATATTCTTCCCATACAATTTATCCCCATTGTTTGGTTTAGATGGAATTCCTGCATTTGCTGTTAACATCATATTCTATCTAGTGAAAGTATTCCTGGTGGTGTTATTCTCAGTCACTTTAATCAGGGTGGCTGTTGCCCGTCTAAAAATCGATCAGATTGTTTATACCTATTGGATTCCTCTAACCTTGATAGCTCTTGTCGGACTGATCTGCGTTATGTGGGATTATACTGCAGTAGAACAATATGGTTGGCAGCCAGTAATTACAATGCTTGGATTCGGATAGAACATTACATAAGTAAATAGGCAAATTCTTTCTAACATAACTATCTTAAAGTAGTTCAGTATTCAAAAAGACGGATTGGAATATGGAGAATGATAAATCTTCTGAGAATATAGTCGCCTTACTGTTCATCATTATTCCCATCATTTTTGTCATTTTGGGACTCTGGTTTTTCCCATATCCAATATCAGAAGAAATAAGATTACTATTAACTATACCACTCTTTGGCAGCTTAGCAATTCTTGCTATTGGTTTTATTTTAAGAAAACAAAAGATAACGCATAAACTGAAAATTGTAGGATGGATAATTCTTGCTTTTTATTGGTCGACACAACCAAATACCCTGTATTTGGGGGAAGATCGTGATTTTGTCAACGCTTTTCTCTGTATTGTTGGTGTTTTTATACTATTTTATGTGGCCTATCATGAATGGCTATCAATCAAAAGGAATGAAGAGGTAGAGTGTCTTAATTGGTTCGCAGGCGTGGCGAGTATTGCTGGGCTTATTTACTTCATTGTAGAACTGACTCCATTAGCAGATTGGTTAATTAACGTTGTTGCAGCTCACAGTGGATGGCTTCTTAACTTATTTACTGGAATTGTTGAGTCGCAGCGAGAAGGAATCTATTATAATGGCATGAGAATAGTAAGTATCATCTTTGCCTGCACTGCTGTTCAATCTATGGTTATTTTTGTTGGCATGATTCTCCCTCTACAAAACGTTGGATTGAAAAAGAAGATGTATGGTCTGCTGGTAACTGTTCTCCCAATCTATTTCTTAAACATGGTAAGAAACGCAGGCATTACTTATCTGTTGGCAGAAGACGTTACCTCATTTTATGTAGCACACAACATTATAGGAAAGGGTGGAAGTTTGCTGGCATTAATAGTTCTTCTATTTGTTGTCATAAAAGTTATACCAGAAGTCTTTGATGAAATAATTTCATTAAGCGATCTTTCAAAGAGAAATGGTCCCTTGGAGAAAGGGATAAAAAAGATCATTAGGAGAAAAAAATAAAATGAAGCTTGCTAAAGGATCCATATCATGGATTTTATTACCATTTATTGTGGGGATTGCCTTTGTTGTTTTAGGAATTGCATTAATTGGCATTCTAAGGAGTATATTACTGTTTATTGCCGTTGTGTCCTTTTTATTAACCGGTTTTTTTCTCCTATTCTTTAGAGATCCGGAGAGAGAAATTGGGAACGGAATCGTGATTCCTGCTGACGGACGAATTAGAGAGATTAGTGATGTTACTGATTCTGACGTTGGTAAATGCACGCTCGTTTCTACATTCATGAACGTATATAATGTACATGTTAATCGAATGCCATTTGATGGTATTATTAAAGATGTGGTGCATCACCCAGGCAGCCATCTCCCTGCCTTTAAGAAAGAGTCAGAGCTAAACGAAAGAGTAATCATCGCTATAAAGACAGACATTGGAACGATAAAAATCATCCAAATAGCTGGAACCTTGGCACGCCGTATTGTTCCATATATCAAAAAAGGAGATACACTAAAAAAGGGAGAAAAGATTGGAATTATTCGTCTTGGTTCTAGAGTAGATATCTATCTGCCATTTAAATCAATAAAAACAATTTGTGTAAAAGAAGGAGACATAGTCAAAGCAGGAGAAGATACCCTTGCAGAAATCGATGCTTAGATTGTTGTCCATTGCTGATATCATTTCCATCTTAAACGCCTTGTTTGGATTTGGCGCAATTATCATGGCGTTTGTTGGTGAGATGCAGTTGTCATTCTCATTTATTTTATTGGCATTGCTTGCCGATGGATTGGACGGTATTGTTGCCAGAAAAACAAAGCAAGGACAATTGGGAGAGTATCTTGAGGCCATGGGCGATATGACTTCGTTGAGTATTGCCCCTGCGGTTTTTGTTTTTATGATTTATTATGAGAACATTTCCTACTGCATCTATTATCAAATTTATCTAATCATTGCGCTCATCGTGTTTTTGTCATTAAGTATCATAAGACTTGCATCGTTTCATATTATGAAAAAAGATAACTACTTTGTTGGCCTACCGGCCTCAGCTAGTACCGTTATCATTCTTATTCTTGCATATCTTGAGATTGAATTTTTGTATCTAATCCTTATAACTATTCTCATCTCACTTGCACTAGTGTCAAATGTACGGTTCCTTAAGCCAGGATTAAAAATTAATGGCGTAGCAGCTATTCTCATTATTCTAGCAATAGTTCTTAGTAAAAACTACCATGGTGTTGCTCCTCTTCTACTTCTTATCGCCATCCTCGCCTATGCAATTGCTGGACCAATCTATCTGTTGAAGCGTAAATAATGTAACATCAAATAACTATATTTTTGTGTAATAGTATCTACAAAAAGACAATAACAACATTTCTAAACGAAAAATGCATTACATGTCGCTGTTTATGGACGATATACCTAAGATTGGTATCACTGGAATGCCAAGCGTTGGAAAGACACAAACTCTTATCAAAATCATGGAGTTCCTCGGAGAAAATGGGTACATCCTTGAAGGAATGCTCACTGAGCCCATCATAAAACATAAAAAACGGGTTGGATTCTATGTAGAAGATTGGCAAACTAAAGAGAAAGAAGTATTTGCCCATCTGGATTTTGACTCTAAAGAAAAAGTAGGAGAATATGGTGTAGATATCAGTGCCCTGGAGCGGATCGGCGTTCCTGCCATAGAAAAAGCCATCAATGATGAAGACGTTAATATTATTATTATCGATGAAATCGGCAAAATGGAGATGCTATCTGAAAGGTTCTGTGAGGCAGTCATTGAAGCAATGGATTCTGATAAGCCGATTATAGTCACCCTTCATAAAAAATCACGAACGCCGCTGTTGCAGGATGTCAGAAGACGTGATGATATTCGTATTTTGGAAGTTACAGACGTTAATAAAAATTTACTTCCCTATAAAATACAAAAAATTTTGGCTGAAAAATTACCGCCACTATTTTAAACATGACCAAATCAATTATGAAACGTATTACTGAAGGTAAAACCAAGCTTTTTGTGTATACTAAAAAAACGTCACATAAAGGACCAGGTACTAAAGATAAGTTGCCATTTTATAATCCTGCAATGGAGCTCAATCGAGATCTATCCGTTCTTATTTGTCAATGGCTAGTGAATAATAGTAAGAAACATGTTTCTATTCTTGATGGGCTTGCCGCATCTGGTGTTCGTGGAACTAGATTTGCAAATGAAGTTGATGGAGATTTTGAAATAACTGTTAATGATTGGAATGCTGATGCTTTTGTTTTAATGGATAAAAACATTAAGGAATTGAAACTTAAAAATACAATAGCTTTGAATTGTGATCTCAACTCTTTGCTTTATGAAAGTAAGTTTGATTACATCGATGTTGATCCGTTTGGCTCTCCTGTTAGGTTTATTGATTCTGCGGTGAAAAGTATATCTCATAACGGTTTGATTGCCTGCACAGCGACTGATACTGCAACGCTCTGTGGTGTATACCCAAAGGTTTGTTTGCGAAGATACAGTGCTCAACCATTTCATTCTCCTGTTATGAAAGAAGTTGGATTGAGAATACTAATTGGCATACTTTGTAGGGAAGCAGGAAAATACGACAAGGGCATTCAACCAATTCTAAGTTACACCACGGACCATTATTTTAGAATCTATGTTCGAGTGAAAAACGGCATATCGTATGCCAATGAATCAATTAAAAATATTTCAACAATATCATCTGAAAAATTGTCTTTTTGTTCTGGCAACATTGTTAATATTGGCCCTTTATGGACAGGAGCATTACAGAAAAAACGACCCATACAAGAGATAAGGACTATTCTTTCTGAAAAACAACTTCGAACTAAACCAGAACTCTGGAAGTTGTTGGATGCATTGGAAGAGGAGTCTACTGCCCCTATGTTTTTTTATTCGGCCGATGATCTTGCTTCTATGTTGAAAACATCCCCACCAAAAATGAGAACCATCTTTGAACAATTAAAGAGTAAAGGATACACTGTTTGTAGAACTCATTTTAGTAATACCGGGTTCAAAACAAATGCACCAAGAAAAGAAATTGAAGCAGCATTCACGAAGAAGTAGTAGCGCTTACAATCTTTCTATTTCTTAAAAACAAGAATTTGAGAGTTTTTTTCACGATGATGCACGCTATTAATATTTGGATGCAAATACAGATAAGTTCTTGAAAGAGATCTGCCCACATTAATCTATCCTCAAAAGCACCTGGGTATTTCTCTTTTACTACTACACAGCCAAGGGCAGATGATAATATATTTTCCCCATGTTGGAAGGATTTTTCATCAAAAAGATGGAACTCTGTCGGCTCAATATATGGATCGATATCTGACATGACCCAATGTGCTGCCTCGTGTATAGGTGTAGTTACTATGATTAATACTATTGAAAGTAGAAGAGCAATAGTTACAATAAGCACTCTATTGTTGGTCAGATGAGAAGTATTATTTTGCCCCATTCATATTTTTAATGTAGTTTTATTATAAAAATATTGTTATATTTATTTTACTTGATTATATAGAAAGAGTCAAAAACACCACAATATATACCCTTGCTGTAAAGGGGAGGTCACTTAACTACCGGTCCAAGAAACCTATCTACCTCTAAGAAGGGACTGAAAAGATATGGGAGAAAAGTTACGCGTTGGTGTATTGGCATCAGGCGGC
>Ga0272444_10004349_pt1 | contig 12525 bp, 12 predicted proteins | sample SSMForm13_FD_201033 | JGI IMG/M metagenome (GOLD analysis project Ga0272444, IMG submission 201033) | Marine sediment archaeal communities from Little Sippewissett salt marsh, Falmouth, MA, United States - SSM-Form-13 | ecosystem: Environmental > Aquatic > Marine > Wetlands > Sediment ...
TATCCCCATCGGCCTGGAGGAGATCGGCGAGCCGCTGCTGGCGTCCCTGAGCGAGATGGCCCCATTCGGACCGCAGAACATGAGACCGGTGATGATGGCCTCCGGCCTGGAGGTAATCGGCTATCCCCGGGTGGTGGGCAAGAACCATCTCAAGTTCAAGGTCCGGCAGAACGATCGGGCCCTGGACGTGATCGCCTTCAACCAGGGCAGGCGCCTGGGCGATCTTCAGGTGGGAAAGCCCACCCTCAGTCTGGCCTTCGTTCTGGAGGAGAACCGCTGGCAGGGGCGAAGCTCGCTGCAGCTACGGGCCAAGGATCTGAAGATCGGTCCGGTGAATCTGGAGACGATGTAAGCGTTTTCCCCGGGGACTGCGTTTCGGTCATCGCCCGGCCGGGTTCGGTGTGCTCCGGTCGGGAAAGGAGGGGCTGTGGAGTCATCCCGCGGTCGGCTGAAGGAGGGTATGATCCAGGTCTATACCGGCGATGGGAAGGGGAAGACCACGGCCGCCTTAGGATTGGCTCTGAGAGCCCTGGGACACGGGCTCAGGGTGTACATGATCCAGTTCATGAAAGGGGATCCCGATTACGGCGAGCTGCGCGCCGGAAGCCGCCTGGACGGTCTGACCATCCGGCAGTTCGGCCGGACCGACTTCGTCGACCGGGATCATCCGGCCGACGAGGACCTCTCGTTGGCCCGGCAGGGGCTGGAGCATGCCGGGGCCATCATGAATGCCGGAAACCATGATCTGGTGATCCTGGATGAGATCAACGTGGCCCTGGATTTTGGGCTTATTCCGCTCCAGGCGGTCCTGGAGCTGATCGCCAACAAGCCCCGGGGTGTGGAGCTGGTCCTGACCGGGCGTTCGGCGCCCCCGGCGATCATCGAGGCCGCCGACCTGGTCACCGAGATGCGCGAGATCAAACACTATTATCAGCAGGGGAGGGCGGCCAGAGATGGCATCGAACACTGACCGCGCCCGACCGCTCCCGGACCCGGCCGCCGAAGAGCTGATCGAGCGGTTCGGACGGGGGAATCTCCGGGCGCTGGCCCGGGTGATCACCCTGGTGGAGAACGAGGCCCCGGGATATCGCCGGCTGCTCGCCCGGCTCTACCGGAAAACCGGCCGGGCCAAAAAGATCGGCATCACCGGCGCCACCGGCGCGGGCAAGAGCACCCTGGTCGATGAGCTGACCAAGCGGCTGGTTTCCAAGGGCCGCAGCGTGGGCATCGTGGCCGTGGATCCGACCAGCCCGTTCACCGGAGGCGCCCTGCTGGGCGACCGGGTGCGGATGCAGGACGTGGGCCTGCTCAAGGACGTCTATATCCGCAGCATGGCCAGCCGGGGCAGCCTGGGAGGACTGGCCCAGGCCACCCGGGAGGTGTCCATCGTGCTGGACGCCTTCGGGAAGGATTTCGTTCTCATCGAGAGCGTCGGGGTCGGCCAGGTGGCTCTGGACATCGCCGAGATCGTCGATACCACGGTGGTGGTGCTGGTCCCCGAGTCGGGCGACAGCGTTCAGGCGATGAAGGCCGGCCTGATGGAGATCGCCGATATCTTCGTGATCAATAAGGCGGATCTGGTCGGTGCCGACCGGCTGGAGATGGAGCTGGAGGGCCATCTGGAGCTGCAGCGGCAGCGGGACGGCTGGGAGTATCCGGTGATCAAGACCCAGGCCCGCAGCGGGCAGGGGATCGACGAGCTGCTGGAGCAGATCGGCCGGCAGGAGGAATATCTGGCCCGGACCGGCTATCTGGAGAAGAAGAGAATGGATCTGGTGCGGGCCGAGGTCCTCCAGCTGCTCTCCGAGACCGTCACCAGGAAGGTGCAGCAGCGCCTGGAAGAGAGGGGGGATCTGGACGCCGCCGTGGCCGATATACTCAAGGGGCGACAGAATCCCTACCAGGTGGTCGATCAACTTCTGGAACATGTGGAAGGAGCTGAATCGAATGGCTGATTCGTCCGACCGAGATATACGCAAAGCGGATCAGGAATATCGCCGTGAAGTGGCGGCCAAACAATCCCAGCGGAAGACTACGTTTGACACCATCTCCGGGGAGCCGCTGGACATCCTTTACACCCCGCTGCATCTGAAAGATTTCGATTATCTCGCCAGGCTGGGATTTCCCGGTCAGTATCCCTATACCCGGGGCGTCCGGGACAACATGTACCGCGGCCGGCTGTGGACCATGCGCCAGTTTGCCGGCTTCGGCACCGCCGCCGACACCAACCGGCGATTCAAGTATCTCCTGGAACACGGTCAGACCGGTCTGTCCACCGCCTTCGACATGCCCACCCTGATGGGCTACGATTCCGATCACGAGTTCGCCCAGGGCGAGGTGGGCCGCTGCGGGGTGGCCATCGACTCGCTGGAGGACATGGAGATCCTGTTCGACGGCATCCCCCTTGACCAGGTCTCCACCTCCATGACCATCAACGCTCCGGCCGCCATCCTGCTGGCCCTGTACATCGCCGTCGGGGAGAAGCAGGGCGTGCCGCCGGAGAAGCTCAGGGGCACCCTGCAGAACGATATCCTCAAGGAGTACATCGCCCAGAAAGAGTGGATCTTCCCGCCCAAGCCGCACATGAAACTGATCACCGACATCATGGAGTACTGCGCCGAGCATGTCCCCAAGTGGAACACCATCTCGATCAGCGGCTACCACATCCGCGAGGCCGGCTCCACGGCCGTGCAGGAGCTGGCCTTCACCCTGGCCGACGGCTTCGCTTACGTGGAGGCCGGCATCGAGGCCGGCATGGATGTGGACACCTTCGCTCCCCGGTTGTCCTTCTTCTTCAATGCCCATATGGATTTCTTCGAGGAGATCGCCAAGTACCGGGCGGCCCGGAGGATCTGGTCGCAGGCCATGCGCGAGAAATACAAGGCCAAAAATCCTCTCTCCTGGCTGATGCGTTTTCACACCCAGACGGCCGGTTGCAGTTTGACGGCCCAGCAGCCGGAGAACAACATCATGCGCACGGCCTTCGAGGCCCTGGGGGCCGTGCTCGGCGGCACCCAGTCGCTGCACACCAATTCCTTCGACGAGGCTCTCTGCCTGCCGACCGAAAGGGCCGTGCAGGTGGCCCTGCGCACCCAGCAGGTCATCGCCCATGAGACCGGGGTGGCCAATGTCATCGACCCGCTGGGTGGATCCTATTTTGTGGAGGCCCTGACCGACCGCATGCAGCAAGGCGCCGAGGACTATTTCGACCGCATCGAACAGATCGGGGGCGTCATCGCCGGCATCGAGAAGGGTTTCTTTCAGCGCGAGATCGCCGCGGCCTCCTCCGCGTATCAAAAATCGGTGGAGCAGGAACAGCGTTACGTGGTCGGGGTGAACCGCTACCAGAAGGAGGGCGAGAAGGTGGAGATCGAGCTGCTCAAAATCGATCCGGCCATCGAGAAGGCTCAGCACGAGCGGCTCAGGGCGCTGAGGGCGAGAAGGCACGACCGGGCGGTCACCGGCGCGTTGAAGGGACTCCAGCAGACTGCCCGGAAGAACGACAATCTCATGCCGGGCATCCTCGAGGCCGTCCGGGCCTACGCCACCCTGGGGGAGATCTGCGACGCGCTCCGGGAGGTCTACGGTGAATATCGGGAGCCACCCATTTTCTGATCACGGGGGCATTTATGGATAAAAAGATCAGGGTTCTCATCGCCAAACCGGGATTGGATGGCCATGACCGCGGCGCCAAGATCGTGGCCAGCGCCCTGCGCGACGCCGGCATGGAGGTCATCTATACCGGCCTGCGGCAGACCCCGGAGATGATCGTGTCAGCGGCCGTCCAGGAGGATGTGGATGTCATCGGCATCAGCATCCTGTCGGGCGCGCACATGACCATCTTTTCCCGGGTGCTGGCTCTGCTCAAGGAACAGGGGGCCGAGCAGGAGGTGGTCGTCTGCGGCGGCGGGATCATTCCCACTGAGGACCGTACCAAGCTCGAGGATATGGGCATCAAGGGCCTGTTCGGTCCGGGCACCACCACCGGGGAGATCGTCGAGTTCATCCGCGGTGCGGCGGCCGAGAAAGATTGATCATGAAGTGGGATTCCTTCCGGCTGTTCAGCCTGCATGAGAATACCTTCCGGATCGACGGGGGAGCCATGTACGGGGTGGTTCCCCGGGTCATCTGGGAAAGATTGAGCCCACCGGATGAGCGCAACCGGGTGACCCTGCGGGCCAATCTGATGCTGATCCGTGACGGGCGGCACAATATCCTGGTGGAGGCCGGCCTGGGCAATGACATCCCGGACCGGTGGAAGGAGATCTACGGTCTGCAGGAACCCTCCCACCTGCTGGAAGAGCTGGATCGCCACGAGCTGACCCCCGCTGATATCGATCTGGTCGTCCCCACTCATCTGCATTTCGATCATTCCGGCGGCGGTGTCCGCCTCAACAGCGGGAACTTCCAGGCCACCTTTCCACGGGCCCGGCATGTCATCCAGGAGAAGGAGTGGGCGGTGGCCATGAACCCGGATATTCGCTCCCGGGTCTCCTACCGCAAGGAGATGCTGGCGCCCCTGGAGCGGGAGGATGTCCTCTGGCTGGTGGACGGCGACGAGGAGATCTCGCCCGGAGTCAATGTGCGACTGACCGGCGGCCACAGCGCCGGCCATCAGGTGGTGACGGTCGCCTCTTCCGCGGGGACGGCCTTTTATACCGGCGATCTGATTCCTACCCGACATCATCTCAAGACCGCCTACGTACCCAGCGTGGACGTCTATCCGATGGAGACCATGCGGCAGAAGGATCGCTTCATCGAGCAGGCCCTGAAGGAGCACTGGCTGGTCTTCTTCGGACACGATCCGGAGATCGATGCCGGATATCTTTTTCGCGATGATCGAGGACAGGTGGCGGTGGAGCCCGTGGAGGTGAACATGTAGCCTCGGCCTCCGGGAACGGAGAGCCGGGGTGCGTATCATCGGCAGGAGACGCTCGAAAGGGGCGGTGTCGCGATGAGCAAGAAGCAGAAGATGAAGCAGCTGCAGAAACTGCGTGAGCAATCCAAGCTGGGTGGGGGTAAGGCCCGCATCGAGGCTCAGCACAAAAAGAAGAAATTGACCGCCCGGGAGCGGCTGGACCTGCTGCTGGACGAGGGCAGTTTCCGGGAGATCGATGCTTTCGTCACCCACCGGATCGCCGAGTTCGGATTGGCCGATAAGAAGGTCCTGGGCGACGGTGTGGTCACCGGCTCGGGCACTATCGCCGGCCGGCCGGTGTTCGTCTTCTCCCAGGATTTCACCGTCTTCGGGGGATCCCTGTCCGAAGCTCATGCCGAAAAGATCTGCAAGATCATGGACCTGGCCGTGAAAGTGGGCGCCCCGGTGATCGGCCTCAACGATTCCGGAGGGGCTCGCATCCAGGAAGGGGTGGCCAGTCTGGGCGGGTACGCGGAGATCTTTCTGCGCAACACCCTGGCCTCCGGCGTGGTCCCGCAGATCTCCGCCGTCATGGGGCCCTGCGCCGGCGGGGCGGTCTATTCGCCGGCCATCACCGATTTCATCTTCATGGTCAAGAACAGCAGCTACATGTTCGTCACCGGTCCCAACGTGGTCAAGACGGTCACCCATGAGGAGGTCAGCTTCGAGGAGCTGGGTGGGGCCATGACCCATAACACCAAGAGCGGCGTGGCCCATTTTGCCTCGGAGAACGAAGCCGAATGTCTGCAGCAGATCCGGGAGCTGCTCGGCTATATCCCCCAGAACAATATGTCCGATCCGCCGATGATCGAGGCCACCGATGCCCCTGACCGGCAGGACGAGATCCTGGACGAGATCGTTCCGGACAGCCCCAATAAGCCCTATGATATGAAGGACGTCATCCGCCATGTGGTCGATGACGGAAAATTCCTCGAGATCCAGGAGCACTATGCCCGCAACCTGGTCATCGGCTTCGCTCGACTGGCCGGCCGGCCGGTGGGCATTTTAGGCAATCAACCGGCGGTCCTGGCCGGGGTGCTGGACATCGACTGCTCCATCAAAGGGGCCCGCTTCGTCCGCTTCTGCGACTGCTTCAATATCCCCCTGCTGACCTTTGTGGACGTTCCCGGATTTCTGCCCGGCACCGCTCAGGAGAGCGGCGGCATCATCAAACACGGCGCCAAGCTGCTCTATGCTTACTGCGAGGCCACCGTCCCCAAGGTCACCGTCATCACCCGTAAAGCCTACGGCGGCGCCTACGATGTGCTCAGCAGCAAGCACATCCGCGGCGATGTCAACCTGGCCTGGCCGACCGCTGAGATCGCCGTCATGGGGCCCCAGGGGGCTGCCGAGATCATCTTCCGCAAGGAGATCGCCGCCTCCAAGGATCCCCGGAAGATCCTCGATGAGAAGGTCAAGGAGTACCGCCAGCGGTTCGCCAATCCCTATACGGCCGCCGAGCGGGGCTATGTCGACGACGTTATCGAGCCGCGCCGGACGCGCCCGGTGCTGATCGAGGCCTTCCGGCTGCTGGCCACCAAGGTGGACTCCAATCCGAGGAAGAAACACGGCAACATTCCCCTGTGAGGATGCAGGCCGGCCATGTTCAAGAAGATACTGATCGCCAACCGGGGTGAGATTGCCCTGCGGGTCATGCGGGCCTGCCGGGAGATGGGTATCGCCACCGCCACCGTCTATTCCCGGGCCGATCGGCGCGCCCTCCACGTCCGCTCTGCCGATGAGGCCTATTGCATCGGCCCTCCGCCGGCCGCCGAGAGCTACCTGAAGAAGGAGGCCATCATCGAGGCGGCCAAAACATGCGGAGCCCAGGCCGTTCATCCCGGGTACGGCTTCCTTGCCGAGAACGCCGAGTTCGTCGAGGCCGTGCGCGACGCCGGGCTGATCTTCATCGGTCCCTCGCCCCAGGCCATGCGGCTGGTGGGCGACAAGACGGCTGCCCGCAGGACCGTCCAGGCCGCCGGCGTGCCGGTGGTTCCCGGCGGGGACCGGTCCATCGAGAACGATGACCAAGCTCTGGCCGTGGCCAGAGAGATGGGCTTTCCGGTGCTGATTAAGGCCGCCGCCGGAGGCGGGGGAAAGGGCATGCACATCGTCTCCTCCCCCGACGAGCTCTCGGCGGCGATGAAGACGTCCCGCTCGGAGTCACGATCCTCCTTCGGCGACGCCACCGTGTACATCGAGAAATACCTGACCGGCGCCCGGCATATCGAGTTTCAGATCATCGGTGATGAGCACGGCCAACTGGTTCATTTAGGCGAGCGGGAATGTTCCGTTCAGCGGCGGTATCAGAAGCTGATCGAGGAGTCGCCCAGCTGCGCCCTCGATCCGGCCCTGCGCAGGAAGATGGGCCAGGCCGCCCTGCAGGTGGCCCGGGCGGCCGGCTACACCAATGCCGGGACGGTGGAGTTCCTGCTGGCCGATGACGGCCGGTTCTATTTCCTGGAGGTCAACGCCCGGCTGCAGGTGGAGCATCCGGTTACCGAGATGGTCACCGGCATCGATCTGGTCAAGGAGCAGATCCGGCTGGCCGCCGGGGAGAAGCTGGGCTTCTCCCAGAAGGATGTCAAGCCGACCGGCTGCGCACTGGAATGCCGCATCTATGCCGAGGACCCGGACAACGATTTTTTCCCCTCCACCGGGACGGTCACCGGACTGCACCATCCCAAAGGCCCCTGGATCCGCAATGACAGCAGCCTCTATCCGGGCATGGAGGTGGCCGTCTATTACGACCCGCTGCTTTCCAAGCTGCTCATCTGGGGCCGGACCCGCCAGGAACTGCTCGACCGGGCCGCCTGGGCCCTGGAGGAATATCGCATCGCCGGGATCAAGACGACGGTGGACTTCTGTGCTCAGGTGCTCTCCGATCCTGATTTCCGGACCGGCGCTTATGATACCGGCATCATTCCCAAGATGCAACAGCGCCAGCGTGAGCCGGCCGGGAAGGATCTGCGGATCGTGGCCCTGGCCGCCGCCCTGACGGCCTGGCAGGAGGGCAGAAAACACGGTTCCGCGTCGCTTCCCCGGGGATTATCGCCGGCCGACGATCCCTGGAAGATGGCCGGACGCCGGCGCAACCTGTCGGGCGGAACCTGGGAGCGGTGAGATGAACTATACGGTCAACATCGGGGAACATTCCTACCGGCTGTCCATCCGGGAGACCGGCCAGGGGCTGCAGATCGAGCTGGATGGAAAGAACCTTCGTGTCGACATGACCCCGGTTGCTCCCGAGGTCTATTCCCTGCTGGTCGACGGCCGCTCTTATGAAGTCCAGGTTTGTGTCCGGGAGGACGACTATCAGGTTTTCTTCGGCCCGCGGCACTATACCGTCAGGGTCGAGGATGAGCGAGCCCGAATGATCCGCGAGCTGTCGGCAGACGCCGGATCTCACGAGAGATCCCGAGAAATCAGGGCGGCCATGCCGGGATTGGTGGTCAAGGTGGAGGTCAAGGAGGGCGACCCGGTGAACCCCGGCGACGGCCTGGTGGTGGTTGAGGCCATGAAGATGGAGAACGAGGTTCGGGCCCAGCAGAAAGGGGTGGTCAAGCAGCTGTTCGTCAAACAGGGAATGACGGTCGATCAGGGACAGACTTTGTTGATCCTGGAATAGCAGGGAGGGCTCGGTGGGCCGGAAAAAGACGGGACAGGCCGGAAAATCGCAGCCAAAGGTTGATGCACAGCCGGAAAAACGCCGCCAACGGCCGGAAGAGGGCCGGGAACGGCGGGACCGGTTCGCCACCGTCTCCGATCTGGCCGTCGAGCGGGTCTATCATCCCGGCCGGCACGGCGAGCTGGGCGAGCCCGGAGCGTACCCCTTCACCCGGGGCGTCTATCCGAACATGTACCGGGGCCGGCTGTGGACCATGCGGCAGTACTCCGGTTACGCCACCGCCCGGGAGACCAACCGGCGATTTCGTTATCTCCTGGAACAGGGCCAGACCGGCTTAAGCGTGGCCTTCGATCTGCCCACCCAGATCGGCTATGACTCCGATCATCCCATGGCCGACGGCGAGGTCGGCCGCACCGGGGTGGCCGTCGATTCTCTGGCCGACATGGAGGTGCTCTTCGAGGGCATCCCCCTGGACCGGGTAAGCACCTCGATGACCATCAACTCCACGGCCGCGGTGCTGCTGGCCATGTATCTGGTGCTGGCCGAGCGACGCGGCTTACAGCCGGCCGGGCTCTCCGGGACCATCCAGAACGACATTCTCAAGGAATACATCGCCCGGGGAACATATATTTTCCCCCCGAGACCTTCTCTGCGGCTGATCACCGATATCTTCACCTATTGCCGCCGGCACCTGCCCCGCTGGAACACCATCAGCATCAGCGGATATCATATCCGGGAGGCCGGGGCCACGGCGATCCAGGAGGTAGCTTTCACCCTGGCCAACGGCATCGCCTATGTCCAGGCGGCCCTGGACGCCGGCCTGCAGGTCGATGAGTTCGCCCCCCGGCTGTCCTTCTTCTTCAATGCCCATAATGAGTTTCTCGAGGAGGTGGCCAAGTTCCGGGCCGCCCGCCGCCTGTGGGCGGCCATCATAAAGGAGCGCTTCAAAGCCCGGGATCCGGCCTCGATGCGGCTGCGCTTTCACACCCAGACGGCCGGCTGCACCCTGACGGCCCAGCAGCCGGAGAACAACATCATCCGGGTGACGCTGCAGGCTTTGGCCGCCGTGCTCGGCGGGACCCAATCGCTGCATACCAACTCCTACGATGAGGCTCTGTGCCTGCCGACCGAGAAGGCCGTTCAGGTGGCCCTGCGGACCCAGCAGCTGATCGCCGCCGAGAGCGGCGTGGCCGACACGGCCGACCCCCTGGGAGGATCTTTTTACCTGGAATACCTCACCGACGAGATCGAGCGCCAGGCGAAGGAGTACATCGCCCGGATCGATGAGCTGGGCGGCGCCCTTCAGGCCGTGGAGCAGGGCTATTTCCAGAAGGAGATCCAGAGGAGCGCCTACCGCTACCAGCAGCAGGTGGAATCCGGGGAGCGGACGGTGGTGGGCGTCAATAGCTATATGACCGAGGAGGCCGGGGAGCCGGAGAGCCTCCTGCGGGTCGATCCGCGGGTGCAGATGAAGCAAATCGAGTCCCTGGCCGAACGAAAGGCCGGCCGCGATCGTCAGGCGGTGGACCAGGCTCTGGGCCGGCTGCGAACGGCCGCCAGGGGCAGCGACAACCTCATGGATCCGATCGTGGAGTGCGTCAAGGCCCACGCCACCCTGGGAGAGATCTGCGATGTGCTGAGAGAGGTCTTCGGCGAGTACAAGGAGAAGGTGATCGTTTGAAATGCCGTGTTCATGCTGGTGATAAACACACAAACTGTCAAGAGGCAAAACCGAGGAGTAACCCATGAACGTCATGGAAGCCGTCAGAACGAGGCGAAGCATCCGCTGCTACCTGGACAGGCCGGTCGAGGAGGACAAGCTCCACCAGGTTCTGGAGGCCGGACGTCTGGCCCCCTCATCGGCCAACCGGCAGGAGTGGCGCTTCGTGGTGGTCCGTGGTGACGAGACGCGCATGAAGCTGATGACGGCGGCCAAGAACCAACCCTTCGTCGGGCAGGCCCCGGTGATCATCGCCTGCTGCGCCCAGACCGACAAGCATGTCATGACCTGCGGCGAGATGTGCTACTCGATCGACGTGGCCATCGCCGTCGATCACATGACCCTGGCCGCCTGGGAGCTGGGGCTGGGGACCTGCTGGATCGGGGCCTTCTACGCGGATCAGGTGCGCGAGATCCTGGGCATCCCCGAGGACGTCCCGGTGGTCGAGCTGCTCGCCCTGGGCTATCCGGAGAAGGTTCCCGCGAGGACCGACCGGCTGCCCATGGAAGAGATCATCCACTGGGACCGCTGGTGAGGCGGGCACCGTGACCGATCGACCCCTGCGCTTCGGGCTCATCGGACTGGGCCGCCACGGCTCGCGGTACGCCCGCCATCTGCTCGAGGATATCCCCGGGGCCAGGCTGACGGCCGTCTGCCGGCGAGACGAGAAAGCGGGCCGGGCCTTCGCCGGGCAGCACGGGCTGACCTTCTATGACGACTATGGCCGGCTGATCGAGGATCCCCGGGTGGACGCCCTGGCCGCGGCGGTCAGTCCCGATGCCCACCTGGATATCTGCCGCCGGGCCGTGGCGGCCGGCAAGCCTCTCCTGTTGGAGAAGCCGCTGGCCCGCAACCTGGCCGAGGGCCGCCGGCTGCAGCAGGTTGTCGAGGAGTCCGGGATCACCTTCATGCTGGCCCAAACCCTGCGGTTCAACTCGGTGGTCCGGGCGATCAAGGATCGCATCGACGAGCTGGGCCGGATTCACCTGATGGCCTTCAACCAGCGCATGGAGCCCCACGGGCTGGCCTGGCTGGACGATCCCCGGGCCGCCGGCGGAGGCAATGTGCTGCACACCGGAGTGCACACCTTCGATCTGATCCATTTTCTCTCCGGCCGGCCCGTCCGGTGGGCCTGGTGCCGGACCGCCCGGGTGTACCAGCACAACACCGAGGATCTGTTCACTGCCGTATTGGGCCTGGAAGGGGAGCTGCGCTGCCTGCTGGATGCCGGTAAAGTGACCGGCGGCCGTTCCGGGCGCATCGAGGTGGTCGGCGATGAGGGCCAGTTGGTAGGCGATCATGTCCTGGGAACGTTGAGCCTGATTCGAGAACGCCAGGCCACCGCTCTGGAAGTGGCCCCGCCGGCGCCCACTGTCCGGGAGACCCTGCGGGCCTTCGTTGATTGCGTTGCCACCGACCGTCGTCCGCCCGTCACGGCCGCCGACGGGGTGCGCACCCTGCAGGCGGTGGAGATGTGTTACCGCTCGGCTGAGACCGGTTGCGTGGTCACAGCCGAGGAACTCGGCGCCAATTGATCGGGTGGCGGCCCGACAATCCGGGGCGATCGTCGTGGAGCGAGCAGAGGACTCTGGCGATACAGGAGGAATGAGGTGCTGAAAAAGCTGGAGCATGTCGGCATCGCGGTGGCCGACCTGGATGAGGCCGTCGAGATGTACCGGACGGCCCTGGAGATGGAGCCCGACGAGATCGTCGATGTCCCCGAGCGGGGCATGAAGATCGCTTTCTTCACCCTGGGCCAGGTGCAGCTGGAGCTGCTGGCCAGCACCCGGGAGGGGAGCAATATCGCCGCTTTTCTGGAAAAGCGCGGGCCGGGACTGCATCATCTGGCGTTTCTGGTCGACGATGTGGCCGCCTCCTTGGAGCGCCTCAGGGAGAAGGGTGTGCGGCTGATCGACGAGGAGCCCAAGCTCGGCGGCCGGGGCAACCGCATCGCCTTTCTGCACCCCAAAGCGCTGGGGGGCGTTCTGGTCGAGCTGTGCGAGGAATGTGAGTGACAAGATACAAGTTGATAAACAGGAGGCACGATGCGCGATCTGCAACCCAACATGACCGACTATGAGAAGACGCGAAAAGAGTTCAAGCTGGAGGTTCCGGAATACTTCAACTTCGGGTTCGACGTGGTCGATAAATGGGCCGAGGACCGCACCAAGCTGGCCCTGGTGATCGCCGACGAGCCCGGCCGGAGCACCGACCGGTACACCTTCTGGGAGATGATGAACGTCTCCAATAAGTTTGCCA
>Ga0272444_10004350_pt1 | contig 12525 bp, 14 predicted proteins | sample SSMForm13_FD_201033 | JGI IMG/M metagenome (GOLD analysis project Ga0272444, IMG submission 201033) | Marine sediment archaeal communities from Little Sippewissett salt marsh, Falmouth, MA, United States - SSM-Form-13 | ecosystem: Environmental > Aquatic > Marine > Wetlands > Sediment ...
ACCGCACACATGCAGAGCGCAATGACATCACCGATCCATTGGATTTGTTCCATGTTCAACCTACCCACACACCTCGCCTATGAAATTGGCGCCATGCTGTGTAAAGATCCGGGTCCAGAGGGCCCGGCTTTGGGTTAAGCCCAGAGGGCAAAGCCAGCAAACGCTGACCTTGCCCTGAGGACAAGGGTTTCTGTGTTGCGCTAAACATGTATGTCGACAACCGATCCCACCAAAGGCATATCTTCCTGCCCCTTATTTCTCTTTGCGGAACATCTACTCACGCCTTTTCCCAAGGGGCCGGATTCATCTTCCCCCGCTTCCGTCACAACATCCCCCTTAATCCGATGAAAGCTCACGGTATCCTTCTCATCCTTCTTGTGTTCCTTCTCCAAATCCCTTTGAAACCGCCGATTTCTTGACTCGCGGTTTTCGCGCTTCAGACGCGTTATCTTTTGCGCGGGAGAAAGATTAGCGCTCAGTTTCTGCAAAATGACTCTGTCGGTCACTTTTCTACCCTCTATGACTGCGGACCGCCTACACTATGTAAGCGAAGCGCCCCATCGACATCAGATCATTTGCTCAGGTCAGGGTGGCCAATGAGCCGCGTACACATTAAAGATCAGCAAGTCCCTTATTCCTCAGTTTTGTCTTTAAACGTATGATCGCCTGGGAGTGGATCTGTGAGACCCTCGACTCCGTAAGATCAAGCGCTTCACCGATCTCTTTCATGGTCAACTCTTCCCAGTAATATAGAGAGACCACTAGTTTTTCCTTTTCTGGAAGCTCCTCGATGGCAGAGGCGATTCCCCCCTTCAGCTCCTTCAAACCGGTCAGATTGGAAGGATCCTCCGCCGTTTCATCGATTAGATACCGCATCAGGCCTGATCTTTCCTCATTGGATGAAATCCCCATCTCCTCGAAACTGATGAAAGACATATTGGACATGGCCCGTATTTTATAAAACTCGTCCAATTCGATATTCATTTCCGCGGCAATTTCTTCATCCGTCACCTCTCTGCCCATTTTCCGACCGAGCCTCTCATACGCAGTTGAAAGTTCTCGTATTTTGCTTCTGCTCGACCTGGATAAATAATCTCTCGAGCGGAGTTCACTGAGGACCGCGCCCTTGATTCTGAAGGCCGCATAGGTTGAGAATTTGTTTTGTCTTTTCGGGTCAAAATTCTCCATGGCGTTCATCAATCCGATGACACCTGCGTTGATCAGATCATCCACCTCGACACTCGGGGGGAGATGAACTGCAATCCTGTGCACGACCGCCTTGACAAACGGAAGGTACTCAACGATCGATTGATCCCCCATAGCGGCGTCATCCTGTTCATATGCTTCAAATTCTCTTTTTGGCAAACCCATAAATCGACTCACCTCATCCCTGTTTTTCTCGGGCACTCATGTTCTCTCACCGCTCACCCTACCTTGCTATTGAAAATCCTTTCCAACTACACTTCTCCAGAAGAAGTTTGAGCCGCCTTCCGGTGAAGGCAGGGCCGGAGGGGCATCACAGATTTTCTTGGCCAGCGCTGCAAAACATTTGCTTGCCAGGGCATTGGGCCACAATTCGCTTACGACCTTCTGGAGCTTCACGCCTTTTCGAACCTGTTCATCGAGCAACACGTATCCCATATATTCCAGCTCAATATCCAAAAACTTGTCGGTGACAAGCTTGAGTTGTCGATAGAGTTCACTGGCTTCTTTCGGTGTCCTGGCGAAATTGACGATCAACTTAAAGTACTTCAGGGAATAGTCAAGACAAAGAACCTTCATCATGGCATACGCATCCGTAACCGACGTCGGCTCCGGAGAAACCACCACAATTATCTCTTGGGCACTGCTGTTGAAATACATCACGTTCGAAGAGATGCCGGCACCCGTATCAATCAGAAAAATATCAACCGACTCAAGCATGTGATCCAAGGAAGACAGGAGGTTGACTTTCTGCTGGTCTGTCAAGCGCGTGAGAGATTCGATCCCTGAAGACGCGGGAAGGATCTTCATATGACCCGGTCCTTCCACAGCAATGTCTGATAGACTTATCAGGCCTGTGGCTACATGTGAGATATTGTGTTTCGGAGCGATCCCCAACAGCACATCAAGATTCCCGAGACCCAGATCGGCATCGAAGATCAGAACCTTTTTGTTGAGCTGAGTCAGGGCGAATCCCAGGTTGGCGACAATGTTTGTTTTCCCTACCCCGCCCTTGCCACTCGTAATAGCAATGACGCGGGCATGGGATTTACGCTTCCGATCAGAGGGCCTTTTGGGGGTACGACCCTTTTCGGCACGTCTATCCGTTAACCTGATGACCTTATTGGAACTGCCTTCCTGTTGCATCTTCCGCTTCCTTATCCCCACAGGCATAGACGTATCAGACAACACCCGTCTCTCTCATAGCCCCATAGGACGTTTTGACCGAGGTCGGGGCACCCTCTTCATTTATTGAAAGATGCTCACACGCCCTGCAGGGATGAAAATTGCTCGCTGCTGCTTCTTCCCGACTTCTGAAAACCCGCATATTTCTCTCGCTAATCCTTTCCACCCATTTGCACGAAGGGTGGTGAAAAAGATCAGAATTCTTGTTGGCCACATACACACCGTCATTCCGACCGATTTTTTGCATAAGCGACGTACCCGGGAGGGCTGACGGGCCGGATTCTGGCAAATGATGCCTGTGGGTCCGACGTTCGGTCCAAATCAAATCGACAATTCGATCGATGGATCCGGGCTCTAGATCCTCCGGGACCTGCTGGCCGTTTGTCATATATGACAGCGGCAGTTTTGTTCGAACCATTGCGTTGATCATGGTTCCATATTCCCCTGTTTCGTCGATCTTAGTGAACAGGAGCATATCCACCGGAAGAATCCGGAATTCCCTGAATATACGCTCAATATCCTTTTCTTTGGTTCCCGCTGTTACCAGAAGATGGACTTCCAAAGCGTCAACCCCTGTCAGTAAAGATTTCAGTTCGTTTATGCCCTTTGTGTCCTTATGGCTGATCCCTGGTGTATCAACCAGGATCAAATCCTTGTCCCGGAATTGCCTCAGACACGACCTGAGTCCATTCACCTCCGATATGACTCTGACCGGCACATTGAAGATCTTTCCATATGCCTCCATCTGCGCACTCGCCCCGATCCGATGATCATTCAGGGTGATAAGTGCAATATCCTTACCATTTTGGTATCTCTCAACCACCGCTATTTTCGCCAGGGTGGTCGTCTTTCCTACACCGGTGGGACCCACCAGGACCACCACCCTGGGTCTTTCTTTACCGTCCGGGTTCATGTGGTCCGCCCGGCACAGGTCCTTTAACGCATGTTTCAGTCGCTCTTTGAGAGCCCTGTCTCCCAATCCCTCATCAGGAGATAGACCGTCTCTCAGTTTTTCAATCAGCGTCGAAACGATCGTCTCCTTGACCCCTTGATTCAGCAACTCCTCGTAAAGATTCAATACCTCAATGAGATGGTCTGATTTCTGTACAGAGTTTCTCCCATTTTCGGTAGAGACCCATTTCTTACGGTACCTTTTCTCACTGAATTGCACCGGGTACGACAGACGTGAGACAGGTTGCTTTTTGGATTTTGAACGGACGGAGGCACCTTTCTGAAGCGCCCATTGCTTGGCAGTGAAATCGACTCTTTTTGCGTTACCATTGTTAGTCGCCGGATCCGTTGCCGCCGTCACTTCAACACCCGAGAACTTAAGCAACCCCAACAGCCCTTTCCGTCGATGGATATCCCTCGCCGATAGAATCACCGCCTGGGGACCGAACTCCCGCTTAATCATCTTCAGGGCTTCTGACATATCCTGTGCTTCGAATCGTCTGATTTGCATATCACACCGTTACATTTCCCAAGGATTGAATTTTGGCATTACTGATGATCTCGTTATAGGACAGGACGATGAGTTCCGGGAGAAAGCGCTCCACAAGCTTCTTAAAATGCGGTCGAATCTGCGGTGAGCACAAAACAACGGGATGTCTGTTGACCTCTGAGAATTTTTCCAGATTCTGGCTCAAGTTATGAATGATTTTCTGCGCAAAATTTGGCTCAAGCGGCAGAAAGGCCCCATGGTCCGTCTGCTGAAGGGCCTCTGCAATGGACTTCTCTACTTGGGGGTCAAGGGTTATGACCGATAGCTCACCCTCGGGAGACTGATATAGATTCGTGATACTCCTTTTCAGGGCTTGGCGGACATACTCCGTCAAGAGGTCCGGATCCTTGATCGTCGGCGCCCAATCCGCCAAGGTTTCGAGAATGGTCAATAGATCTCGAATGGAAATCTGTTCCCTCAGCAGATTCTGAAGGACACGAACCACCGCGCCGAGCGGCAGCATGTTGGGAATCAGCTCCTCAATCACCTTGGGGCTCGAGATCTTCAGGTTGTCCAAGAGCTTTTGAACTTCCTGACGTCCCAGGCATTCATGTGCATGCCGCCGGATAATATCCGATACATGCGTAATCAGTACCGTTGCCAGATCAACAACCGTATACCCCTTGGCCAGAGCATCTTCTCGGTCTCTATCCTTTATCCAGACGGCCGGGAGTCCATACGTGGGTTCGTTTGTTGAAATGCCGGCAATTTTTTCGGAGGTACTTCCGGGATCAATCGCCAGAAAATGATTCTTCATCAGCTCGCCGCTGGCCACCTCATTCCCCCTGAGCAGGATGGAGTATGAATTGGGTTTAAGTTTCATGTTATCTTGGATATGGATGGGAGGAACAATGATGCCGATTTCCTGGGCGATCTGCTCCCGTATGGACTTGACCCGATCAAGAAATTGGCCTCCCTGCTCCACATCCACCAATGAAATGAGTCCATACCCCACTTCCATGGCCAGAACGTCCACCACCGGAACGGCCTCGATCCGTTCAGAGGGTTTGCTTTTCGTCTCCGTCAGCTCACTTGCCCGTCTCCGTTCAGCATCAGCCTTCCTGATTCTGCTGACCGAATATGCAATGCCTCCGGCAATGCTCGATAATACCAGAAAGGGAACTGCTGGCAGTCCGGGAACCATTGCAAACCCGAACAGAACCGCCGAGGCAACCATGAGCGCTCGAGGTTCGGTGAGAATCTGAGATACCACTTCATGACCCAGGGCGGATTCCGACCCGGCCCTGCTCACCACAATACCGGCCGCGGTGGAAATCATCAGGGCGGGGATTTGAGTCACCAGTCCATCCCCCACCGTCAGGAGCGTGTAGGTTTGTGCGGCGTTGCCAAAACTCATGCCGTTCTGCAAAACTCCGATGGCGAGTCCGCCGACAATGTTTATCAGCGTAATGATTACGCCGGCAATGGCATCACCTTTTACAAACTTGCTGGCGCCGTCCATAGCCCCGTAAAAATCGGCTTCCCGGGAGATCTCGCGCCGCCTTCCCTTGGCTTCCTCCTCATCGATCAAACCTGCGTTGAGGTCTGCGTCGATGCTCATCTGCTTGCCAGGCATGGCATCCAATGTAAAGCGGGCGGCAACCTCTCCAATCCGTCCGGACCCCTTTGTGATAACCATCAGGTTGATAATGACGAGGACAATAAATACAATGGCCCCGACGACATAATTACCCCCCACTACGAACCCACCAAAGGCCTTGATGACATTTCCCGCTGCTGCCGGACCCTCACTTCCGTGAAGCAATATAATCCGAGTGGAGGCGATGTTCAGCGAGAGCCGGAACAGGGTGGCGATCAGTAATACCGATGGAAACGATGAAAAATCGAGAGGCCGCAAGAGATACGTCCCCACCAGCAATACCGTCAGAGCGAAGGTGATGTTAAACGACAAGAAGAGGTCCAAAAGTACGGTGGGGAGGGGTATGATCATTAAGATCAGGATACCCACAACACCGATTGAAGCAATAATCTCGCTATTCTTGCTTAAAAAAGGGATATTGACTGAATTGCTTGCTGAATTGGATATTGCCATAATCTCTGCCTGCTGGATGCCGATACCCGGCAAGGATCTGGGGAAGCGACGTAATCGGGATCACCTGCACAACGTGTGTGACAATCAGATGCATTTTCCGTGCCTCAGCCTTGACGAGACGGGAGACAACACGCTTTAGGGGATCGGGAAGGGGGGATTACATTGGAATTCTGTGCGTCAACGCTGAAATCAGGCGCACATATTGATCTGATTTCAGGTAGTTGTGAGACTATTACTTCTCACCCCGAAACAAATCACCCGTGACAGCATATCCAGTGTCATTTCACGGAAGCGTCAAAGAAAAGCATGGAATGCCTTCCGCCAAGTCGGAGCCCCATCATAGACCGGCGTGCAGGCATCGCAATCGCCCGATAAAGGCGAATCGACCCGGAACAAACGGTCTGACGGCCCCCAAAATTTGACTGGGGTGTCAAAAAATTGAATCCGTTATTTGGAAACCCTCTATGATATACCGCCGGATTGCCGCAACCGGTAGACGTAGGCCAGGACCTCCGCCACCGCGCGATAGAGCGATTCCGGTATGGTATCGCCAATTTCGCATGTCTTATAGAGCACTTGTGCCAGAGGCTTGTTTTGGACAATGGGCACATTGTTCTCTGTCGCGATCTTCTTAATCCTCTCAGCAATGAATTCCGATCCCTTTGCAATCACCTGAGGCGCGGCCATCTCCTCTGCGGCATATTTCAGGGCAACCGCCAAATGGGTAGGGTTGGTGATGATGACATCGGCATCCGGAACCGCCTGCATCATGCGTCGCATCGCCATCTCCCGCTGAGCACGTCTGATTTTTCCCTTGACCTGGGGGTCCCCTTCGGACTGCTTCATCTCGTCTTTGACCTCCTGCTTGGTCATCATCAGATCTTTGGTGAGCTGCCACTTCTGGTACACGAAATCCAGGACTGCCATTACAAGCATACCCAAAGAGACATAGAACAGGATCTTCAGGGACGCGATTCCGATAAATGAGAGAATCTGGGCCACACTCATTTCCATGAGAGAGGGCAAAACATCCCATTCCCCACTCAAAACAGCATAAGCGATCCCTGAAATGAGAAGGATCTTACATAGTGATTTTATCAATTCTACCAAGGATCGGAGGGAAACAAATCTTTTCATCCCCGTAACGGGATTAAATTTTGAGAGCTTGGGGATAAAGGGATCTGCAGTGAAGAGAAAACCGACCTGCATCAGATTGGCACCGATTCCAACGATCATGAGGACCAGCATCAGCGGTGCGATGAGGATGAAGACCTGCTCAAATATCTCCAGCAGAAAGGCTGTCGCAGAAGCGCCCTGTATGTGCAATGCACCAAGATTTCCAAATATGCCATGCATGAATTTGGCAAGGGTCCAGAACATCCATACACCGCCAAAAAGGAGGACTCCCAGCGATCCCAGCAGTATCAGTGCAGAGCCAAGCTCGGGGCTTTTCGCCACCTGACCCTTTTTACGCGCTTCCTGAAGCCTTTTCGGTGTTGGCTTTTCAGTTTTTTCCTGGTCGCCTTTGTCCGGCACAACAGGCCCCTTCCATTATAGATGACGCGAATCCCTCGGATCCGTTGCCCTTCCCTTGGAACAGGTGACGGATCTCTCTATGCTCCCATTGCGTTTAGGAGGTGAAAAATGGTCTTTTGCAAACCGTTGAAGACGGACTTCATAAATGACGCTAAATAGGGAAAGGAAAAGGACAGAAACAGCAGCCCCACAATAATTTTCACAGGCATTGCCACGAAAAAGATGTTCATTTGCGGCACCGTACGAGCGGCGACACCAAAAGCGACGCTCATCAGAAACAGTGCCGCTATCACAGGCGCGCCCACCTTGATGGCGATAACAAACATCTCCCCTCCCAGGGTCACCAATTGGTCCATCACCGAGCTGCTGAAATGGATGGAAAGGGGGGGAATCAGGCGAAAGCTATCCGCGATGGCCCTGAGAAACCAGTGGTGGGCGTTGATGGTCAAAAAAATAAGTAATGCGATAATGTTGTTTAGCTCTCCTAGAAGCGGCAGTTGTTCGCTGGTGGAAGGATCTATGATATTCGCCATGGCCAGGCCCATCTGAAACCCAACCAGCTGCCCAGCCAATTGGACCCCTGCAAAAACCATCCGGACGGACAGCCCGATAATCACGCCCAGGATAACCTCACTGATGATCAACAAAACCAGTGGAATGACATCCAGTTGAACAGGAAAAAGACTCAGGTTCAGCAGCGGATAGAGGAGAAGACTTACGGCAAAGGAAAGCGCGATCTTGAATAGCGGAGGGATGGCCCGACTGCCAAAAATCGGTACGGTGAACAGGATGGCTCCAATCCTGAGAAAAATCAGTAAAAACGTCTGAATCGTCACCAATGAGACATCGAAAGCGGCCATTTCTCAATCAGGTTCAACCCTCACCTTTCCCATTTATCTCGCAAAATCGGGTATATTCATGAAAACACTCTGAGTAAAGTCAATGACCAGTTCAAGCATCCAGGGGAAGAAGAAGAGCAGGGCAACCCCTACCGCCAGCATCTTTGGAATAAATACCAGCGTCATTTCATTGATCTGAGTAGCCGCCTGGAACATACTTACCAAAAGACCCACAATCAAACCCGCTCCCAACATGGGCGCCGCAAGAAGTATCGCGATTTTCAATGCCTCCATAAAAAATCCGGCCACAAAGTCAGGACTCAAGCTCACACCCTCCTTTCAGCATATCAACCAAAACTCTTCACCACCGAGCCTATGATCAGATACCAACCATCCGCAAGAACAAACAGCATCAATTTAAAGGGCAATGAAACCATGATGGGCGGCAACATCATCATACCCATGGACAGAAGGACACTCGCCACAACCATATCAATGACCAGGAAAGGCACATAAAGCAGCATCCCAATTTGAAATGCCGTTTTCAACTCGCTGATAATGAAGGAGGGAATCAGCACCGTCATGGGCACGTCATCGGCGTCCCGGGGTCTCTTAACCCCCGCAATATCCACGAACAGTGCGATGTCCTTTTCCCGCGTTTGTCTGATCATAAATTTTCTCAATGGGATGGTCGCAGCATCTAACGCTTCCTGATTGGATATCTTCTCTTCCATATAGGGTTGAATCGCCTTCTGATTCACCTCGGTCCAGACCGGGGTCATAATGAAGATGGTCAGAAAAAGGGACAAACCGATAAGGATCTGGTTCGGAGGACTCTGCATGGTCCCCATCGCCCTTCTAAGCAGCGATAGGACAATGACAATTCGTGTAAATGATGTGAGGGTAATCAGAATGGCCGGTGCAAGTGACAATACGGTCAGGAGCAGGAAAATTTGAAGGACAACGGATATCTGATCACTGCTACCGCTCTTCTGCAGGCCGAGGTTTAGAAGAGACATGGGATCGGAGGCATCTGCGCCCCAACACGCCACATCCGTCATGCCGAGGAACACCGCGATTATTGATACGGGTATAACAAAGGATAGGATTAGCCTTTTCATCTCTTTCCAGCGCTTCCATCCATCTGAAACCTCATCACCATATCCCCGTTTATGACACCTTGTTCCCTTTATAGTGTGAGGTCAATTTTTGTATATGATCCAAAAAAGACCATCCGATCGATTCGTTTCCGGACGCGGCAATATCTGTCAAGACATCATCATCATCGATCTTGTCAAGTAAGCTTATTTGTTCGTTTGTGATCCCCAGCACCAGTACAGAACCGGGGATTTGAACCAGCGCAACCCGCTTTTTGACACCCAGGTAGCCTTCGGATAACACGCGAATGGGTGTTCCTTTTGATGACAGGTGCTTTCGGCCAAGGGCCTTTTTTGCAAAATAGAGAGCGACAACAAGGATACCTAAGAGTATTCCGAAAACGAGGATCATTTTGAATGCGGCTGCAATCAGATCAGGCGAATGACTCATTTCAGCTTTTCGATCCTTTCCACAGGACTGACGATCTCTGTAATTCGAATGGCATACTTGTCTTTGACCACTACCACTTCGCCCCTGGCGATCAGCTGCCGGTTGGCAAGGATGTCCAGGGTTTGCCCTGCAAATTTGGATAGCTCGATGATGGACCCCTGAGCCAGCTTGAGCAGCTCACTTACAACCATCTCCGTTCGGCCGAGTTCAACCGTGACCTGCAAGGGGATATCCAGGACAAAATCGAGCTTCCCTCCAGTGTCGCCCGATGACGGGCTTTCAGGTCCTGAAAATTCGGTGGGCTTCTTCTTCTGATTCATCTCACATGCACCCTTTTCAACACGCTATTTTTCTGAATAAACGCATTTTGATTTATCCGGCCGGCCAAAGTCTCTTTCCAAGAGCTGTCCTATTTTCGCACACCCCGGAGGCCAAATAATTCCGTAATCTGCACCGCCCGGTTTCCTGCGACCACGCCGGGAAATCCCGCCATCTTTGGGATCTTCTCAATCATAACCGGAATGGGATTGTTGGGTCCCGTGTCGAGCCGTATGATATCCCCTTCTTTAAGATTGAGAACGTCTCCCACCCGCCACGAGGACTTCCCCAATTCCACGGATAGCGTCACCTCCGTATCACTCAGCAGTTCCTGCAACTGAGTATTCCATGCATTTTCCAGTTCCGCTTCTCTCAGATTTCGATAAGACAACTTATCCTTAATCGGCTCAAGAAGTAGATAGGGAATACAGACCCATAGATTCCCGGAAAACTCTTCCATTGAAACGGCAAATGCCACTGTAATCACCAAATCGCTGGGAGCCACCAATCGAACAAACTGCTGTTTGGTTTCGCTTTTCCCCAGAGTGAGTCGCAAAACGCTGACAAATTCCCAGGCTCTCTGAAGGTCCTTGATTGTCTCCGATGCAAATTTTCTCATCACCCGCTGTTCAATGAGCGTGAAATCCCTTTCCTGATGGAACATCGATCTCCCTGTCCCACCGAACATGCAATCGATCAGGAAAAAGACGAGATTCGGCTCAATAGCGAGCAGGGCCGATCCCATCAGGGGCTCCATTCGAAAAATATGAAAACTTGACGGATTGGGCAGGCCCTCCAGGAAATCTCCAAACTTGACCATCTCGGTAGACGCCAGGGCCGAATCGACAGGAACCCTAAGGGATGTGCTTAAGGAATTCCGCAATGAATTGGAGAACCTGTCAAATACTTCGTCGAGAACATCGAATTGTTCCCGCATCATGATATTCTGGGATGTCAGGTCGTAGGCCGGAATCAACTCTTCCGAGGGTTCCGTGGTTTCCTCCTCGGCAACATCTAAATCGATATCCCCGGAACGCATGGAAGAGAGAAGTGCATCAACCTCTTCCTGACTTAGAATCTGGTCGGCCACCGGCTGTCCTCTCTACTGGATTACAAATTCCTGAAAATAGATATTGGTTATTTTCCCCTCGTTCAAGGTCTTGTTGAGGGCATTGATGAGCTCTCCTCTTATGGCGACTTTCCCTTCAACACTCTGAATTTCCTTAAATGTCTTGGTGGGAAGAATCATGAGTATTCGGTCCCGGATCTCAGGCACCTTTTTTTCCAAAGACGGAAGCGACTCCTTATTGTCGAGTTCAAGGACGATTCTTGTGCTCAAATATCGTTTTCCGCCAGGGTCAGCCAGATTGACGATAAAATTCTCCAAAGGGAAATTGACCCTTTTCAGCTCCATCTCTTCCTTCGCCGCAATCGCATCACCTTCTGCATTTCCATTTTCCGTTTCCGACCGATCGCCCTTGTCTTTCAAAAAGAAAAAGGCCCCTCCCCCAACCAGGGCGAGAACAATCACGCAACCTATCAGAATGAATATCATTTTCTTAGACATATCCCTACATCCCGCCTCCTTCTAAAACGATCTCTACCCTTCGGTTCCGGGCTCTATGCTCTGGCGTATCATTGGGGACAAGAGGCCTCAACTCCCCATAACCCACTGCCGACAGACGAGAAGGATCTACGTTCCCCTCCTCGACAAAATATTTGACGATGTTTACCGCCCTCGCTGCAGAAAGCTGCCAGTTAGAATCAAACCGCTCTGTAAAAATAGGGATATTGTCCGTATGTCCCTCCACACGGACCCTCCCCGAGGTCCCTTTGACAATCTCTGAAAGTTTTCTTAAAACGGGAAAGGCCTCGGGACTGATTTCGTCCGAACCGGACCCGAAAAGGGCTTTGCCGTGGAGACTCATCACGTGATCGTTTCCCCTCAGCTTGACCTCCGTTCCCTTGAAGGATTTGAGGGTCTCGATATAGTCATGAATGCTCTGTTCACCCTCAATCATGAATCCTCCCTTGACCATACCCCGTTTTGATCCTTTGTCCCCGAACGATTCGATGACACCGATAGGCGATGCCTCTCCTTTCTCCAGTACGCCAAGCCCCCTCATGATGGAAACCTGAAACTGCTTCAGCTTTCCGGTTTCAGTAGTGGACATCGTAAAGAGAAGGACAAAGAAGACCATCAGGAGCGTCACCAGATCGTTAAATGTGGTGAGCCATCCATTTGACTTTTCTGCCTCTCCCTGTCTACGACGACGGCTCATCTTCTGCCTCCGCCTCCCTGTTCATCAAGGGGGTACTGTCTCGGTTGGTCAGCCTGAAGA
>Ga0272444_10004353_pt1 | contig 12520 bp, 7 predicted proteins | sample SSMForm13_FD_201033 | JGI IMG/M metagenome (GOLD analysis project Ga0272444, IMG submission 201033) | Marine sediment archaeal communities from Little Sippewissett salt marsh, Falmouth, MA, United States - SSM-Form-13 | ecosystem: Environmental > Aquatic > Marine > Wetlands > Sediment ...
GCGTTGTATGAGGCCTTTAACTCGGGCACCAGGGTGTTTCGTATCCTGTTCCTCAGGTATGCATTGTCCCGGTTGGAACTGTCTGTCACAAAGTTTATGTTCCTTTCCTTCAGGAATGAGAGTATCTCTTCTCTCGTGACGGCAACAAAAGGCCGTATATATATTCCGTCGCGCACGGGCAGAAAGCCCTTCAACCCCTCCAGTCCGCTTCCCCGTAAAAATCTCATGACGACCGTTTCCGTCTGGTCATTCATGGTATGTCCCAGGGCGATCTTGTTCAATCCGTGTTTTCGCGACATTCTCTCAAAGAACGAGTACCTCTCTTCCCGGCAGATATCTTCAAGCGATCCGCCCTGTTTCTCCCGCAACGCCGGCACTGAAATCTTTTCAGAGTCGGTCGGGATACCCATTGATTCCCCCAGTTCCCTGACGAAGAGTTCATCCCCGTCGGATTCTTCACCCCTGACGCCGTGGTTCAAGTGAAGAATAACCAGCGCAAGATCATATTCATCCGCAAGCAGTGAGAGTATATGCAGAAGGGCAACCGAATCCGCCCCTCCCGACACGGCAACCCCTACCCTGTCCCCCGGGGCAAGCATCGCGTAGCGCTCAATGGTCTTTCGAACGTTGTGTATGGGCATGAATCGTACCTTTTCCGGAAAGAGCTACACAAACAGTTCTTTCAGTTCGGAGATATCCTCGCAGTAATAATCCGGATCGAGGCGGAGAAGCTTCTCCCTGTTCCCCAACCCGTACAGGAGGGCGCAACTCAACACCCCGGTATTTTTAGCGAGCAGAACATCATTAATACCGTCGCCGACAACCACCGTTTTTCTCTTCTCAACACCATATTTTTCCAGGAAAGGCATGAGAATACTGGAATCGGGTTTTTTGCAGGATACGCTGTCCAGGCCGATGATATCATCAAAATATCCGGTTACGCCGAGTTCGTTGGCTATTGTCAGCGTATACCCGTAGAGTTTATTTGTAATAATGAGTTTTTTCTTGTCGCTGAAGTGTTCGAGCATCTCCAGAGATCCCGGATACAGGACGGTCGTATCGAGAAGATGCTCGGCGTAATGAGCCTTAAAAATGTCTATCGCCTCATCGAGGCTGTCCCGATATTTGTCTCCAAGGGACCTTTCGAGAAGCTTTATTACTCCATCGCCGATAAATTCTATAATCTTCTTTTTTTCGGGAACGGGAACACCGATCTGCTCCAGCGTGTATTTGACGGAGCTTGCCAGATCATTGCCTGAATATATAAGCGTTCCGTCAAAGTCAAAAACCATCAAATCAATTTCTTTCATTGTTCTCCTGATACATAGAAATAACTGTTACGAGCAACGGTTTGTAATTAACATTAGTATAATAACTCTATTCCGAATTACAAGTAACAAAACAATACAACGTATCATTACACCATCTCCTGAAAGAAAAACTTTTTTCTCCCCCTCTTTAGAAATTTTTCTTGACAGAACATCCAACCGAGAGTAAAGGCTAAATCACAGGCTGAATTATTTCTTTCATGGTTAGATATAGCGGAATATATTTCATCTCCCGTTATTGCATGCCGGGATTAGCCGATTTATGATGCTGTAAATTGGAACGGCGAAGCTCTTTAGAAAAACGGAAAATTGTAATGTAGTCGATCAGAGTAACACCAAAGGTGATGAATCATGAAAAAAAATTTTCTCATTCTGCTGTCGCTTTTCTTCATTTTATTCAGCAACCTCTCTTTCGCGGAAGAGCCTGCCCTTTTCGGACCGAAGGTATTGACGGTCGGAGCATGGCATCTTCACGCGTCCTCCCATACATTCAGCGCGGACAGTCGCTGCGAAGGAACAATGACCGTCACCAGCAACGGTATTCGGGAAGGGCTGATTCTTGTCAACGGTTCACTCGTTCATATTGGAAACAAGCCAACACTGTCAAAAACGGTCTCTCTGGAACTCAAGAACAGGATCACAATATTGCTCATAGCCCCTCCCGGTTCCGCCGCTATCGTAGCGGTACGAACGAAGGTGGCACACCCCCCCGTCGCCACCTTCGTTTCGGAACCTTCCACCATTCCCGCCGGCGAAGATGCTCTCCTCACATGGACAACAACCGATGCCGAGAGTGTCAGCATCGACCAGGGAATCGGAACGGTTTCCCTGAACGGATCGGTGGCTGTCGCCCCGGTTGAGACCACAACATACGCTCTCACGGCAACCGGGGCTGGAGGAACAACGACCCAAAGCGTTACCGTAACGGTTAATCAACCGCCCACTGTGGGCATCACAGCCAATCCCGAAACAATTCAGCCCGGCGAATCCACCACACTCACATGGAGTTCGGTCAACGCGGAGACCTGTATCATCGAACCGGGAGTCGGCAGTGTCGCAGCAAATGGCTCCATCACCGCGATACCTGATGAAACAACTCTATACACTATTACCGCGACAGGCCCCGGAGGGACAGCAACGGCATCTGTCAGCGTTACCGTGCATGATCCTTCCGCTCCGCCCACGGCAGATATCGGTACCTCTCCCGCTGTCATCGCGAAAGGCGGATCATCGACCCTTTCGTGGACATCAGACAGGGCTCAGAGCGGCCACATCGATAACGGACTCGGAACTGTCGCGACAGGCGGATCGATATCCATCTCGCCTGAACATACCACCACCTATACATTCACTGTCACCGGGGAGACAGGGTCGGCAAGCTCAACAACTACCGTTATGGTAACGGGCAATCCGGAACCTCAACCCGAAGGTTCGTTCGGAGAACAGTATCAGGATCTCATCCCCCCGGACGCCACGGTCGATGAATATGATTCCAGGCGGTTCGCCGTCATCACAGGGTTTGTAACAACCCTCGACAATCAGCCCCTGGTGAATGTAACGGTAACAATCCACGACCATCCGGAGTACGGGACGGGTTCAACCGGTGAAAACGGCAGTTTTTCCATCCCCGTCGAGGGCGGTGGAACCATTACCCTCCTCTACCGGAAAGAGGGCATGATACCCGCCCAGCGGCAGGTCTACGTCCCCTGGAACGATATTGCAATTGTCGAGACGGCCCGAATGATCGCCGAAGATACGGCATCCACCACGCTGACCTTTGACGGAAGTTCAGAAACCGTTGTGACACACCGGAGCACAACGGTCACGGATGAATTCGGCAGCCGTTCCTGTTCCATGATTTTTACCGGAGACAATACGGCATACTTACTGGACGAAGACGGGAATGATGTCCGAGAACTGACGACTATCACCGTTCGCGCGACCGAGTTTACCACCCCCGAATCCATGCCCGCGATCCTGCCTCCGAACTCCGCCTATACATACTGCGCGGAACTCACCGTTGACGGCGCCCCACGGGTTAGATTCGAAAAGCCCGTTATCACCTGGATCGACAATTTTCTCGGTTTCGATGTCGGCGAGACCGTCCCCGTCGGCTACTACGACCGCGACAGAGGTGTATGGGTTCCCTCCAACAACGGGATTGTGGTAAAACTCCTCGATACGGATGGTGATGGCATTGTAGACGCCCTCGACGCAGACGGCGACAACCTACCCGACGACCTCGACAACAACGGTTCGTTCAGCAATGAGGTGAACGGGCTCGACGATCCCGAAAGGTATCCCCCCGGTGCGACCTTCTGGCGTGTGGCGGTCACACACTTTACGTCTTTTGACTTTAACTGGCCGTTTGGCCCTCCGGAAGATGCCGTTTTCCCAAACCCGGAAGGAGAACCGGACGCAAACCATCAGAAAAATCAAGACTGCCTGCATCCCGGATCTGTTGTGGAGGCGAGAAGCCGTATCATCCACGAAGATATCCCTATACCAGGCACCGGTATGACCCTTCACTATGCCAGCAAAAGGGTAGCAGGGGGCTATAAAACCGTCATAACGGTTCCCGCGAGCGGGATAACCGTCCCGGAAAGTTTAAAGAGTATTATCGTAAAGGTCGAAGTGGCGGGCCGTACCTTCGAGCAGATCTTACCCCCCCTGCCCGATCAGATGGCAACATGCAAATGGGACGGGCTTGACCATCTGGGGAAACAGATAAGTAGCGACGTAACCGCACATGTGAACATAGGCTTTTCATACTATGGGTTTTTTTGGATTGTGGGTGACGTTTCGGGGAACGCATTCGCCCGAGCGGGAGCTGAACCGACTGGTATCAGTACGCGGCAAGAAGTGATTCTATGGAAGAAGAAACGCGAGATCGTTATTCCACCTCCGCTCTCCACTATCGCGATTATCGCGGAGGGATGGACCCTGTCCGGGCACCATTCTGGAAACTCCATCCTGTACAAAGGGGACGGCACAATCATCAGAAATAACGTGCTTATTATCGATACTGTCGCAGGAAATGGAGAGTCGGGTTACAGCGGCGATGGAGGCCCGGCTACCGAAGCAACGCTTTATCAGCCAGAGGGTGTTGCCGTTGACGCGGCGGGCAACCTCTATATCGCGGATTGCCACAATCACTGCATTCGCAAAGTGGACACAACCGGCATTATAACCACCGTCGCCGGAACCGGAGAGGAGGGTTACAGCGGTGATGGTGGCTTGGCCAACGACGCAAGGCTTGCTTATCCTGAGGATATTGCCCTAGATTCATCGGGCAATCTCTACATTGCGGATAGGGGTAATCTTCGTGTCCGCAGAATGGATACAAACGGCATCATAACCACTGTTGCAGGAACCGGAGAGAGGGGTTACGGCGGCGATGGTGGTCTGGCTACCGAAGCAAGGCTTAATTCTCCTTCGGGTGTTGCCGTGGACCCATCGGGCAATCTTTACCTTGCGGATTCAAACAATGACCGCGTCCGCAAGGTGGGCACAAATGGCATCATAACCACTGTTGCAGGAACAGGAGTTCGAGAGTACAGCGGTGATGGTGGCTTGGCCACCGACGCAAGGATTGCTTATCCTACGAGTGTTGCCGTGGACCCGGCGGGCAATCTTTACATTGCGGATTTTATGAATAACCGCGTCCGCAAGGTGGGCACAAACGGCATAATAACCACTGTTGCAGGAACAGGAGTTCGAGAGTACAGCGGTGATGGTGGCCCTGCCACCGACGCAAGGCTTGCTTATCCTGGGGATGTTGCCCTAGATTCATCGGGCAATCTCTACATTGCGGATAGTGGTAATCTTCGTGTCCGCAGAATGGATACAAACGGCATCATAACCACTGTTGCAGGAACCGGAGAAGCGGGGTACAGCGGTGATGGTGGCCCTGCCACCGAAGCAGCGCTGGGTTGGCCGCAGAACGTCGCCGTGGATTCATCAGGTAATCTCTATCTTGTGATGTCTAACCATCCCCGCATCCGCAAGGTAGGACTTCCTTCTGTTTTTACCGGCGTCATGACTGGCGGGGACATCTCATTTGCCGATGAGAGTGGCTTCGGTTACATCATGTCAAGCGCCGGTCGTCACAAACAGACTATTGATCTCGATACCGGCACCGTGCTTTATGAGTTTGAATATGACGAAGATAACAACCTGATATCCATCACCGATCAATTCAACAATCAGACCACGATTAACCGGGATGCGGACGGTACCCCTCTTTGCATAACATCGCCCGATGGTCTGGTAACAACGCTCACCATAGACACGAATAATCACCTCACGGGGATTACATATCCCGACGGCGGCGATTACACCTTTGAATATACATCGGATGGACTCATGACAACCAAGACCGAGCCCGAAGGAAATCGATTCGACCATGTGTTTGATAAAGGCGGCAGGCTGACCGATGCAACCGACGAAGAAGGCAGCCATTGGCACTACGAGAGGACAGCTCTGGCAAACGGCGACATACTGACGAAAGTAACAACCGGTGAGAGCAATATTACCTCCTACCTAGATCACACGTACTCCACCGGCAGGTATACCTCCACCATCACGGACGCTACCGGCTCTGAAACGCTGTTCACCCTGTCGGCAGACGGGCTTTCCGTCGACAAGTCCCTCCCCTGCGGTATGACGCTCGAGTTCGGATACGATATCGATCCCGAGTACGGAGTTAAATATGTAAAGGAAATGAGTCAAAGCACTCCTTCGTCACTCGAAAAACTGACAGAACGAAACAAAACCTATGAAGATACCGACTCGGACGACTTCCCTGATCTGATCACCGACACGATATCGGTAAACGGCAAGGCTACGATCTTTGAAAACGATGTCCTCCAATCGCAGAAGACCATCACATCTCCCGAGGGCAGGACGGCAACTATGAACTATAACCCGGACAATCTTCTGACCACAAGCATCAGTGTTCCGGGTCTCTTCGACACTATCTACGGCTATGACGACAGGGGAAAGCCAACCTCCGTTACAACAAACACCAGGTCAACCGCGCTGGACTACGATTCCAGGGGTTTTCTCTCCTCCGTCACCGATCCCGGGAATCATACCACCTTTTATTCTCATGATTCCCTGGGCCGCGTCACCGGTATCAGCCGTCCCGACGGCAGCACACTGGAGTTTGTCTACGATATGAACGGCAACATGAGAATCCTGACAGTGCCCTCCGGAGTCGACCACATGTTCGGCTATAGCGCTATCAACCTCAACAACCTCTATCAGACACCGATCAGCGGAAGTTACAGCTATCTCTACGACAAGGATAAACGTCTCAAACAGATCGACTTCCCCTCCGGCAAGCAGATTACCAACATCTACGACAAGACCACACTCACGCAGATACAGACCCCGGAGGGCACTATCGACTTAACCTACCTGTCCGCCACGCAGGCAGGTTCCATCACCAACGGGACCAATACCATTACCTACGGCTACGACGGAAAACTTGTTACCTCCGAAACTATAACCGGCACCCTGAATGACACTCTTTCATACACCCACAACAACGACTTCAACCCGAGCAGCTTCACCTATGCCGGCGGCACTGCAGGTTATACCTACGACAATGACGGACTCCTGACCGGTGCAGGGAGATTCACCATAACCAGAAACGCCGGAAACGGCCTTCCCGAATCGGTAACCGGCGGCACCCTTGCCCTGAATCGCTCCTTCAACGGCTACGGCGAAACCTCCGGGGAGAATATCGCTATTGGCGGCAACCATCTCGCCTCATGGAACCTGACCCGTGACGACAACGGCAGAATAACGTCCAGAACGGAAACAACCGGAGGGATCACCTCTAACTATATATACACCTACGACTCCATGGGCAGGCTCCTCACCGTGACAAAGGATGGCGTTCCCGTAGAAGAATACCGTTACAATCTGAACGGAACAAGAATCTACGAGATGAACTCTCTCAGGGACATCGCGGACAGGAGCTTTACCTATTCCGATGAAGAACACCTCCTTACGGCGGGAACAGCGAGTTATCAATACACGGTAGACGGGTTCCTGACGACAAAGACGGACGGGACCGAAGAGACATACTATGAATACTCATCGAGGGGTGAACTGCTCGGTGTCACCCTCCCCGACGGAACAGAGATCGAGTACATGCACGATCCCCTGGGAAGACGAATCGCAAAAGAGATCAACGAGACAATCACAGAAAAATACCTCTGGCAGGGCCTGACACGCTTACTGGCCGTATACGACAAAGATAACAACCTCACGATGAGATTCGAATATGCCGACAGCCGTATGCCCTACGCCATGACCAAAGGCGGCTCTACATATTACCTTGCATACGACCAAGTGGGATCATTGAGGATCGTTGCGGATTCAGCGGGCACTGTGGTAAAAGCAATCGACTACGACTCCTTCGGCAACATCATAAACGACACCAACCCCGCATTCGACATACCACTGGGCTTCGCCGGAGGATTGCACGATAAAAATACCGGCCTTGTGCGATTTGGCTACCGCGACTACGATCCCGATACCGGCAGATGGACGGCAAAGGATCCGATACTCTTCGCAGGCGGTGATTCTGACTTGTATGGGTATTGTCTGAACGATCCGGTGAACCTGGTGGATCCTCTTGGCTTGGAATACTGGTCTCGTGTATGGAGGAATTTTCAAACCACCAATGGAAGTGTTCCGGGCTTACTTGGACCAACTGGTACAGGAATTGTAACGGCTGAGCATACAGCTCAGGTACTTGGAACTACCACGCTCCGCACATGGTTAAGCAGTGGTTTAAGTGGGGCTACTCTTTCCGGAACTTCCTTTACCAGCCTTGAAACAGGAGTATTGGTTGGTGGTACAGGGGTAATGAACTTTGCCTTCACAGGAATTGCTTGGGAGACAGGCGTCGGGATAGGTTCATTAGTCTCAGCAATACCAGTTTACGGAGCAGATCAGAGCATAACAGACTGGTGGGCAAATTTTTGGTGGGATTTGTTAAATGATGAAAAGCCTGCTCCTTGTAAATAGGAATTAAGAAAATCAAAAAATGAAAATACAATTACCGCTCATTAGTAGAAAAAAGCTGCCTTTCAACAGAAAGAGATATTGGATTAGTAATATTATTTGGTGGTTTTATACAATAATTTGGATTAGCACACTGGTTCTGTTGTGGTATGCTTTGGATCTTTCCATTTGGTATAAATTAGCAATAAATTTTATTCTTATCTTAGGCACTCCTGCGCTAACTGATTTGATAAAACCTTATAATAAATATAGAAAAGAATGGGAGGCTCAATACAAAGAGAAGAAAGAATAGCAAAGAATAGGAAGGAATGGGAAGGAATGGGAAGGAATGGGAAGGAATCGAAGCAAATTCCGGGGAAATTCCGCAAAACTCCGGGGACATCCATGACAAGTTTTGTCAAGGGGAAAACGGATATTTCCTCTGATCTTCCGGATCGATGGATTCCCGGTGATTATTTTTGCTGTTCTGCCTCAACTCGATCTTTTTTATCATTCTTTGCGGTCCGCATTACTCAATCATATGTGACCAGACATCCATTTGCTGTACCAAGGTCAGACAGGTTTATCTCTACACCATATAACCGCCGGAGAAAATATCACCGACGGCGGGAACAGCGAGTTATCAGTACACAGTTGACGGGTTCCTGACGACAAAGACGGACGGGACCGAAGAGACATACTATGAATACTCATCGAGAGGTGAACTGCTCGGTGTCACCCTCCCCGACGGAACGGAGATCGAGTACATGCACGATCCCCTGGGAAGACGAATCGCAAAAGAGATCAACGGGACAATCACAGAAAAATACCTCTGGCAGGGCCTGACACGCTTACTGGCCGTATACGACAAAGATAACAACCTCACGATGAGATTCGAATATGCCGACAGCCGTATGCCCTACTCCATGACCAGAGGCGGCTCTACATATTACCTTGCATACGACCAAGTGGGATCATTGAGGATCGTTGCGGATTCGGCAGGTACTGTGGTAAAAACAATCGACTACGACTCCTTCGGCAACATCATAAACGACACCAACCCAGCATTCGACATACCACTGGGCTTCGCCGGAGGATTGCACGACCGGGATACAAAATTAATACGATTCGGGGTAAGAGACTACGACCCCGATATCGGCCGCTGGACGGCCAAGGATCCGATACTCTTCGCAGGCGGTGATACTGACTTGTATGGGTACTGTCTGAATGATCCGGTGAATTGGGTGGATCCGTGGGGATTGCGGTGGGGGTTTAGGGTTGGCGGCTCGCTTCTAGGGGCCGATTTTTCAGCAATAATTTATGACTCTAAGAGAGGTTGGTTTCCTAGTACTAAGCCTGATATAGGAGTTTCGACAACAGCTTTTGGTGGAGGCATTCAGGTTACTTTTGATGATCCTTGTGTTTTATCAGGAAACGATGATAGTGATCTGAAGGTAAGTTGGGGACTTGGTAAATACCTGGGATTTTCTTATAGCCCTAATTTTGAACACAAAAGTATTAATTTAGGATTAAGCTTAGGACTTCCTACATCTTTTAGTACTTCCATCGAGAATTTTGCTACTAGTGTTGGCAAAGGGATTGAAAAAACGTTTAATTAAAATATTGATGGAGGTAGTCGATTGCATTTGTATGAAATATTTTTTTGGTTAGGGTTAATATTCTTGATAGCATGCTGCAGTTGCTTTGCTTTGGTAGGTTTAAGAAATAGTGTGTTTGGAGGATCTTACCGTTCACTCACTGCTAAACTTAAGCCTTTTGATATAAAATTGTCGAAACTTGGCAGTGTTTTATTTGTTCTTAGTGTGCTGCTTTTCTTAATAGGATTTGTATTACAATAAGCAAAGAACGTCGTGAAAAACAAGTAAGGATGTCTAGCCTGCTGCTATTAACCAACGTTAATTTTACCTTTTGTCATATCGAAACGTTCTTTCAGTTGTAAAAACAAAAGACTATGACTCCTTTGGCAATTTCATAAACGATACCAACCCCGCAGTTGACATACCATTGGGCTTCGCCGGGGGATTACACGATCACGATACGAATTTATTGAGGTTCGGTTACTAAGACTACAATCCTGATACCGGCCGCTGGATAGCGAAGGATTTAATATCCCGTCATAGTATTCCAATACGGATTTTTCTAGAAAACCATATGGATACAAAAGACATTCTCATCCCCTTCTTTGAGAAATTACCAAGTATACCATACACACCATTGGCTGGCTAACGCGTCTCCCCGGAAGTTTAAGCTCCCTCCTATCCAGACTATTTTTTAGCTAATCATTATTCTAACCTACATGATCATATTCGGTGGCTTAAAGAAGGAAAAAAATATGGTGGAACCTTCAAAAATCAACAAGGTCCATGCTAAAAACGTACGGTTGTTTATGGAAAGGAAAAAGCACAGCAGATTTCTTGACGTTCTCCTGTTTTCGTCTTTCTTTTTGTTGGTTCTATTAGTGTTTGAGGGGACTTTTAGAATACCGGAAAATGATTTCTTCTCAATATTTCAAAGGGTTCTGTACTTCCTTATATCTTTAGCAATCTCGGGCACTATTCTTGCGTGTTTTTCAAAGAACATCATATGGACGGTTATTTTAGTAAATTTTGTTCTTCTGGTTTTTGTGATTTGAGAGAACATCGGAAGAGAAAAACCGAACCGAAAAGCCCGTAGACAAAAACAGGGAACTATAAATAATTTCGCATCAAGCTTTCAAGAAGCGGCGGCTGAGGGTGCCGCCTGAAGGGTGAAGGTAAGTTAGCCTACCGTGGGATAACAGATGGTCTTCACATATTAATTGGCGCTAGCGCGAAAATCGAATTGTGTAAATAAGAAAGGTGATAAGGATGGATAATCTATTAGGACCTGTTCTTGGTTTTATTATAGGATTTCTCATCGTCATATTTGGAGAAAAAGCAATTCGTTATAGGACTTGGCTCTATCAGAAATTCGCGAAATATCAAGATGCTATAAAAACACTAAATCTTAGATTAGAAGCAAAGCCTTACTTCGTCGGCATTTTAGGTTTGGTAATTCTATTGTTCGGCATTGTTGGTGTTTTTGTGAATTTAAAAGGTTAGGTGTAAGCCAAAATCCCGGCATTTCACAATTTCGGGGACAGTACACTCAATTTCTTTGATCAACAAAATCACATCTTAAATATTACCTATCGGAAGGCGGAGTTTACAGTCGTAGAATGAAATAAAAGCAATCTACTACTACTCGGCAACATCATCACCAATACCAACCCTGCATTCGACATACCACCGGGCTTCGCCGGCAAACCGTATGACCGGGATAGGAAAGTGATCAGATTCCAATAACAACGAAGAAGGGAGTTCCGCATGCAAATGAAGTATCTGGTTATCACTATATTAGCCATCTGGGGCATCCTGTTTGTAGGAGGAATAGTCTGTAAAGTCCTTTTTGGTTGGACCTGGAAAAAATCTTTTGACCAAATGTTCGGCTGGTTAATGGATATCTGAGTGAGCATTGGAAAGATATACGTATGGGTATGAGCATAGCTACGTGTTTTTATGGTTTCGATGAGTTTGTGGTTGCCTCTATCGCGTGGGGGTTTTCGGATTCGAATCCATATCGGGAGAACGTCACCCGGAATTTCACGGGAAAATATCCGTTTTATTGCTGTGCATTTCAATGGCAAGAGGAGAGAAATCGTATGAAAAGATTCTTGATAATTCTTGGGAGCGTATTTGCCGTCTTGATCGTCGCCGGTGTAATAGGTTTCTCAGTACTCGCTATAACGGGGACAACCCTGGACAGGGAAAGCAAAGCCTATGTAGATGAAATAACGCCTAAGATTTTAGATGATTTAAGCCAGAATACTCTCTTTCTGTATTCAAGCGATGAACTTAAAAATTCGGTATCACCTGAAGATTTTGAGAGAATATTCGATTGGTTTAAAAAGTTAGGTCGGTTCGTCGAATATAAAAATTCAAAAGGGCAATGCAATATTTCTATCACAGCGCAAAACGGGAAACAAATCACAGCATATTACGAAGCTCAGGTCGAATTTGAAAACGGCCCGGCCACTGTAGCGGTAACTACCATTAAAAAGGCAGATACGTGGCAACTCATTGGATTCAAGATCATTTCAATGGCCCTGGTAAACCAGGAATTCTCCCGGCCAT
>Ga0272444_10004355_pt1 | contig 12515 bp, 18 predicted proteins | sample SSMForm13_FD_201033 | JGI IMG/M metagenome (GOLD analysis project Ga0272444, IMG submission 201033) | Marine sediment archaeal communities from Little Sippewissett salt marsh, Falmouth, MA, United States - SSM-Form-13 | ecosystem: Environmental > Aquatic > Marine > Wetlands > Sediment ...
TAATCCAATTTACTATGAGATTGCCATCTTTGTCCACTCGCTCAACCATAGTTCTATGAGGAACAATCTGGCCGGGAGTGTCAGTGGGCTTGTACATAGCCCGATAATAGTACTTCTTCCCCCTGGCTTTGGGCCGCGATGTATGTCTAGACTTGATTCCCCATGCTGCCAGCGCATGGGCCCGGCTCTCACGATGCCATCCTCTGCTCATCGCTTTGCCTCCTCTGGAAACGCCTCCTCGATTGCTTCTTTAATCTTGTAGAATCTAGCCTTTAATTGATAGTCGTCATAGGCATTCTTCTCTGCAGGAATAGGCGGTTTTTCTACGCTTCTGGCGCTTTCTTCCACATTCTCAGCCAAATGGGAAATGAAATCATATGTGGCCAGCAAAACTCTCTTGTCCTTTTGTGATATGGTTTCGTCTTGGTCTGCCAATATCCATAGCTTTTCTGCTCTAGCCTTCAGTTTTGGGCTATTCTCGCGCATTGATTCCAGCGACATTTGTCCATATTCTTTGCTCCACATATGGGGCTCATTGTAGATATCCCTAGAATATTCCTCTAGGTCTCCTTCTATTAGGTCTAGTTCTTCCTGGATGTGAGCATATTTGTGCCATACGTGTCTATCCATCTCTATCGTGTCCTGCATAGCTCCTAATATACAATGTGCGGCCTCCGCCATGTGTCCTGCGCCTATCTCGTATTCAGTATATGCCCCATATCCCCCCCAGGATGGGATTCCGCCATAATGGTTTGGCACTTCATCTTTCCAGAGGCCGGAAGCAGCTATGTCCTCTGCTATTTTGTCCATGCCCCCCCATGTTTCGTCTCTCCACTCTCCAGTCATTTGTCGATATTTTCTGAAGGCTTTTTGTATGCCCCAATTTTTAGTCGGAACACCTTTTGCTGCCAAGGCATGTCTGTGCCTCTCTCCTCTCCATCCTCTGCTCATGGGTGAAAGTCTCCATGGTATTTTATTTCTGCTCTATATTCTTTGTATGCATTGATTTTTCTCGCCGTTCTCTCCAGGTCCTTTGAACGCTCTAGATATTCCTCTACTTCTAGCATTTTTAGCTTGTTTTCGCCTTTTATCTTTTCTTTTTTCAGTGCTAGGTCTTCTTCTAGTTCTCTTTTTGCGTTCTTTTTTGATAGCTTGACCTTTGGGTCTATTGTTGTGTCTACGCCCGCCCATACTTTGCTGAAGTTTTCTCTCAGCTTGTCTGCCTCATTGTTCCAGCGTTTTTTCTTGACTTTGAAATCGGCTTCGGCATGTAATCTCTTAGCCTCTCCTTCCATCTTTATTCTCTCTGCTTCCACAAGGGTTCTGGCTATTATATCCTCTAGGGTTTTGCCACTCTCTTTCGGTCTTTCTTCTCTCTCCTTCTTTCTCTCTTCGTCCCTGCGCTGCCGTTCTTTATTTCTCTTTCCATCTGGCCATTCCTCATTAGTTACCTCTGGCTCTTTTTCTCGCCGTACTTCTCTTCTACGCTCTGGAGCTGCTTCTCCTACTGGCCTAGCCACTCCATCTTCTCCTATTTCATAGTCTAGGATTCTGTCTGTATCATCGTCCTCTATTCTTATTCTGTCTCCAGTGAAATAAATCTTGTCTGGGTCTGGCATTCTTGGGTCTCTCTCTTCTAGTCTGGTGGACTCATGCGGTCCTGTTGGGACTATAGCCGTGTTTGAGTTGGTCTCTATTCCTCTGGCTGCTAGAGAGTGTCTTCTGCTATCTCCATGCCATCCTCTAGGCATCGGGTTGTTCCTCCAATATTCCCTTAACTAGGGTTACACTAAACACCAGGAATCTCTTCAGTGCAGCGAACATCACTCACATGTATATGCACACGGGATATATATAATAGGGGGTTTGAAAAGAGAAAAAAATGGAAAAGTGTTGAAACCCGGCGGAAAGACACTATTCCCGCTTTTCCGACGGAAAATCATTACCTCCTCTTTTCAGCCTTCAACTTCTCACTTGCCGGAGCATCAGGCTTAAGAGGATTACCATTCTCGTCCCTCTCATACCTGACCAGATGGGCTATAAACGCACTATTATCCGTCCTCTCCAACCTGTTGGTCTCCGCCATATAGTTCAAATACTGATAGGCATATGTCCTTGCACTATTCTTCTTCAGATTCTTGTGATATTTCTGGACCAGCGGAATCAGGTCTGTCGATACTATGGCATCTTTCTTTGCTAGCTTGAAAACTTCCTGCACCACAGCAGGCATCAGGTTGAAACGGCCATATCTAATCACCTCTTCCTCTTCTGGCTCTTTTTTCTTCACCTCTTTGAAGGCGGCCCTATGTCCCTCTTTCTGCCTCTTCTTTATCCTATCCAGAGCATCTCGAACGGTCGCTATATCTGCGTTCACTTCCCTGACCACATCTTCGGCCTTTTTATACTCTGCCTTGGCCTCTTTTATGAGCCTCTCTTTTTCAGACAGGATAGCCAGTTTGGACCTCAGTTCCAGCTTTCTAGCCTCCAACATTTCCGCTAACATTCCTTGCATTCTTTCTAGTTCAGTTTTGGTCAATTTAATCACCTCACTAGCTACTCCTATGGGCGCTAGGGTATAAATATTTTTCGTAACCTAATCGCAATAGAAAGCTACCATCTCCCGCTGACGAGTCTTACAACCCTTCCACTTATACCGGAGCTCAGGAGGGCTGCACATACGACAACTACAAGGCCCCCACTTAGACAACCTCTGTCCCTGCAGCTTATCCCACCACTCCTGCCATTCGCCCGGAAAACTCTCATTCTCCGGAAACCACCAATTCTTCATAAAACCCTGGCGTCTACGAATATGCTTCATAGTATGGTGTCTTCTACGATACTGGCGCACTCGATAATACTCTTTATCCTTCTCGATGCTTATCGCCTACAAGTGCGGGCTCCCCCCGCCATCTTGTCATATTCATCACCCTAGTATATCTCACCGTCTTCTGTGAACTCATACTCGTTAGCACGCAGAGTCTCAGCAACAGCCTCATCAGATAGCTGATAATAATACTCATCCCTGAGGCTGCTCAGAGCCTCATGAACCTTGTTCTTGAACTCCAATGTCGCATTCTCCAAGATAGAAGCCTCACTTCCAGTCAGCTCTTCGTCAACTCTGAACTCCAGATTAGTGCTCCTCTCACCACTCCAAACACTTCCCGTAGGAGTACTAAACACATAGTGAACCTTGTCCCGCATGCTCTGAGGTATACCCAGCCACGAATAGAACATATCCTCGTCATTGACCTTCACCTCTTCGAACTGGAGATAAGTATCTCTATCGAACTCGAAGGCCCCAATCTTGTAGCTGAACAAAAGCATCTTGGACTCCAAATACTTCTCCCTCATATCTGCAGGCCACTTCTCCAACTCCTCTTCCGAGAAGTCCAGCAAGCCCTCGAAATCCCACCAGTCATGCTCGACATTGATATAACGATAGTTCTCCAACGCCCTCTCCTTCACATCCTCGGGCAAATCATCGAAATTCGCGACCTCAAACTCTTCCACAACCTTCCGACGGCCATCAGCACGCACAGTATACGGCGGCCTAGTCTCAATTCCAAGACGAGCCATATTATGCTCATGAGGATGTCCACGCCAACCAACTGGTCTCTTCCTAACCATCTTAATCACTACTACCTACATTGCATAGGGGATATATATAATACCCTGGTCCGGGCTAGTGGTCGCCTATATACGCTTCTACTCCAGGATTCTTCTCATCCTATATGCGCTTTCTCCATTCGAATAATATTTGCGAATCACTCCTTCGATTTCAAATTCCAGGCCCATATAGAACTGGATTGCCGAATTGTTCCCTTCGCGGACCTCTAAGACCATGCTCTTTCTGTCCTGGAATGTTCTGAAGAGCTCCTCCATTATCTTCTTGGCTATGCCCTGCCTCCTGGCTTCCGGTACCGTGTAGAGCATGTGCAGTCTTGGAGCCTCCTTTTCTGGGATTGCTATCGCAAATCCCAATATAATATTGTCCTTTCCCACCACCAAAAATCCTTCTGGATGGAGTTTGTGCAAGCGAAGATATTTCTTGTATTCATAGTGTTCATTGAAAATCTCTTCCGACTGTCCAATAAAAACGTAGAGCTCGTCCAAAGTCATCGTTCTGATTTTCATTCTTCTTCCTCCTTGCTTTCTCCGAACATAGATACCAGTGTTGCCACCATCACTATGGCCCAAGTTATTGCCGCTGCAAACCAATAACCGGGAGTGTCACAATACGGGCCGTCGTAGTAGTTTGCCAGATAGAATGCCGCCATGGTTATTGCGCTGATGAACATTATCAGCAACAAGCCCACCATTATGTCCATATCTCCGTCTTTGACATAGTCATGCAAACCTATATGCCCGAGTGATGACACCATAAAAAACACATGGACAATCAGCATTATTGTTATCCATCTTATTGGGTCTTGAAATGTGACGACTAGTACTGTTACCACGAATGCCATTAGCGTGAAGATTAGGGCGCATTTTATTAGCCTCTTCTTTTGTTTTTTCTCTTTGAAATCCTGATAAACTATTGTTGTTGCCAACCATATCACCATTACAGATAACATAAGCATTGAAAACTCTATAGTTCCAACAAAACTCATATCAATCCCCAGGACGAATACGAATGTGTATACCGCCCATACTGCTATTGCCAGCAGGAATAGTGTTGAAAGTAGCTTCTGTTTGGGATTCATTCACAGTCCCTCCAATATCCTTCAAATGGCATTGGCACCCCTTCGAATGGCTCCGGCATATCCGAAAAATGGCTTTCCTCTTCCAACTTTCTTTTCAATTTTCTGTGAAATGAGCGGACTGTTTCTTCATAGGTCGAAGAATTCAAATATAGTCCAAAAAACAGGGTTAGAAATACGGTTGCGATGGCACAAACTATAAATCCGCCCGATTTACAATATGGTCCATCGTAGTGTATTGCCAGATAAAAACCCATTGTCTCCAGCCAAACCAGGGTTATTACTATTGTGCCTTTAATTCTAGCACTCCTGACGAAGGATTTCATCTTTCCTTCGTAAAATTTTCTGAATTTCTCCTCACCCATTAGGTACCAGTCAACTTTTCTTTTCCAGCTTCTATCCCATGAGTCGTCAAAAATAGAGGCAAACACTGCCAGGCCGAATATTATTCCCCCGAAACCCAATATTGATTGAAAATTGGTTAGGGCAAATATCCCACCAACAGAGTATGCTAACGTGTATCCAGTCCACGCAAAGGCCAGAAGCATTACCAATGCCACCGACATTCGGAATGCTGCCGATTTGACGAACACCCCATCAATGCATGGGATTGCCACCGATACCGAAATTGTGAATATTACACAACATAGGAATCCATCTGTACGTGTGAACGGGCCATCTACGTATGATATCGTATAGGCTCCCCACATCTCCAGCAGTACTAGCACCAGAATTGCAAGGTACTTTATGCTTTTGTTAGCTTGTTTTTCTTGCTCGTTTGCGGTCATCTCGCATCACCTAAGACTGCTATATCATTATAGCTATATAAAGTTTGTTGTCAAAATTGATAGTGGCCTCAACATTCAATCACAAAACAAATACACTGGCCACAACATACACCGGAATCATAGTATCATAGTGTCTTTTCCATTATGGTGAATTCTTCCGTGACAACGTCTTCTGGTTCTAGGTCGATGATTCTTTTCTCCTGGAGCTCGCCATAATAATATACTTCTACATAGTAGCTTCCGCTTGGCACGTCTTCTAGTACAATTTCTTGCGTAGTGCCACCAATTACCACTATGTTGTATGTAGTGTTGAATCCGCTGTTCTCTACAAGGGCTGTGACGTTCACGTTCTCCTCTGCACCATTGAAGACTATCTTGACCTGCCCGGTGTCGCTCAACGATAAGCACCCACTCACAGCTACGCCCAATACCAACAAGGTCGCTATTGCTGCCGTTATCTTATAGTTTACCATGTTAACCATCCCTGTGTCCTAAAGTATGGCTCGGGCTCTAGGCCTTGGCGTACCCTCTGCTTTTGTCGGTAACGATAATTACGCCAATTCTGTCTCCTTATCCGAGGAAGCTCCTTAGTACTCCAATGAGGAACACCCCTTCTCTTAGTCCTAGACATACTACAGGTACATACACTTAGGTGATATATATAAATGGTTATTATAAGGGACCCATACAGCCTTCTCAAGAACAAAGACTTCTCCTGCCATCCCGTTTCCGTAATCTGTGTATTGTATTCTGTCTCCGATTTCTGCAGGCAAGTTTTCCCCTAAAATTCCAGCCACTCCTGTTTTGACCGTGATTGTGGTGGAGTTATCCAGCTCAATGTAGTATTGGGTGCCGTTGCCCACATATACGTCATGCACATACCAAAATCCTCTCCTTGTTTGCCATACTTCATATTCGCTAGAACTCATCGCCGTGATTACTCCTTCTTTGGTCTCATAGCTATCTGTGAGCGCCAGAGCCATCATTATAATGCTCATAGCCACCGTCAGTATTATCAGACTAAAGACCATCTTATTGTTCCAATTCCATTCAATCCTCTGCAACTCTTCTCGGTCTAGGGCATCATATGGCGTGCCTTTTACATGTTTGCCGACGACTTTTTTATTCCAGTTTTGGGGTCTGAATCCTTTGTTCCTGCTCATTCGGGCTTTCTCCAAAAAAAATAGTTGGGAAGGGTGTTGTCATGTTTCCACAGGAAATACACTATCCTATAGAAAGAGCGGGGCCGGGTGCTTCTTCGGTGGTTTCGTCTTCGTTGTTTCCGGCCTCTGTTTCTGCTCGCACCTTTTCCTCAGCTTCCTTCCTGGCCTTTTTGACTGCTGGTGCGACCATTACGCCCAGGAAGAAACTCAATAGGCTCACCGCCAGGACTATCATCGCCAGGACCGGAGTTATTAGCTCCAATACTGGGCGTCCTGTTACATTCCAGATGAATGTGATTATTCCCATCACGGCGACCGCGAAGGCGAAAATCAGCGCCCATCCTTTTGCCATCTGTTTCTTCCTATATTCCTTCTGCTCTTCTTGTTTCATATCTTGCTCACCTCTGTTTTTTTTATCTCCTTAAGATGTATTTATAACTTTCTCCTACGCATTCTCTATTCTCGGAGCTAAGAGATACTTTCCTCCCAAAATATCATTTCCAATGTCTATTCTCAGAGGAAAATCAGAATTCATGTAGATATCCATATCTCCACCGACTTCTTTTGCTGCCAACAGAAAACTCTTTATGTACTCTATTTGGAAAAGCGACTTCCACTTCTCTCCTTTGTTCTCCCATTTTTTCATCGAAGCCTCATCGCATTTCCATAGATTGTTATCCATCGTTGTGCTTCTCGGAACGGCAGGAGTCCTTCTAGTTTTCTTCTTCACCATTGGAGTGAAAAAATAGTTTTTCAGAAACAAGCCATTCTCCTTTCTATCTCCCTCTCCCGTCAAAAAGGCCCGTGCTTTCTTCTTTCCTTCGATTACAGCATGCAGACCCATATGGTCTCCAACACTATATTTTCTAGAATGAGCCACATTGAACGCCTTTGTAAATGTCGATACTGGAACCCCATATGCAACTGCGGGTAATTGCAGTTTTGGCATCTTTGGGTCGCTTCTTCCAGCCACATCAATCTGAGATATAACATTCATTCCCTGGAACTCCCTCGTTTCATACTCTATATAGAGCATGGGACAATCGCCTTCGTTCTCCTTTGTTGCCTTTTTTATGGCCGACGTTATCCGAAATTTTGTGTCTTTCGGGAATACCTTTGGCCTTTGCGTGAAGGCCCACAGGGCGTCCAGGCTGACACCAATCTCAATCTCATTCTCCACTTCGAGTTTGTCGAAAAAATTCTTTCCGGCCCCGATTTCCATCATGGCCACATGTGCCAGGTCAACTGTAGACATGTATAACCCATTTTTTGTTGGCTGTATCTTTATTTCGTCAGTCAAGACTCTGGGCACTGCCAAGAGTTGTTTCAGCTTCGCTGCCGTCAACTCGAATGTCACGTCTATTTTCTCTGGTATCTCGCGTATTGGTCCGCTTGTAATTGTCGCTTGCATCTTACATCACCTACAACTGCTATGTCCTATAGGATATAAATACTTTTCGTAACCTATCTTTCTCCGGTGGAGCCGAGACCGCCTTCACCGCGCTTGGTTTCCATCTCCACGGTTCCCTCAACTATGGTTACTCCTACCTCTACCTTGGCAAACACACCCTGAGCTATCCGCATTCCTTTGCTCAGCTCCATCTGAATGCCAGAAATGTTTCTCAAAATAACAAATATCTCCCCACGATAACCAGCATCGATTGTTGCAGGAGCGTTAGCCACCATGAGACCACTCCTTGCTAGCCCACTACGGGAACGAATCTGAAATTCCAACCCATACGGCAGCTCCATGCGAATACCTGTGCCAACCACCACACATTCTCCTGGTCCAACACATACTACTTCCCAATCCCCCATCTCCGGAAAGTTATCTATATGGAGGTCGTAACCATAGTCGTCCTCGTGCTTCTTCTCCGGCAGGGTTGCACCCTTCCGTATTGGTTCCGCTTTCACTTGCATTGCTTATCTCTCCTATCGTCCTATCTTTCATGTCTTTATCCATGTGGCCCTTTTCTATTTCCTATAGTTTCACCCATCAACATTATCTCTTCCTTTTCTTCTTCAGTTATGAAACCTTCACCTAGAAACCTTTCCAATAGATATTCTGTTGGGCTCCCCTCTATCTTTTCCAAATGCACAATCACCAAATCATCGGGTTTTAACCCCGCCTTTTCAGCGAAGTGTCTTTCTCTCGAACTCAGATTCTTTACCTTGCTTATGCATATCGCCTTCACTTTTGATTCCATCTTTATTCCTCCACGCCATCATATTGCCACGCCGCATATCCCACTGTTGCTAGAAGTGTTGTTATGAACGCTGCTATACAGTATCCCCAGGAATCGCAATATGGGCCGTCAAAATAGTATGCCGTATAGAATCCATATGTCAAGACGATTCCAACGATTGCACTTTTCGCAACCATTAGTAGCTCGTCGTCCATTCCGTCTTTTATCCATTCTATCCAAAACACACCACCCAAACAGAATATAATCGTGTATATCGACGCAGTTATGAATCCAAATATTTCTGTTCTGAAATATCCTGCAAAAAGAGATAGGACAAATAATGTCCATATGGAAGACTGATAGAATATGAGAAGCTTTACCGCTCTCTTTTTTTCTTCTGCCACCTCCTTTTGGTCTCTTCTTATTTCTCTTCTTCTGTGGTAGGAAGAGTATTCATATTTCAGTTCATCTATGGTGCCTATCATCACTATCATCCCACCAATGCTTGCCGTCAGCACCATGTAGAAATGATATGGTATGTGTATTCTGACGCCCATATAGTATGCTGTGTAGATTGCCCATGCTATAGCCACTATTGTAGCCATAATCGCTATTCCTATCTTGATTTCTTTGGATTTTCTTGACATCCTGCATCACCTAGGCCTGCTATGTCATGATAACTATATAAATATTTCGTAACCTTTTTCTCGGGCCCCCGCAACTTCAGTTATCTTTATATACTATAACGCAAAGCTGTTGCACGATAACCGTCCAGTACCGCAACAGTTCTCCCCTAACTGTTGCAAAAGTACCTCCTCCTGTCCAAAAAAATGAAAAAGTAACCGGGTGGGCAATGAGTTCCTCGTATCCACAAGAGCGTGTTGTGTGTCTTTCCACCCGGCCTCACACAACAGCTAACATATTATCTTTTGACAATATAACTTTTTCGTTGCCATCAATAATATCTTCCCAGCCCTACACCTTTGCTATAGCATTTCATCGGTTCCCGATTGCCATGAACCTCATACCCTCTTCCTTTCTTGTATCCAAAAGGCAGTTTATGAAACATCATCATATGCTCCATCACCGACCAATATATTGGTCTAGGATACCATCGGCCATTGTGCTCTTCCCAGACAATTGTGAACCCCTGATGACCCTTTTTCATTGTGTGGTCACACCAAAAAAAGTGTCCCGCTAGTTCTTCCTCAGGGTCACGACTATAGCCCCTCTTGAAGTGCTCACATGCCATGGGCTTTATTCCATGCAACTGTTCAATTCCTTTCCACGATGAAAGGAACATTCTGGTCTTTGCTCCACACTCTAGACAATGTACTATCGGCTTTCTCACTTTCGTAATCCAATCGTATTCATCCCTATTCCTTTGCACAAGCATCTGAGCTTTCGTTGGCATCTTCATGTCTCTATTCCTCCAGTCATCCCATCTATTATCGTAATATATAACGTCACCCGTACATCACCCGCTTAGCTTCTGGGTCCTCGGGCCTCACCCGTTCCTTCACCAAAGCAAGCACTTCCCGCATCTCCTTCGCAACCTCTCCCACATCCTTCATCTCCTTCGCCACCTCAGAGAACTCTTTCATCGCACCGCTCACCTCAGCTAATACGGTTTTCATTTCGGCAACTTCTTCCCTCAGCCCAACAATATCTTTCCTGTTCTCAGTCGTGGCATTGATGGCTTTGTATATCGCATCTTCCAGGTCCGGGAGATGCAAAAACGCCTCCCACGCCCCAGGTATATCATCCTTCCTAGGGTCATTCGTCTCAGCCTCAGGACGCTTCCCCTGGCTATCCGTCGGTGAGAAGTCCACCCAAACCGTGTCAGATACTTTGAACGCGCCCTTATCACGCATATACTCAAGCAACGGAATATAGAAACCATACTCAAAACCCCGTCCCGTCTTCTCCACAACACCCGTCTCCCACCCCGCCTTCTGAAACAGCGCGGCAATATCACCAGCCAAAGCAAAAAAATATTCCTCAGCAGAATCAAGGTCCTTCAACCAATCCGCCAGCAAATACGTCGCCGGGAGCTTTATCTGAATCTTCTCCCCAGAATGCTTGCCATGACTATAATGCACTTTAGCAGGCTTCGTCCACCCAGGCAACGCCAGCTCACCCAGCCTATGCTCCGTATTCCCCTTAGTATACCAAGGATTATTCCCACTCGGCGTCTCCACCCCCCAATCTATCTCACCAGGCAACTCCGGCGGCTTCCACTCCACCCTACCCGAAGGCGGCGGACGAATGAGCCTACACAAGAACTGCAAGTTATGCGTGCGCGGAGCTTTACCCTGCCAATGCTCCACCGGAGGCTTATCCTGCGCAATACGTCCGGGAGGCGGCGTGGTTATACTACAGGGCACATTACCCCCCGTATCAATGTATCCCTGCGCCTTCTCGATGAAGGCTTTTGCTGCAGGACCTCTTTTGTATATATTTATAGAACTTCTTATTCTCTCTATTAGAACGCCTTCTTCTATGAGCCTCTTCACTCTTTTGCTCACGGCATCCTTTCCGATTCCCATCTTTTCCGCTATCTGTTTCTGATTGAAATTACCCGTTACTAGTCTTGTGAATATTTCATAGTCCTTCCTATAATCGCGTCGGCGGCTCATGACATCCTCCGGGGTTTTTTACTGGAGGAGTACTCCATGGGGGATGAGTTGCCGAATGAGTTGCCGGAATTCAATAGGGTAGTTGCCGAATGAAAAGGGTATAGGGAGGTGGCTGCTAGAAGTTTGCCCCCAGAGGATTTTTGGAGTGAATGTGCCACCATCCCTTTCAGTGCGATGTTTGTTTTTCTATACCCTTTTTCTGTCCCAATCATAGGACGACACCCATAGTCTTATGTCTTTTTAAATTTATCTGGTCCTTAACTATTGTTGTGTGAGATATCATGCTCATATTATTCCTACCTTTTGAATCCATTCCAACAACAATTCTGGGTTCACTGTTTGTAGTTCTGAGCAAAGCATATCAATCGAGACGTTCAAATCTGATGGAATTCCTATCACTTCTCTAAGCTGCTCTGTCTGCTCTTCTGTCAACTCTCCCTTTGTTATCTTCTTATTCAATACTGCCACAGGATTGATTCTAGCCCCATCTTCTAATTCGATTGCACCAGTTTCTTTGACCTGCTGCAGTCTTGGGTCTGTTTGTTCTTCCATTTCGTAGCGTGATACCCATTCTATCCTTGGCAAGCCTTCTGTCAGTTCACTCATATCTAGAGCTAGGCCCTTGGATTCTTTTCTGTAGTTCTCTATCAATATAGAGACAGCCATCTTCTCTGCTAGCTCGAAAGACTTCGCAACCGATACTTTTTTAGCTATTCCTTCTTCTTCTAATTCTTCATACATTATCCTGGTGGCTCTCGCGTAGAACTTCGCTATATCCCTGAATTCTGCCATCTTGCATCACCTCTTTTGTGTAGTTCGATAATATTTCTATTCCTAGCTTATAGACCTTTTCGTAGAACCATTTAGTCGCTTCTCTCTGTGTTGGTGTATGAAAAGACTTGTTGATGTCTAGCTCGCTGAAATCTGTGTCTTGTTTTCCTTCTATCTCTTTTCCTAGTTCTGTTTCTTTGTATAGGGCTAGATTGTAGATGTTGAGAGAATAGAACTTGTGTTTGTTATTTTCTATGAAATTTAT
>Ga0272444_10004356_pt1 | contig 12514 bp, 10 predicted proteins | sample SSMForm13_FD_201033 | JGI IMG/M metagenome (GOLD analysis project Ga0272444, IMG submission 201033) | Marine sediment archaeal communities from Little Sippewissett salt marsh, Falmouth, MA, United States - SSM-Form-13 | ecosystem: Environmental > Aquatic > Marine > Wetlands > Sediment ...
CTACGTTTCATGTCTATAGATACTAATGTGAATTTCTGCAGCATCATACAATTAATACAATGCGCCTGACATACCCGGGAATCGTTTTCGTCACATCACAAAAACCCATGTCTATGAGGGTTGACGGTACGTCCGTATCCATCGGCGCCACGGAAGACCGGATCGCCGACCCGTCGCGGATACTGATGATGCCGGAAGCGGCGGCGCGACAGATCTTCCGACAGCGGGGACATGAAGCCGTCACTGTTCACCCGTCACTGGATATCCCGGACACGTATCCTGTGCCTGACGCTTTCGATGGAACATACCCGCGGCAAGGAACGAAGGTTCTCGTCATGATGTTCACCGGATGGGGCGACACCATCCTGGTGCAGCCTGTTATCAGGTATCTCTATGAGCAGGGCACCGCCAGGGGGACACCGCCGACGATCACCCTGGCCGCCGATTGGATCCACAATTTCCCCTATGCCCATTCGCCTTTCATCGCGCGCATACGTCCCAATGTCCTCACACTGGCCGATTTTCTCGGGTATGAGGTCTTTGTCAATCTCACCCACCTGACGCGGGATCAATTTCAGGGATACTCGCTGAAACATCTTTTCCTGAGGGAGATGGGATACGGCGAGCATTGTCAGGTTCACAGACCGTCCATCGAGGCATCTCCCGAGCGGGTCCGGAAAATCGCAGCGGTATTCGATGATCTCCGGCGACGGACGGGGAGGAAAATCCTGTCACTCAACTGGAGAGCCCGGTTTCCCCACAAGCATGCGCCGCCCCGTCTTTTTTGCGACATAAGCGAGGCATTATCCGACACATACCAGTCCATCCTGATAACGGACAAAAGCAATGCATCAATCATGGCACGGGATATTGAAGAACACGGCGCTTCCATAAGTAATTGTTCGTCTCTTATTACTGATTTTCACGATACCATAGCCGCCCTGTCGCTGTGCGACGGCATCATCTCCGTCGACACGGGCGTCGTCCATGCCGCCGGCGCCCTCGGCATTCCCGGTGCCGCCCTGTTCGGTCCTTTCCATGCCGCTTCGCACATCGGCGACTATCCATCCCTCACCGGCATACAGTCTTCCTACCGCAGTGAGACGTGCCCGGGACCGTGCGAGGAATCACACCGCGGCTGCAAGGAAGTAAATTTCGATCCTCGTCGTGTCAGCCCCTGCTTCAAGGCGATTCGATACGAAGACGTCGTTGACGCGTTCCGGGCCAGTGTGAAACGGGGTGCCGCGGCATGACACTCGTGGAAATTCAGAAAGAGAAACTGACCGTTTCCGATCCCCGCAGAGGTGAAAAAACACTTCTCCGGGGCATGACGTACCTTATGGAAGACGCGGCGGCACGCCGGATCGTCGATTGCAGCTGGGGCAGAATCGCAACCGCCGCCCCCGCCTGGCGGCGATTGACGCCGGGAGATTGCACATACCACGAGGCGCCGGTAAAAACCCTCTTCCTCGTCGGCGGCGGCCTCGGCGACGCCGTATCAACGGCAGTCCTTTTTTCACTCCTCGAAAAGAAACACCGTTTTCACATCGATGTGGGGTGTTCCGCGACGCTCTGGCATGACGTGTTTGTTCCTATGGGGGTAACGGGACGACGGATCGACTGTCCCGTCGACGGGGACACACTGAATGCGTACGATGTTATTCAAGATGATGTCACCGCGTTCATCACCGATACATCACGAAAGTGGGAACGTTCCATCGTGGAGGAGCTGACGCGTTCGTACAATGTTCCCCTGAACGAATTCGACGGAGAATACACCATACCTGATGACGTCACCCGCACCATGGCGCTACCGAAGGGTCCACGGCCCCGCATCGCCCTGTGTCCGAACTCCGCAGGTACGGTCCGGTCATATCCCGACGACCTGATGACACCGCTTATCGGTGCTCTCGTCGACCACGGGTTCGCCGTCTACCTCTTAGGGCCGGATGAACCAGCGGCGCGGCATGGGAGAGGCCACTGTCACGACTACCGCGGCGGGACGACCGTCCCGGAGATGGCCGCCCTGTTGTCTCACATGGACCTCGTTGTCGGTGTCGATTCATTTCCCATCCATCTCGCCAATATTCTGGGGGTCAGGAGCCTCGTCTTTCTGAGCACCACCCGGTCCGGCATCTATCGCCGGCACCGCCACGTGCACTGCCGGGAAAGCGCCATAGCCTGCACACCCTGCGGCGCCGTCCATAACGACTGCCCCCGGGGGTACGAAAGCTGCCGCGCCTTCTACCACGACAGCATGTCGCTGGAACGTATCTTCCCGCATATTATCACCGCGGTCTCCGCCGCCTTGAGCGATCGCATGACGTCACGGGGGCAGGTGCGCCGCTGCTTTCACTGAAAGGATAATTCATGGCAAAGAACAGACAAAGCACGACGCAGCCGGCGAAACAACAGAAAAAAATCGCCCTGCGCACGCCTCTCATCTCACTGTGCATAATGGTGAAGAACGAGGAGCTGTTTCTCCCCCGGTGCCTGGAGAGCGCCCGGAACGTGGCCGACGAGATCATCGTCGTGGACACGGGCTCCGAAGACCGGACGGAGGAGATCGCCGCATCCTTCGGGGCAAAAATCTACCACCACCCCTGGGAACACAACTTCAGCAAGCACCGGAACCAGTCTCTGTCGTACGCCACGGGTGAATGGCTCCTCATCATGGACGCCGATGAAGAACTGGACCCGGCCACGGCGTCACTTATCCGCTCTATCGTTGAAACAGCAGAAACGACGGTCATCTCCTTCAACGTGAGAAGTTACCTGGAAAACGGGGCGTATTACTCCGAGGGCGTTTCACCCCGTCTCTTTAAGAACGGCTGCGGCTATCGCTACACCGGGTATGTGCATAACCAACTCGTGTTACAGGATACGATAACGCCGTCACCGGTTATTCTCTGGCATCACGGATACGACCTGTCACCGGAAAAGCTCCTGGCGAAACAGGAACGCTCCCTTGAACTCCTGAAAAAGCAGCTGGTCGAATTCCCCGACGATCTTTCCACACGACACCACCTGGCAATGACCCTCATGGGAGTTAAACGCTACGAGGAAGCCGCAGATGAGGCGTGCCGCACCCTGGACATGATGAAGACAAACAAAATTGCCGCTGCCCAGTTCTCCTGGACCTATTTCGTCGCGGCGACATCACTGATGAAATGCGAGCGGTTTGATGAGGCAGAGGGTGTCTGCCGGGAGGGGCTGATGACCTTCGACTGGAGCCTTGATATTCATCATTCCCTCACTCAAATCTGTTTTGTGAAACAGGACTACGAGGGTGTCCTTACGCACGGCCGTCGCTTCCTCGACCTGAGAAACCGGTTGCTCACCGATATTTCCCGGTTTCCCCTCTGCGAGTTTCAGACAGCTCACCGCGATTGGGTCATTCAGCGGGCCATGGCGTACGCATATCTTCACACCAATGACTATCAGTCTGCTTTCGATGCAATGGACAGGGCCATTGAACGGGCCCCCGTAGACAAGGATAAAAACAATCTCGCCCAAGAGTTCGGTCTGAACCTGTCCCGTCTCGATCACAGCACCGATGCAAACCGCTACCTGGAACGGCTCCGAGGAAAAGGGGCTGCTTACAAAAGCGGCCTGCGGAGGTTCGCAGAAAACAGGGCACAATCGGGAGACGCGGAGGGGGCCTGTCTCATATACGAAGAAATCGAATCCTTTTCACCGGATGACCCGGAAATCTCTTTCCAGCGTGGCGTGTGCCGTCTCACGCAACATCGGTACGACGAGGCCCGGTCCGCCTTCGATCGGGCCCTCGAGAAACAGCCCGACTATGCCGAGGCGTTCATCAATCGCGGTCTTGCCTGGGAAGGTCTGAAAAAAGACGATAAGGCCGCTGGCGATTATAAAAAGGCCCTCTCACTCATACCGGCGGCGGCGAAGGCGCATTTGAATCTCGGGCTGATCCTGTACCGCCGGGCTGATTACACGGCGGCACGTCCCCACCTCGAAGGTGCCGTGAAGGAATACCGGGACAACCTGTTTCTCTGTCTCGCCCTGTCGCGGGCGTGCCTGGCGGTGGGCGATATCGCGGCCATGGTCGTGCCCTGCGAGGCGGCGCTCCGCGCACTCGATATGCCGGCGGAGGGCACCATCCAGTCTCAAGGCCATTTCGCCGGGCTGTACGTCGCCATTGCCGGGCGACTGTCCCGGGAAAACAAACACGACCTCGCCGACATGGCCCTGGAAATCGCCGTCGGGCTCGGGCCCGATGATACAGCGAAAATCCTCGCTATAGCCCGTGATGCCTTCCATCGCGGCGATTACGCCCGGTGCACCCGCCTTATCGAGACCTGCCTCGCCCTGGATCCCGCCGACGCCGCCTTGTTGATGAAAAACCTGATATCCCGTCTGCAAGAACGCGCCTGAGACAAACCGACGTAATCAACCCAGTAACTCCGGAGAGACCCCTCAACAGGGGTCTCTTTTTTTTCGTTAAAGTTTCGTCTCCTTTCAGCCGATTATTGAATCAGACAACAAAAGAGAAAGGAGGCGTAAAAAGACATTTCGGTTCCGGCACGGATGCCGGGAAGAATCAAAACCAATTAAAATCACGGAGGATACTATCATGGGTTTAAGAATTCAGCATAACATCGTGGCAATGAATGCCCAGCGGCAGTTGTCGATTTCGGACGCGAACATGTCCAAATCACTGGAACGGCTCTCCTCGGGCTACCGGATCAACCGGGCCGCCGACGACGCCGCCGGCCTGGCAATTTCACAGTCCATGCGGGCGGATATCGCCAGTTACCAGGTGGCGTCACGAAACGCCAGTGAGGCGAGTTCGCTTCTTCAGGTCGCCGAAGGCGCGACGGACCAGATTTCCAATATGCTCACCCGTCTGAAAGAGCTGGCCACGCAGGCGGCCTCGGCAAACGTGGGCACGAACTACGACAAACTGGAAGAGGAAAAGGACGCCCTCGTGGCGGAAATCGACCGAATCGCCCAGTCCGCAGAGTATGCGGGCACGGCGCTTATCGACGGAACCTTCGGGACCTACAGCGAGACGTGGGCGACAAACGGTTCTGAAAAAGTACTGGAAGACGTCAACGGAAAGACTTATGCGTTTACCGACACCGGTGACAATACGACACCGATCACATTCTCCTTCAGCAGCTCCCCCGCTGCAATAGATGCAGGAGCGTATACATTGGCAACAATGGGCGCCACACTGGCATCAGGAGTCAGTATGACCAAAACTGGCGGGGAAACGTACGTCGGTTCGGTGGTCGACGACACCATCACCTTCGACACCATTGGTCTTACCCTGACTGGTGCAGCAACGTTCACGACAACGATGATCGCCTCTGATTCGATAACCGTTGCCGATGCGGGGTTCACGTCCATGGCTGTCAGTTCTGACACCCCGACGGATGGGACCTGGACGATCACCGATGACGTCGCCAACAGCATCAAGATCACCGATGGCACCAACGAGCAGACGATCGGTGGTGTTGTCGACGGCGCCGTCCAGACGCTGGACTTCGACCAGCTCGGCATCACGCTGAAACTCGGCACCGATTATGCGGATGACGACCTGAAGGGTCTCGAGTTCGATGTGGCCAGTTCCGGCAGTTCCACCTTCCAGATCGGCGCATCCAATGAGGCGACGAGCCGTATCGAGATCGGTCTCGAGAGCTCACGGTCCGAGGACCTGGGTATCGATTCTATCGATCTGACGACCCAGTCCGGCGCGCGAGAGGCCATGTCCACCATCGACGATGCCATCAGCACGCTGTCCAATGTCCGCGGTAACATCGGTGCGTACATGAACCGACTGGGCTACGCCGCAGCGAACCTGTCGACGACCATCGAGAATGTTCAGGCATCCGAGTCGGTCATTCGAGACGTCGACATGGCTTCTGAGATGTCCAATTTCACCAAGAATCAGATCCTCATGCAGGCCGGTACCTCCATGCTCGCCCAGGCGAACATGTCACCGCAGTTGGTTCTCACCCTGTTCCAGTAAAGAGAGGATCGCGTTGAGTCAAAAACCCCGTACCGTTTCCGGTACGGGGTTTTTTATGGCATTCATTTTGCTCCTATAATCAGCGGGACGAAACGGGTAAAGTTTTGGGCCTCTTTTTCCGATAAAGATAACAGGAACGGAACTTTTTGCCGAGCAGTGATAAGGAGGAACCGTATATGTCTTCCAGCACGAGTCTGATCAGCGGTCTCGCCAGTGGGATTGACTGGCGCAGTATGATCGACGATCTGATAGCTATCGAGCATCGCCGCGTGGACATCGTCGAAAACAAGAAGACCGAGTCTGAACAGGAACTCGCTGAATGGCTTTCCTTCAATTCCGACCTTCTGGCCTTCCGAAACGCCGCCCAGAGCATCATGGAACCGGAGGACTTCGCCCTCTTCACCGCGAGCATGAGTTCTGACAGCTCCACGGTGTCCGCCGGCGACATCCTTTCCGTCACCACGGACACCGATGCCGCAGCGGGCGCCTACGACATAAAAATCACCGCTGTCGCCACGTCCCAGAAGCTGTCGTCGAATCCCTTCACGAGCCTCGCGGCGGAGGTGGGAAGCGGCTATGCCGGCGATATCGTCATCAACGGCACGGTCATCAGGATCAACGCCACCGACTCTCTGTCCGACGTGGCCGGCAGCATCAACGCCGCCAACACGGGGACCGATCCCAGCGGCGTCACGGCGAGCATCGTCAGCTACAGCGCGAACGATCATCGTCTCATCCTCACGAGTGACGCCACGGGTTCCGACGGCATAACCCTCTTGAATGGTTCATCGGCGAACCTCGTGCAGAAATTCGGCTGGAAGGACAGCACGGATACGCTGAAGAACGTCGTCACCGGCGGCGCCCAGAGTGATCTCTTCAGCAGTCACAATGTGGCTATCAAATCATTGATGGGGCTCCAGAGCGGCGAGGCATCGACGGGATCCCTCACGGTGGCGGGGACAGCCGTCTCCATCAACCTCTCAACAGACTCCCTTGAAGATATCGCGGACGCCATCGACGCCGTGGCCGGGGTGAGCGCGTCCGTCATCAGCGAGGAGGTGGACGGAGAAACATTCTATCGCATCCACATCCAGGGAACACAGACCGTCACGGATGAAAACAATATCCTCAATACGCTGGGAATCCTGGATTTTGAATCGGCCGACGTGGCGGGCGTCGTATCGGATTATTCCATGACAGAGGAAGGCGCGCACATCACCGCCGAAACGCTTCTTGTTGATATCGACGGCTACTTTTCGCACACCGTGGGAGACGCCATTGAACTCACGGGCACCGATACTAACGGAAACGGTGTGGGGCCGGTCACGTTTACCATCGATACGGACACCACCGTCGGCGACCTTCTGGATGACATTGAGTCACGCTACGGGGACGTCATCGCCTATGTCACCGCCGACGGGAAGATCCGCGTCGACGATACCGCGGGCAGCGGGAATCTAAGCGTTGTCCTGACGGACTCCGTCAGCGACGGAGAGCTGGCCTTCACCGCTCACAGCGGCGGCCCCGGCGATCCCGACGACGCCTTCGGCGCGGCGGCGACGGACCGGAAACGCGAGATCATCGCCGGTTCCGACGCGTCACTCACCATCGACGGCGTGACCGTCACCAACGAATCGAATGTCATCACCGACGTTATCGAGGGGGCCACGCTGAACCTCCTTGACGACGATGCGGACACGACGGTGACGATGACCATCTCCCGGGACGTATCCACGATCACATCGAATATCGAAAATTTCGTCGATCAATACAACAGCATTATGGGATACATCAACACCCAGTTTTCCTATGACGTCGACGCGGAGGAAACGGGCGGCATTCTCTTCGGCGACGGCACCCTCAGTTCCGTCAAATCCGATTTGACATCGCTCATCACGCAAAACGTCTGGGGCGTGGATGATGATTTCTCTCTTCTGTCCCTTGCCGGTATCACGATGGACAACGACCTCCTGCTGTCCATCGACGATGCCGCGCTGATGGAATATCTGCAGACGAACTTCACCGAAATCAAGGCCCTCTTCGTCGGTCAGGGTTCCACGTCGAGCAGCACCCTGGCATACGTGGGCCACACCACCGACTCCGAGCCGGGCGCCTATGACGTCCACATAAATCGCGCGGCCACGCGGGGAACGGAAACGGGAACCGTTTCTCTCACGGGCGGTGGCGCCGCCGATACACTCACCATCACCCAGGGAAGCGACACGGCGGAGATCACCATCACCGCCGGCATGGACATCGATTCCATCATCAATGCCGTCAACGAGGAACTGGAAACGGAATACACCCAGGTACTCGTAGGAAATGAACAGATCTATTCGGATGCCGGTGAAACGACGGCAATCACCTCGGAAACGACGTGGGACAGCCTGTACAACGGCGGACAGCTTGCTTTCGAGGATGACGATGTCATCACCTTCTCCGGAACCGCTCGCGGCGGCGCCAGCGTCACGGGGAATTACACCATCGACGACGTTGCGGAAGACACCGTCCAGGGTCTTCTGTCCGCCATCGAGGACGCCTTCTCGAGCGATATCACGGCCACCATCGACACGTCAGGGCGGATCGTGATCACCGACAAGTATATGGGAACAAGCCGGCTTTCCCTGGATTCCATCGCCGACCCCGATGAAACGGAATTTTTCGGGACCGTCGATGTCTCCGCCGGCGCGGGAGACGGCAGTCAGACGGGACGGTACGCCATCTCCGTCACCGCGTCAAAAGACGCCGGCGACCACCTCGTGCTCGAAAACGACGACTACGGCAGCAGCAGTTTCACCATCTCCCAGGATACCGCGGACAGCAACTACGATCACATTATCTACGGGGATACGGCCGGCACGACGGCGACGAGCAATGGGACCGTTTTTATTGACGCCGATACCCAGTGGAACGACATAGAGGGCGCATCCCTGGCCGTGGGCGACAAGATCGCCGTCAGCGGTTTTGCCCGTGACGGGTCGACGCCGATCAGCGGCACCTACACCATCGACGATCTCAGCGATCCCTTTTCGGAACTCCTGACGGCCATAGAATCGGCATACAGCGCCCAGGGAACAACAGTAGACGCCTTTCTCCGGGACGGAACGATTTACGTGGAAGACGAGACCGCGGGCAGTTCCTCCATTACGTTAACCCTGACCCCGCAGTATGACGGCGGCGGAAGCGGCCTCGACCTGGGAACCGTTGAAAACACGACAGAGCGTGATCTCGACCTCGGGCTGATCAACGCAGCGGTCACCGGGTGTAATGTGGCGGGCACCATCGGCGGTGAAGAGGCAACGGGCACGGGGCGGCTTCTTCGGGGAGCGACGGGCAATACCAATACGGACGGTTTGGTGGTGAAATACACGGGCACCGCCGACAACAGCGACGCGGGCAGCATCACCCTCACCGTCGGCGTGGCCGAGCAGTTCTACCGGACCCTTTTCTATATCACCGACCCCCACGAAGGATACGTCGCCTTCAAGCAGGAGTCGCTCAATACCAGTATCGACGGGTTCGAAGACCAGATCGACCGGATAGAAGACTACCTGAGCCGGCGGATGGAAACCATGATCAACGAATTCGTGGCCATGGAAATTACCATGAGCAAGCTCCAGAACCAGAGCAGCTGGCTGGCCGGGCAGATCAACGCCGCATACAATCTCTGGGGCATATAGCAAGAGGGAATAACTCCCCAAATGTCAACAAGTTCAACCGTATCGAAGGAGGATACCACGGGATATGACAGCAAACGGGATCAACGCGTACCGCAAGACCGATGTGGGAACGGCGGACCAGAAGCGACTCATCATGATGTGTTATGAGGGCGCTATCGCCAACATGAACCGGGCAAAGGAGCTGTTTCTGGCCAGGGAGTTCGAGGAAAAGGCGAAGGCGCTGAACAAGGCGCGCGACATCATCACTGTTATGATGTGTTCCCTTGATTTTGAGAAGGGAGGACAGGTCGCCGTCGGCCTCGACGCCCTGTACAATTACATGCTCCGCCGCATGACCGAGGGAGATATCAACAAGGACATGACGGTCTTCGACGAAATAATCGGGATACTCGATGATCTTCGCACCACGTGGGACGAGGCCCTCTACGGCGAGACACGCCGGAGGAACGCTGAATTGAAGGAAATCAGTAACCATGCACAAGGGAACGCGGGCGCTGTCAATATCTCCGGAGCATAAATATGGCACAGACATCTCCACACCGGACAACGGTGAGTGAACTCCTCGACAGGAAACGGGAGGCCTTCGCCCGGTTTCTCGCGGCGACTCGACAACTGCAGAAAGAGGAGGAACTTGGCGACCTGACGCACATGAATACGGTGCTCCAGCAGCGCGACGCCTGCATGGACATTATTGATCGCATGGACAGACGCATCGAACGCATTACGGCGGACGATCCGTCCTACGTATCCACACTGCCGCCGGACGAACGCGACCGCATCCGGACCATCATGCAGGAAATCGAAATCGCGGCACGGGAGGCGTCAACACTCACCACGGAAGTCGAGAGCCGCCTTGCCGCGAGACGAACGGAAACCGGGACGCTGCTGAAACGCATGGTACGGAGCCGCCGCCGGGATTTCCAGGGATACGGACATAAAAAAACGGGTGACATAGCGGGACCGCGGTTCCTGGATATCCGGTTATGATATCCGTTAAAGTTTTTTTCGATTAAGGCCGATTATATTGGAGAAGGCAAATATACAAAAAGGGGGGATGGTGAAATGGATATCGCCATCAGCAGAGTGAGCGCGGAAGGAACGGTTATCGCCGACAGGTCAAAGGCCGCGTCCAGAGCGGCTCCTGCCGGACCCGCCCAGGAGCAGAAGAAAAAGGGTCGGCAATCACAGGAAAATCAATCCGCCGGAACACAGAATACACAGGAATTGACAAAACACATCCAGCAGTATCTCGACCGCATGAATGTCAAGATATCCTTCTCCACCTACGGGAACTCAGGTCGGCGCGTCGCCGTGACGGTCACGGAACGGGAAACAGGTAAAGTCATTCGGGAAATTCCATCGGAAGAACTGCAACAGCTCTATTCAAAAATGGAAGAACTGGTGGGTATGATTTTTAACGAAAAGGCCTGACAAACCTCCTGGTCATTCCCTCTACCGGCCATAGAGAAAACAAGGGGCAGCTGCTCATCGCGACTGCCCCTTGTTCTGTCTGTGTGCTCACCGCACAGTCGAGAGAGTGGGGGCCGTCTTCTCCTTCTCTTTGCCCTTCTCGGGATCGACGGAATTGTCCGCAATGGGAAACCGGACAGAATATTCTTCCTGATCGAGCACGATCTGCTTCGCCACGTGCTTTGTCAAGTTGACGACGATCGGCGCCCGCAGGTTCGTCGTTATGGTCTCACCTCCCGGCCTCACGGTGACGATCGTCATGATAAAGACCTCATCCGGTTGCGTTATCTCCAGAAGTGCGGCATCATCATCACTGATGACCGGCTCGTAATCCGTGGTAACCACAAATGGATTGATAACAACGAAGGCCTTTGCACCGTCTTCGACGGATTGCAGCCACCAGAAGGGATTGTTCTCCCCCTGTGTTACGAGAACATACTGCGTCAGATTCTCGAACCCGAGGATGCCTCCCCCTCTCATGGTGATGATCCTGGCCCTGTCAATGGTGACTGTGCCGAACCGTGTTGTTTTAATGATCATTCAGCCTCCTCTTTCTTCACTACCCGGCGCCACAGATCGTCGAGCACGCTATCACCGGTACCGCCCGCCTGGACCGCCAGCATATTCTGCTCCTGTATGTGACGATATATCTCTTCACGGTGAACGATAACCTCCGGCGGCGCCTCGATTCCCAGTCTTACCTGTTTCCCTTTGATATCGACGACATTAATGGTGATCTCATCACCGACTCGTATCGTTTCTCCCAACTTCCGTGTCAGGATCAGCATGTGCATACCCCTCCATGGGAATGAATATATCTATGTGAGAAAGTTCAGAATCGACATATTCTGGATGTCAGCAGAAAAAGCGTACGTCGCCTGGAGGGCGATCTCCTTCATGCTGAATTCCGTTACCAGTTTTGTAATATCGACGTCTTCCGTGTTGGCAATCATTTCCGTGATCTTCTCGTCAAGCAGGGTCAGATTGTTTCCGGCGATGTCGAGACGGTTGACCCGTGTACCACAGACGGCTATCCCGCGGTTGATCTGCGCGGAGGCCTCTTTCAGCGCACTGATACTGTTCTGAATACCCTCATCGTCGTTGTTCTCCAAGGCATCTTTCAGGTCATTGAGTGTCTGAAGGATATCGACCTCGCCGTCACCCCTGTCCGTAAAGACCTCCTCGCCGGAGAGTGTATAGGTAAAACTCGCGTCTTTGCCGATTTCGACGGAATGACAGTCACCGTTTCCATTGTAGTATCCTTCCGTATAGGCACGGACGGTGAAGATGTCGTTTTCCGCGAGATCGGCTGCGGTCCCTTCCGTAAAGGTCACCTCGATGCCGTCACCGATGGTCACGGGCA
>Ga0272444_10004358_pt1 | contig 12513 bp, 6 predicted proteins | sample SSMForm13_FD_201033 | JGI IMG/M metagenome (GOLD analysis project Ga0272444, IMG submission 201033) | Marine sediment archaeal communities from Little Sippewissett salt marsh, Falmouth, MA, United States - SSM-Form-13 | ecosystem: Environmental > Aquatic > Marine > Wetlands > Sediment ...
CGCGGGGCCGCGTCGGCCAGACGTTTCCGCAGGCGCTGGGCGCTCTTGATGCGGATCGCCTTGCCGCTCTTCTGGCTGGTGCCTTCCCAGCCGCCGCGGTCATGCTCGCGGTCGATCTTCACCGGCACCAGGTTCCCGGCCACCTTGACCAGGTACGTCGCATGCAGCTTCACGTCGCTCTTCTTCATGGCTTGCTCCTTTCGCAAGAGGGTTCAGTCCGCCAGCCGCTGTAGCTCGCGGTAGTAGCCGTCAATGTCGCCGTTGGTGCCACGTCGCCCGTCGAGCATCGTCTGCAGGCGTCGGGCTTTGTCCCACAGCTCCTCGTCATCGCTACGGGCATGCACCAGTCGCTTCTCGCCGTCACTCTGCTGCGGCGTGAGGATGGTGACCTCGATGTGCTCGCTGCCGGTCCTGCGGACGAGCGTCGCAAATCGCCCATGTCGTCCTTCGATGTCCACGCGGGTGATTCTCATCGTTCTGCCTCCTGGTTCCGGTCTATGTTACATGGACAGTGAGCCATGTTAATTCGCCACGGGCAAGGGGATTTCGGAAACGATCTGCAAGGAGTAACGCGAATTGTGGCGTTGCCCAACTGGGGCAGGAGGCAGACTGGTATGGGCGGTCGGATACTACCTGAGGAACGGCCAGGTTCGGGTAAGACCTCAACGGCCCCAACTCAAGGCAGGATGTGGCCTAGGCGGCGGTGCACTGCCAACAGGTCAGCGCCGGTGATGACGCCGGAACAGCTGACATCAAGAGTTGCCGTGCCCTCGCCGACCGGGGATGCGACCGCAGCTCGAACAGCAAGGACGTCAGCAGCAGTGACTTCGCCTGACCAGTTTACGTCACCCGCCAGCGTTTTGACGAGGAGATCCCGATCTCCGGTCAGCGGGTGTCCTTCGCTGTCCGTCAGCGCGTCGCTGAGGGTGATCCTGAAGGCATCAACGTCTGGCGTTGCCTGGCTGAGGGCCACCGTGAGCACGGTATCGCCCTCGCCGAGCGAGAGGTCGCTCACCAGGTGCGACACGTCGCCACTCTGTCCGCCGACAATCGACACGACGCCGGTCTGTACGGAAGCCGGAGCGATCGCCCGGTCGAACGTGATACTGAATCTCTTCAGCCCTTCGATCCGCGGCTCGATGTAGCCATCAAACATCGCAGTAGTCACTGCGCCGGCCGGTCCGTGGTCTGTCACGATGTGCCACGCGCTGATGCGGGGGCCGGGCGCCGGGGCGACGGGCTGCGCCGAAGCGGCGAGGATGAACAGCCGCGCGAAGATGCTCGTCGTCTGGGCGCTGAACCCGACCAGTGTCTTGTCCGGCTCCAGCGCAAGCCCCCCGTCAAACGTCCAGAGCGTGCTCGGGTTTGAGCGGACCAGGGAGACGTCGCCGGAGGAGCCCCAGATCTGGCTCGAGGACAGGGCTGGCGTGAAGTCCGCGTTGGCATGCGTCGTGCGGTCGATGCGCGGCACACCGGTCTGCGTGTCGTCGATGATCGGCGCCTCCCAGAGCAGCGTGCTATCAGCACCTTTGCCTTCGCCCTCGTAATTGGCGTACAGCCGGACCACGCCGCCATGGTGATCGTTGCCGAGCAGGATGAAGTTGAGGCTCTCGTACTGCCCGCGGTCACCCGGCTGAAGTGCGACCGAGACCGTCTCGCCGCTGGTGCCGGGACCGCCGACGCGGAGCCAGTTGGGCACGACGGGCAGGATGCCCTTTGGCGAATCGGGCGGCGGCAACGGGTCATCGGGAATGTCCGGGCTGTCGATCTCGGTCGGCACGGTGAACGTGCCCCAGGCCGTGTTGACCAGCCCGCAGGCCGGGATGCCGACGGCATGCGCTCCCTGTCCCTCCCAGACGGGACAGGCGTAGGGCAACGAGTCGTGCTCGCCGAAAACCGAACTGACCTTGCGATTACCGAGGCCCCAGTCGCCGGGTGGATCGTAGAGCCTGGCGTGGTCGTTTTCGGCGAGGCTTATGTAGCCATCGTAGTTCCAGGCGGCCGACAGGTCGAAGCGCACGGTCTCGTCGTCGGCCGGCGGCGCGACGGTGAAGGTCACCTCGTCGGTCGAGACGTTGCCGTCGTTGTCGGTCACCTGCAGCGTGACCGTGTGCTCTCCCAACGTGAACGCGACGTCGAGCGTCTCACCGGTGCCAAGGTCGTATGCCCCTTCGAACCACCGCCACTCGGCGATCCCCGGCGTAGGTCCGCCCTGGTCGGCCGACTGCGAACCGTCGAGCGTGACCGTGGCCTTGCTGTCGCCGTCGGTGTCCTCGGCCACCTCGGAGTCTGCTGAAGCGGAGGCAACCGGGAACTCATCCGGCGGCGCCTTGTACAGTTGGATCCAGAAGCAGTCGACCTCCACCGAGTCGATGTCGCCGCCGGCGGACGTCGGCACTTCGCTCCAGAAGTCGTACGCGACGCCCGACGGCGTGACGTCACCGATGCGGAACGTGTGCCACGCGCCGTCGCGGAGTTGGTCGGCCAGCAGGGACAGGGTCAGGGCGTTCTTGACGCCGCAGCGGTAGACCGTGCCCGTGGCCTGCGGGTCGACATTCCGGCCGCGAAGCCGCACGAAGGCCGTGTACTTCTGACCCGGCGTGTAGTCGTTCGTGGGGCTCAGGTAGTGGAGCGTCTGCTTGCCGGCGGGAGGCTTCACGGCCCAGCCATCGCTGGCGCCGCCTGCGCGGACATACCACGCACCGCCGCGTTCCATCTGGCAAGCCTGCAAAAGCCGCGTCGTCGAGAGGTCGTCGCCCGCGAGGTCCACCGGTTTGGGCACGCCGCCTGTCGAGGCCTGGGCGGCGTACTCGCCGAGCCAGTCGAACCACGCGGCGCTAACCAGGCCCTCGGCGAGGCGGTTGATCCCGTAGTCGCTCTCCAGTTGCGCCATCTCGGCGGCGATGTGAGCGATGTCCAGCGTCCCGACGCGCGCCTCGGCGGCTCGCCACGCGGGCGAACCCGGTCCGCGCTTGGCCAGCAGGTACCAGACCGGCATGTGGGCATGGCGGACGCGTCGCTCGAGCGGATCGCCCAGACCGGCGACGGCCGCCTCGGCCGCCCGAAGCGCTTCCTCCTCCTCGGCCACGATCTCCGGCGCGATGTCCGGCACGTTCATGTTGCGGTAGATGCCGACCTGCATGGTCGGGTTGTCGCGCGGGTAGCGCTCCATGACGTCGATGTACTGCCGCACCGCCGCGGCGGCCGGACCGTAGTAGCCCTGCAGAAACTCGGTGATCAGCGCGGCGTTGTCGGCCGTAGGGTACCAGAGGGCTCGGGCGAAGACCCATTGCCGCAGGCCGGCGAACTCCGGGGCGAAGCCGTCCCACGGTCCCTGTTCCATGATGCCCACCACACCGTGGTCGGCGTAGTAGCGGATGTTGGGGGCCAGCACGTCGAGATTCGGGTGTGGCATCAGGTAGTGCAGGAAGTTCGTCGCGTAGTCCCAGATGAAGAGCTTGGTCGTCATGGCGTTCCAGGCGTCGAGGTCCTGCTTGAACGACTCGTTGTACCACAGCCCGGGCGTCGACAGCGGATGGCTGAAGCCGCACTCGTACGAGGCCAGGATGATGTAGACATTGGCCCGCGGCGTCAGGTGCTGCGGCGGCGTGCGCGACCAGTTGTAAGCCAGCGTGGCGATGGCCGCCCCGGGGACTTGCTGCTCGACGCCCGCGGCGACCGCATTGACGAAGTGAATGACCGGCCCCGACTGCGAGCCCTCCTGCGCGGCGATGGCCTGGCAATCGGGGCACTGGCAGTAGGTGTTGCCGTCCTCCTGGCCGACGGTGACGAACTTCGCGTCGGGGACCTCTCCGTATTCCAGGACCACGGCCTGGATCATCGCGTCGATGGTTGCCTGCTCCGTCAGGCAGAGCATGGCGCTGGTCGTCCCCCCGCCGGCGGTGACGGCCTTCATCTCCTCGGTGATCGCTATGCCGTGCTTGGCCAGCAGGTGCTTCATCGTGTGGCCGAGGCTGCCGCCACCGAACAGGTAGCGCCCGCCATACTGGGCCGGGGCGTCCTTCCAGATCATCCCGTTGACGCGGTTGCGGGCCATCCACTTCTGGCCGGCGTCGCCGTGCGTCTCTCGGTACATCATGTCGCGGTATTCGAGCTGCGGTACCTGCGTCGTGTCGGTTGGCGGGATGACAACGGTTGCGCTGGTCGGGACGAACGTCTCCGACGGCGTCCACCAGCGCACGCCCAGGCTGTCGAGCAGCGTGAAGACGCCGTACATGGTGCCGCGCTGCCGGCTGCCGGCGATGACCAGCCGCTGGCCGACGGTCTTGATGAGAAAGCCCTCGTCGCCCAAGGCCTCGTGGTCCACAGTGACGCCGAGCGACGCCACAGCCGCACCGTCGCCGATGAGCACCGCCGGCTCGGGCAGAGGCCCGCCCTCCGCCTGGAGCGTCAGCGTGGCCCCGGTCATCTGCTGGATGTGGTCGACGAGTTCCTGGGCGGCCCACTGCTCCGACGGACCGGCATCGGCCGACAGCACCACGGTGGCCACCGGCTGGCCCTCCTCGACGAGGGGCACGTTGTCGGCGCGCACCGCAGAGAGCGGGGCCACGATCATCAGAATCCCCACGGCAAGGGCCACCGGCCCCGTCCCATGAACCATGCTCATCGTGAGCGGTCCTCCCGCCCCTGTAACACCGGCGCAGACGCCAAGCGTCTGCTTCTCCGGAACTTTCAAAGCCTACACCGTGTTTCATAGCGGGGCAAGTCGATAACGGTGGTACGCCCGCAGCCCGGCGACCTTGTACGGGAGGACGATGGGATGACAGCAATCAGGACCAGTTTCTGGTGTGCGGCGATCGCGGCGGTTCTGGTGCTCCTGACCGCACCGGCCACGGCAGCAACGCACTACGTTGACGGTGCTGACGAGGAAGCGTCGGACGTCGGCGCAGGCAGCGAAGCGGCACCGTGGAAGACCATCGCCCACGCGGTCGACAGGGTCCAGACCGGCGATACGGTCATAATCAGGCCCGGGCAATACGACGAGTTGGTCAAGGTGACCGCTTCGGGCACTGAGAACAAGCTGATCACCTTCCGCGCCGATCCGTCGCGCAAGGCACGCGTCAAGGGCTTCGTTCTCGAGGGTGACTACATCAGCATCGAGGGCTTCGAAATCACCAACGGGACTGACGGGGCCAACGGCATCTTCGCCGGTGAGGCCCACCAGAAGACAGCCCGCACGGGCTGCCGGATGATCGACAATTTCATCCACGACCTCCGCGGTACAGGTGTCTTCTCCGGCGAGAAGGCCCTGGTGAGAGGCAACTTGATCCGCAATGTTGGCCGGGGGATGTTCGTCAACGGCGGCACGCTGGTCGCGGACAACGAAGTCGACACGCTGGTCCCTCGCATGGTCGAGAAGGACGGCAAGACCAGGCCGGCCAAGACGCAGTACGCGTTCTTCGCCGGCGACGACATCACGTTCCGCGGCAACACTTTCCACGGCACGGCTGAAAAGCACCTCCTGAGCGGCATGGGCGTCGACTTTTTCGTCACCTGGGATGCCTGGATCATCGGCCCCAGCCACCGCATCCTGATCGAGAACAATCGCTGCTCGGGTGCTACGCATGGCAGCGAGCCGGAGGCCAAGAAGCTCAGGCAATCGTCCCACATCACGTACCGCAACAACCTGTTCATGAACACCGTGCACGTCGGCGTTCTGCCCAAGGAGTGGACGCACGTTACCGTGGAGAACAACACGTTCATCAACTGCGGCGCCTATCCGGTCTGGTTCCAGACTGCGCGGCAGACCGAAGGCAGCGTGGTCCGCAACAACCTGATTGCCTACTGGAATCACACGCAGCCAGAGAAGTACGGCTGGCACGCGGCCGAGTCGGGCGTGGCCAACTACCCGCTGCACGAGGACAAGTCGCATCCAAGCTTCGTCTGCGACTACAACATGTTCTGGGCTTGCAAGAACCGCGGCTACGGCGAGCACGACTTCACAGCTGAGCCGCAGTTCGTCGACCCCGAGGGCGGCGACTTCCGCCTGAAGCCGGGTTCGCCGGGCGTCGATGCCGGCATGACCATCGAGGGCATCGGGGCCGACCTTCGCGGGGTCAAGCGGCCGCAGGGCAAGGGCTACGACGTCGGGTGCTACGAAACCGAGTCACCGCAGGCCGACAGTCCACGCGCTGGAAAGGAAGCGGAGTAGGGGTACGCGCCTGTCGGGCCAGGCTCACTTCACCTCGTAGATGCGAACTTCAAGCCTCTTGAACTCGTCCTGGAAGCTCCGCTCCACCGGCTGAATGATGCGGTTCTCGGCCTGGACGCTGACGGAGCTGATGTTCCGGTCAAACGTGAAGGTGGCCCGTCCCTCGGCGTCGCCGTTGTTGACGGTGAAAAGGTACGTCTTGCCGGCGTGGTGACGGACGAGCCAGTGGAGCCAGCGCGGCTCGGCGGGGGTGCATTCGACGGTCACGGCAGGGCCGAGCTCCGTCGACAGCAGCGCGGGAGCGGCGGCGTCGATCTCGGCGGCCATTTTCTTCAGGTCAGGCCACTGCTCCTCGAAGGGCACATCGAGGCGCTTGCGGATGTCGAACCAGGAATAGAACACCAGGCCCGTCGCTCCCTCGCAGATGCACTGCCAGGCCATGCTCCGCTTCTCGGCGGCCGTAGGCGTGCGGTGCTTCTCGTTCTTCTCGTACGAGCTATGGTTGAAGATCTGCGGCACCTGCCACATGGGCCGGGCGCGGTCGACCTGCTGGAACGTGGAGATCGTCCACTCGGCGGCCATGGAGGGCGAGCGGCGGTCGATCGGGTACGGGTCGGTGCCGATGACGTCGAAGGTGCGGACGAAGTCGGAGACGGTAGTGATGCCAGCCTCGCCGAGGACGACCCACGTGGGATGCTGGGGGTCCTCTTCAGCCACCCAGTTCTGGTGGGCTTCGAGTCGCGGCAGGTGCGGCTGCACGAGCTCGTCGTTGAGGTACCAGGCCAGCAGCGCCGGGTGATCGCGGAACTCGCGCACGGTTCGCCGCACGTGCGGCTCCTCGTCGGCCTTGGTGCGGATGGTCCTCGGACGCCATCGCGTCCCGGCGTAATAGTCCTTGATCGAGTAGATCACCTTCAGCCCCAACTCGTCGGCAAGGTCCATCTGTTCGCGGGTCGGGCGGTTGTAGGGCATCAGGCAGTTGAACTTGCTGTCGGCGTAGAGCCGCAGCTCGTCCTCGTTCATGCGGCCCCAGTAGGTGCCGATCGGGAAGAACGGCTTGCCGTCGACGATCAGGCGCCTGTGCTCGTCGATATACGCCACGGCGCGGAAGTCGTCGGCGAGGCGGACGATCTGGTCACGGGTCTCAACCAGCGTTTTGCCGTCGATTCCGCGCAATGTCACCACGGCGGCATACGTGCCGACGGGCAGATCGCCGACGGGCATGACGAGCTCGATCGGCTGGTCATCGCGGAGATCTTTGGGGGGCTCGGCCCGGCGAACGGCCTTGTCCTTGGCGTCGAGCAGCTCGGCGGTCAGGCGAACGCTGTCGGCCTTCATGTCGTTGGCGGCCAGGCTGAGATGCGCCGCCAAGCGGATTTCCTTCGGCCCCGCGACGGTGATGCGGCCGCGATAGAGCGGAGTGAGGAGCACGGTGCGCATCATGGGCGGTTTCATGTCGGCCAACTGGAGCTCGACATCGTCGAACCAGGCGGTGCCGGTCCCGCCGCGGCGGACGTAGCAGGTCAGCGTGCACGCCCCCGCATTCTCCGGAACGTCGGCGGTTGCTTCCACGCGAGTCCAGTTCCGCGTGCCCTTGATGCCGTTGGGATAGCTGCCGCCCATCCAGTTGCCGGCCGTGTCCGTCCACTCCAGGCAGACCGTCGCACCGCCGCCGCGGCCGCCGAGGTCCTGCGTTTTGACCCAGACGCTGAACCGGTATCGGTGACCGGGCTTGGCCGGGACTGCCTGGCCGCAGAGGAGATAGCGCTGCGGATCGTCGTTGGCGTAGCGCAGCGAGGCCTTGCCGGTGCGGGCCACGGTGTCGTCGCGGGCGTAAACCGCGGCATCACCTGTCCAGTGCGCGGCCGTGGCGGCGTCCGGGGCGGAGTCTTCGAAGCCGCTGTTGGCGATCGGGATCGGTTCTTGCGCCGCCGTTGGCTCCTCCGCCGCCTGCCCAAGGGCAGCCGCAAGGGCTACGCAGGCCGCAACGACCAGCGCGACCTTGTACGATCGAATTGACGGTTCCTTGACTCGGATCATGGTCCGACTCCTGAAAGTCGTTTTCATTCCAACGTCACCGGCATCTCTGCTCCACTCTTCGGCAATGTCGTCCTCTTGACTCCCCGGCTGTGCCCGGCGGCGGTGACGGTTACCTCGTAATCTCCCAGGAACCCCTGCACATCGTACCTGCCCGCTGCGTTCGTCCTGCCTTGAACGTCGGTGGTCCACTGCTTGTGGACCAGGTCCATCCATACCCGTCCGTTAGGCTTGAGCGTCCAGTCCTTGCGCACCATGGCCGCTTTCGGCAACCAGTGGTCGCCTTCCCAGAAGCCCCAGGTCATGATGCCCTCGACGGCTGGGTGGCTGAACAAGGTGATGTAGAAGTCCCGCGTGTAGTCCGCCTGCAACTGCTCATCGGTGATGTTGACGTCGAACTCGGTCACCTCGAGCGGCAACCCCAGTTTCGCAAAGCGGTCGAGAATGGCCAGCAGCCGCTCGGGGCTGGTGAGCCGGCCGCCGAAGTGCCCCTGAAGGCCGATGCCCTGGAGCGGCGCTCCGTTGGCCAGCAGGTAGCGGATCGTCTGCTCATAGTGGTCCTGGTGAACCGCAGCCAGGCCGCCGTTGGACAGGATGTCGTAATCGTTAATGAACAAGCGGGCCTGCGGATCGGCCGTCTGGGCCAGCTTGAACCACTGGACCATCGCGTCGCGGCCCAGGATGTCCATGAGATCGTGCTCGCTGTAGGGCTCGTTGATCACGTCCCACTCGACCAGGCGGCCTTTCATGGCGGTGACCTCTTCACTGATGTGTCCGGCCACCTGCTTGGCAAGAGCTTCCGGGTCGTCGCGCAGGCCGGCCAGGTCCGTCGGCAGATTCTGCCAGCTTGGCCACACCAGGCAGTGCCCGCGAATCTCGATGTCCCGCGCCCGCAGCCAGTCGGCGGCCGACAGCGTCTGGGCACGTGACCAGATCTTCGGCCTCAGTCCTTCCCACGGCGGCCACTTCAGATCGTTGCCGAAGACCACGCGGTTGAAGTTGCGCTCAACGAACTGCTGGTAGCGCCGCTCGTCGGGGCTGTCGCCGACGAGCCACCTGGCCCCGACGCATGAGCCAAATGCGAAGCGGTGGCGAATCAACTTCGCCCTTACCTCGGCCCCGGCGACGGGCTGCCCCGACTTGTCAGTGACGATGATCGCCAGGTCGCCCTTGCGAAGCGTCTCGATTCGCTTCAAGGCCTCTTTCCGCCACGGGGCATCTGGCGACCGACCCGGGTAGCCCCCTGAGGATTCTGGTAGGTCTGACAACTTCATCTCGCGGCCGAAATTGACCACGGTCAGAGCGGCAATCTCAATCGCCTGCGGGGGATAGCCGAGACGGAGATTAACGTTTGCCTGGCCGGGCGAGTACGTGCCCTTGCTGACAAAGGGCACCTGGAACTTCTGCCACTGGCGGCCGACCGTAACGGGAAACTCGACGGACTTGGTGTACGGTTGCCGGCCGAGTTCGAAAACGAAATCGGCATAGGCCTCATCGCCCTTGGCCGACGCGCACCGTGCGTGGAAGGTGGCCAGCAGTACGTCTCCTTTGGCCACCGGGGCCACGGTGGGGGCGTGCAACTGCAGTAACCACGGCTGCTCCGGCTGGTGGAGCGTAGTCGCGCGCAGCGCCCGGTCGAAGGTCTGCCCGTCAACCGCCACGGCCTCGCACCGGCCGTTGGCCGCGTCGCCCGCCAGGCGGAAGGCCGCCACTGTGTCTGCTTCGATCGCCGGGGTTCCTGTCGGCAACGGCGCCGCATCGGCAGCCCCGACCGCGCACGCAAGGATGGCAACAAGGGCTATGCAAACCGCGGCGGCCAGTGCGTACCGGCTTGGTCGAACAGACGATTCCCTGACTCGGATCATGGCTGAACTCATGGGCGCTGCCCTCGTTCCAGCGGTTCACAGTTGCGTGCGACCGTAGACCGCCGCGCGTCAGTAATTGAACCCAACGCGATGCGGCATAGTGTCGGCGGAAGGGCCTTGCGGTACTGCTGGCCGTGGCGATAATTGCACGGTAGCGGCCTGTGGCGCTCACGCGCCGAGTTTATAGTGGAGACTTCCTCTCGTGCGGAGAATCCTTTCTCGCTTGATTCCATGTCTGATCCTGGTTTTGTGGGCCGGTGCTCCGGCGGTCGCGGGCTCGCCGCCCGCCTCAAGCCCCGCTGCTTTGCCGAAACCTGGCGACCTGGTCTTTCAGGAACGCTTGGAGAAACCCCTGGCGGCCCAGGTCTGGTCCAAGACACCCTTCGCCACGTGGGTTCCAGAGCGAGGGAGCACCACGCTCTGCGTGCGGGTGCCGACCGAGGAGGCCCGAGGTTCCCACATGATCGAGCGATCCATTGACCTGAAACCCTTCCGTGGGTGCATGTTGTACTTCACCTGCCAGGTCAAGGCCGAGGGCGTCAGCAAGCCGCCCCAGACCTACAACGGCGTCAAGTACATGCTGCACTTCACCACGGCGGCCACGGGACCCCACTGGTTCAACCAAGACAACGTGTACGGCAGCTTCGACTGGAAGAAGGTCGGGTTCGCCATTTCCATCCCGCGCGACGCGACCGTCGGAACGCTCCTCCTGGGCCTGCAGGAAAGCAGCGGCACCGTGTGGTTCGACGATGCGGAAGCCAGGGTGCTTCTGGTCTCGGAGCCTCGCCCGGCGCCGCCGGCGAACCCCGGGCCGGTCTTCCGCGGCCACGACCTGCCGCGCCTGAGGGGCGTCATGTCGCCGACGGAGTTCCGCGAGCAGGACCTTCGGGTCCTGGGAGAGGAGTGGAAGGCCAACCTGATCCGATGGCAGATCCAGCGCAACTGGGGCAAGCCGGGAACCGCCCGGGACCTGGAGGAGTACGACCGCTGGATCGACGGCAAACTCGATGAACTGGAAAGAGTTCTCGAATCCTGCCGCAGGCACGGTATCCGCGTGGTCATCGACCTGCATACGCCGCCCGGAGGGCGCCGAGAGAACAACGACCTAGCCATCTTCCACGAGCGCACGTACCAGGAGCATTTCGTCGCGCTCTGGGAGAAGATCGCCCGGCGCTACAAGGGCCATTCGGCAGTCTGGGGCTACGACCTGATCAACGAGCCGACTCAGAACGAGCCCTCGCCCGAGGGGCTCTGCGACTACCTGGGCACGCAGGTCCGGGCCGCAAAGGCCATCCGCGCGATCGACCCGAAGACTACTATCTTTATCGAGGCCGCCATCTGGGACTCGGCCGACGGTTTTGTCTACCTGCAGCCCGTGGCCGTGCCCAACGTGGTCTACCAGGTCCACATGTACTGGCCGCACCAGTTCACGCACCAGGGCGTCTACGGTTCGCCCACCGGCGTGAAGTACCCTGGCGAAATCGACGGCAAGATGTGCGACAAGGAGGCCTTGCGAAAGCACCTGCAGCCGGTTCGGGATTTCCAGGTGGCCTACAACGTGCACATATACGTGGGGGAGTTCAGTGCCATTCGCTGGGCGCCTGGTCAAAGCGCCGCGAACTACCTGCGAGACTGCATTGAGCTCTTCGAGGAATACGGTTGGGACTGGTCGTACCACGCCTACCGTGAGTGGGATGGCTGGAGCGTCGAGCACGGAAGCGACCCCGAGGACAAGAGGCCGACGACCGAGCCCACGGACCGCAAGAGACTCCTGCTGGAGTGGTTTGCCAGAAACCGCAGGCCATCAAGCTGATCTGACGACAGACGCGTTGATCGTGGGATAAGGTGGGCAGAGGATCTGATCTTCGTCGAGCAGTAGGTCGCCTCTCTGTAGAGCGTTTTAGTTACAGCACCGTTTGCCACCATTTTACTCGCCGCAACTCGCTCTCCCGTAGAACGAAGCTCGCTGCCACAGGGCGGCTGGCTTCTCCAGTTTCGGCCTCTGTCTATAGGGTTTTCGGCGTGTTGGTCGGTTCCCAATCCGGACTTCCATTTCGGACGTGGCTTCCCCTCTCTGCCCCGAAAACTCTCTTTCTGGCCCCAACCTCTCTGAAATTCCGGACGAGGCCCTTTCTCGTCCGAAAGTTGTAACACCTGTGATTGCAGCGGCTTACGCGAGGCCGAAAAATGGCCCTGTGGAATTTGTAGAACATCACTGTGGTGTAGCAAACACTTGGGACGTGTGCTCTGACACTAAAGCACGCCGTAGCGGTTGAAGACCTCTCTTAATGTGCTGCCGGCCATGAGGTCACGGCGGGACAACGATTCCTTCGATGCCTTCTCTCGGGCGAGCCTCAGCACGTCGGCCTCCACATCGCGGGGAATGACGACGATGCCATCGAAGTCGGCGAAGATCAGTTCTCCCGGGTGCACCAGAAC
>Ga0272444_10004359_pt1 | contig 12513 bp, 11 predicted proteins | sample SSMForm13_FD_201033 | JGI IMG/M metagenome (GOLD analysis project Ga0272444, IMG submission 201033) | Marine sediment archaeal communities from Little Sippewissett salt marsh, Falmouth, MA, United States - SSM-Form-13 | ecosystem: Environmental > Aquatic > Marine > Wetlands > Sediment ...
TAATTATTCTTCATATATGAATGAGCCAGTGCATATATGAACAAGCTGATAAACCCGGGGCAAAATTCCCTGATTTCCGCACCACAACTGCGAAACATTAATAAATCTGCATTTATTGGCTGCATCCGTCAGAATGCTGACCTATAGAGCAGGTGACATCATGACGAGACCGACCATCGTGACAATGCCTGGAGACGGCATAGGAAAGATAGTGCTTCCAGAAGCACTGAGAGTACTGGACGCTGTTGGCTTCGAGGCCGACTACGTTCACGCGGACATTGGATGGGAATTTTGGAGGACCGAGGGCAATGCCCTACCTGACAGGACGATAAAGCTGCTTGAGAAGCATAAGATAGGCCTGTTCGGGGCCATTACTTCAAAGCCGAAGGACAAGGCAGAAACAGAGCTGGTCCCTGAGCTGCAGGGTAAGGGGCACGTGTACTACAGCCCTATCGTTGGCATGAGGCAGAGGTTCGACCTGGACCTGTGCATCAGGCCGTGCCGCTCGTTCACCGGCAACCCGCTGAACTTCATCAGAAGGCATGGGGACGGGTTCGAGGAGCCGAAGGTGGATGCCGTGATATTCAGGCAGAACACCGAGGGGCTTTACTCAGGAGTGGAATGGACCAACCCACCAGATGAGGTAAGGAAGGCCCTGGAGACCCACCCGAAGATGGGGAAGTACAAGGATGTACCGAGCCAGGATCTGGCAGTGTCCACGAGGATCTTCACAAGGGCAGCCTGCCACAGGATCGTGTACGAGGCCTTCGAGTATGCCAAGAAGTTCGGGTACAAGAACGTCACAATATGCGAGAAACCCAATGTTATCAGGGAGACCTCTGGCATGATGAGGGAGGAAGCCAAGAAGCTTCACCCCAATTACCCAGGCATAGACCTGAAGCACACCAATATAGATGCCCAGATGATGTGGCTCACAAAGAACCCTGAGGATTATGGAGTTATAGTGGCCGGGAACATGTTCGGGGACATCGTCTCAGATGGATTTGCAGGACTGGTTGGAGGGCTTGGATTTGCATGCTCCGCCAACATCGGGAAGGAAGTGGCGGTGTTCGAACCGACACACGGCTCTGCACCTAAGTACACCGAGCTGGACCCGTCCATCGTTAACCCCATGGCCATGATACTCAGTGCATGCATGATGCTGGACCACATCGGAGAGGTCGAGAAGGCCAAGAGGATAAGAAATGCCATTGCGGCCGTTATTGCAGAGAAGAGGATCAGGACCTACGACATGCTCAGGCTCAGGGGAGGGCCAGATGTCTTCCAGCAGGGCGCATCCTCCACGAAGCAGGTGACAGACGCGGTCATCGCCAAGCTGTGATAGCAGCAGTACTTGACATGGAAAAGGGCAGTGCTAAAGGTCGAAAGCAAGCGCCTTCGGTCTGGACCGTGCTGCCTTGACCTTTTATTAATATTACGATTCGAGTTGTGGTCTTATTTTACAACGGTATTTCCTGCTGCCTCGTTCGCAGCGATAATTACGCTGTCCAGCATTTCCTTTTGCTGTTTGGACCATACTCTGTTGGGTGTGCGCTTTATCCATTTCGCATACCAGGTGACGAACTCCAGTCTCTGTGACCTGTTGCGAGCTATATCATCATCGATCTCTTTAAGGTCCATCATGTCCACCCCAGGTCTTTTTTCGCTTCCATCAAAGGGAGTTCGAGGTTCATGATCTCCCTCTCAAGCCCTTCAAGGTCGAACTTTTCTCTGAACAGCTCGAACAGGTAGCGGGCGTCCTCGATATCCTTGTCCGATCCCAAGTAAAGCTTGAAGGCTATCTGAATTTCAAGTGGGGATATGGGAATGGAGCCCTGATCCAGATGCACGGTCAAGCGTTCATCCAGAGCTTTCCTGTGCATGTCTGAAACAGCCCACTTGAACTCTATGTTCGGGAGCACCGTATCCTTTTCCGAGAACCGGAGTGCGAGCTTTTCTTCCAGATAATCGTAATATGCGGTTTTTACGCCCTTCGCATTGTGGCATTCGAATTCAGACAATAAACGATCCCAGAGTTTGGAAAAGGATTCAAAGGACATCCTCTCAACCAGAACATCCACGTTCTCACTGGTCCGGCTCCTTCCAAAGAGGATCGCCACGTATCCTGAAACAAACACATGAGAAACACTGGCCTCCTCCATGATGCGAGAGAATTTGAGAGCCAGGCTATCATATATAGTGGTCATCTTCGAAAGATGTATTTGCCTGCCATCGAACTCGATTTCCAATGATTTCACTCCAACTTATCAACGGAATTGTGACTTCAAATATATAACTATTCGGAGAAATGCCAATATAGCACTGGATGAATAAAGAATACATAAATCATTCTAACATGGGTTGCATCTAAAAGTGTGTATTTAAAAGCCCGGAGAGCGCTTATAATATATCTCATAATCCGTAGCGGTTCCTCCATTTCTTGCATCCATCCATACAATGTGGACATATCCATCCCTAGTAGTAATAGAAGGAATTCTTGACATATTTTCAGCAACCGTTAGCCTATCAGATGAAATTTGCCAAGTGTTTCCTCCATCAGTAGATGAATTATAATATATTTCGTCAGAGGATGAATAAGTACCACAATGATCACGTTCATCCCTATAAATTACATGAACATAATCTCCATCTATTGATATTGCAGGTTGTTCTGATACTTCATTGTCCTTAGGACTCAACCGTTTCTCCTCTCCCCATGTATCGCCGTTATCGTCGGATTTCTTGTAGTAGACCTCTAATATACCTTCATCTTGTTCATTACGCCAGACAACATGGAGGTGTGAATTGTTAATGGCTATTCCATAGGCATCAGAGTTCCAACCATCATTGACCTTACTTATATTTTTTAGCGGATCCCAGCTTACACCTCCATCTATTGAACGTAGATAACGGGTTTCAAATCTTCCGCCATAATAATCACTAAAAATGATGTGGATGTTCGTATCATTGACTGCTATGCCAGCTGGTAATGATGACTTGCTATTACTAGGTGTCAACTGCTGCTCGGGCCACCATGTCTCACCACAATCGCTGCTATTGCAATATGTGACTTCATAACTGGTATCAACAGAAGGATCAGTATCGTTGTACCACACGACATAAACATTATCCTCCCATGCAGCTATGGACGGTTTGCAGGACCACTGGCTATCTTTTTGAGATAGCAACTTGTCCTCGCTCCATGTTTGGCCGTAATCACTGCTCTTCTTGAAATATATCTCAGGTTTACCTGAATTTCTTGAATCCTCCCATGTAATATACACATTAGAACCGTTCACTGCGATACTTGGACATGTAGCAAGTTCGCTACCACCACTATGACTGATTTGTATCTCATTCTTCCAAGTATAGCCTAGATCAGCGCTTCGCCTGTAGAAAATTTCATCGTTTCCACTCGAATTTTCCCAAACAACATGGATAACATTTTCATTTACCGCAATATCTGGATACATGGCGGGAAATATGCCGCTATTCGTCAGCCTCAAATCCTCACTCCATTCTGGCGGTTCACTGGGGGGCTTCCAGCTCGTAGCCTTACCACTGTACACAAAGAACCCGTTCGGATTGGCGGTGTTATCGTACCTGCCCACGAGGTCGAAGTTCTTGCCAGCGGCACCGTCCCGCAGTTCCCAGCCGCTGGTGCTCCAGTTCGCTAGCATCGTGAAGTTGTCGTTCTGGGACAGGAGGTCATCAGCATCGTAAATAGAGTAAGAGTACGGGATGCCTATCTGGTTCCAGCCTTTACAGAGGTTCAATGGGATGGATGAATTGTATCTCTCTCCGGCACAGTGCCAGGTCGGCTCCGTATTAGTGCTACCGTTGATGTTGACAAAGCACGCTTCCGCATCCAACAATGTAAAATCGTTCAAAGTAGGTATCTCTGCGATCCAGGACACCCACAGTCCTCTTGTCAATCTGACTATTTCGCTGACGTTGTTCTGCGGCTGGATGTCCGCATTGATGGTTGCCGCCCACTGCGAGGCTGTTGTGATGGACGTGTTCAAGGGAATTGTAATCAAGTTCCAGCCAAAGTTTAGATCAACATCGATGCCGGAAGCCAGTGGTATCTGCTTGTCACTTTGATCGGAGCTAGAGATCGGAATGGCGGCCAGCAGGACCAAGGATATCATCACTACGCCTATCTTTCGCTTCACGTTGAATAATATGGCACAGGTACATAATAAATGTTATTTGGCAATATATGTATAAAAAGAAAAAAATGTGTTAATGAAGCTCGAGGCCATTGAACAAGCACAGAACAATAACCTATCTAATCACTGGTCGTCAGGGCCGTTGTGCCAGGGATCGTAGCTGCCGGCACCAGGGTTATTCACACCTACCCAGGGCATGAAAGCTGGATCACCATAGCAAGCGAACATGGTTATCTCCTTCCAGTGCGCATCAGTGCCCTCGTCGAAGGGGGAATAGACGTTGTCATGGTTCCTTATATACCGGTTCTCTGCCCATTGTACCGCTTTACCCAGGGTGCCGTGCTCCTCCTCGTGGTTGAGCAGCCCATCTATAGGGAAACCGTACCAGCAGTTGTTCAGGTCCCACTGGTAATCCCCTGTGAACTTGCCAATGAACGCGTAGATGTCCTGGCCCAGGTTGCTGAAGCTCACTTCCGTAGCCGAAATGAGGCCAATTCCTCCGGCTTTGAAATAATTGGGTGCAAAGGTCTCTTGCCAGATTATGGGATCGTTCCACCAGGTCAAGCCCCTTATCTTGCCGTTCTCGCAGCACACTGAAACGAAGACCTGGGGCGGCAGGTAGTAATCCACAACCGAGGGTGCTGGTATCTCTGAATTGTTGCCTTCGAGTCTGTTCTTACTCTGGGGGTCTCCCTCGTATGGCTCATAAACGTAATAGGTCGCATGCCAGCTCCCGTGGCCTCTGTAAGCCATGAAACCGGATGATTCCACCACAGGCTTGAAGTCCATTTCGCGCTTGGAGGTCTCTGAAGCCCAACCACCATTGCCAGTGGTCCTCATGTAATCATATGTGAAGCCCTCGTCGTTCAGGTCGTCCCTGAGGAACCATCCAGGAGTCATCTGCAGCCTCTGGTCCGCGACCTCGTAGCCGTTCCATATGGAGGCATGGGACATCCAGTCCATTTCCTCTGAGCCAGTTTGGTAGTTCACGGTCACGCTCCTGATCATGTCATAATAACAGAATGTTCTTACTATGGTATTGGAGCACTCCCGCAGGTCCATGTTGATAATCCTGCCCACGGCACTGTCCATGGTGTATGGATCATCATCCAGGAAGCCGTACATGGTGTCGCAGCTCACACAGCCGTCTCCTTCTGTGGAGTCTGCATCCGAGGAAGTGTGGTCCGGAAGCTCGAACTGCGGTACTGCATCGCCGCTGCCAAGCAAGCATATGTATTCAGGTATCTGGTAGTTCTTTGAGAACTGGACCAATTTAAGATAGATACCGATGGCTTCCTTGTTCCTCTCGGTATCCATGTAGCCTATCTCCTGGGTGCTGTTTTTCCATTGGGTGAGTACATAGGCATCATGATATGCTGCGAACTCTCCTGCAAGTATTGAGAGCTGCGGAACATGAGAATATGCGGATTTTGTGTTCCCATCCCTGTCAGTCCATAGGTAGGTTATATTCTCGTGGTCATTGGTGTTTGCAACGACCACATAACTTGGAGGTATCTCCAGGGCAACGAGCTGGTCCCAGGCTTCTTCCTGGGTGCGGAAGGTGGTCTCACCCTCCACTATCACCTTGTTGGTGTTCTTAGCCACTGGCGCGGCCCAGAGCGCTTCTTCATAGGAGGACACCGTGAGCTCGCCTGCGAAGCCCTGCATTCTCTTTAGAGTAAACCATTCAGCATCAAGAACCGTGACATTACTGAGCTGCCTCTCCAAGGTCTCAGCAGTTGCTTCATCATTTGAAAAAAGGAATCTGGGAATTTCCCCATATGTTAAGTTGCGGATGGTTGACATCTGGTGGGAGGAGAGCTTGCCGTTCTTGATAATGAAGAATGGGTTGTAACCATTGGTGGCTGCCATCGCCCCGAGGCTGGCTGTGAACATGCGCTCCTCCTCGCTTGTTGGCTCCTCCACGAAGACCATATATTTCTCAGGTAGAGAAAGGTCCTTTGGCACCTCTGCTTCGACTTCCTGGGTCGGCATCAGGGAGTAACCGATGATCCCCAGAAGAAGGGCAGCAGCACCAATAGCGAACAGTTTCTGGTTCTTGTTCATCTTGGATAGGGCAATAGACTTCACGGGCACCACCAGTATTAACATGGGGTTTGTGGTTTATATAATTTAAGTATACTTGTACATATGTACGAGATAAATCTGAGGTGGAAAAGGAAAACCGCTATATAACCAACAACAAATCACCTGTCGGAGAAGTGAGAGCATGGACCTGGGATTGAAGGGAAGGACAGCATTAGTATCTGCAGCCAGTAAAGGCATCGGACTCGCCGTAGCAAAGGAATTGGCGGCAGAGGGCTGCAGCATTGCGATATGCGCAAGGGGAAGGGAGGCACTGGACAATGCAGTGGAGGAGCTGTGCGATATTGCGGCAACTGCTGGTGGTGCGAAGATCACTGGCAACATTGCAGATCTGACCAAGAAAGATGATATCCAGACCCTTTTTTCAAAGGTGGAGACCGAGCTAGGCTCCCCGGATATACTTGTAGTGAGCGCTGGTGGCCCTCCATCCGGTGGTTTCGACAAGATAACCGATGAAGAGTGGGAAAGAAGCATCAGGCTCACGCTTCTCAGTGCGGTCCAGCTCACCAGATGCGTGCTTCCAGGCATGAAAAAGAGGGAATGGGGCAGGATCATCTTCCTGACCTCTGTATCTGTGAAGGAACCGATCGACAACCTCATGCTCTCCAATGCAATACGGCCGGGGGTCATCGGTTTTGCCAAGACCCTGTCCAGGGAGGTCGGCAGCTTCAATATTACTGTGAACTGCATTGCTCCTGGCTACACTGCAACCAATAGATTGAAGGAACTGGCAAATGCCCTGGCAGAAAGGGATGGGAAAGAGGCATCAGCGGTCTTTGACATGTGGAGCTCCAGTACTGCACTTGGAAGGGTTGGCGAGCCAGAGGAGATCGCAGCCCTGGCCGCATTCCTTGCATCAGAACGAGCAGGCTATATCACTGGAACCACGATACAAGTGGATGGCGGCACAGTCAGGTCACTTCTGTAAACTGCTTCTACTTTGCTAGTGCTTCTACCTTGCTAGTGCTGTCTAGAAGTAGTGGTCCTGAAAAAGTAAGTGAAGTAGTATTACCTGGATACCTTCTTCAAGTACCTCTGGGCTTCGACAAAGGTGGTTAGGTCCCCATCCCAATTCATCAGCTGTTTCCTGTATTTACCTTCGAAGTCGTTCAGGGATGTCCTGAGCCTGCCTATTATCTGCTTGTTCTCTCCGGAAAATATTGCGGCCATGTATGCATAATCTCCCTGCTCCACAGCCAAGGTCATATTGCCGTAATTGATGCTCTTGATATCCGTGCTGTCGTCCTCAAGGCAGTTCTTGATGAAATCCTGGACTGCGGTGAGCATGCCTGCCATGATATCACCGTCCTTCATGCCGCATTCTTCCGAGTTGTGCTGTGCAATGAGCCTTCCATCTTTATAAACAAGGAATAGGCTTTCAAGTGTCTGGCCGCTGCATTCAAGGCCGCTCAATGTATCATTGAGCTTGTTCGTGGTGTCCCTGAGAATGAGGTCCTTTCTCAAACAAATAAAATCGTTGGCTATCTCAAAGAAGTCATCCCCGGAATTGATGCGCTCTTTGAGGGATTGAATGTTATTGTACACATCCCTGTCCATGGTTGCGTAGATGATGAAAACCTTTTGGTCAAGGGAAGACTGGACCTTCTTCAGTATCTTGGCCTTGTCCTCAGGACCCAACTGTTTTATCTTCTCGCTACCTAGTAATCTTTCCAGTCCATCCTCGAATGTCATTCTCTCACCTTTAGAAGAGCCCTTTGACCCTCCCGTTCGCCTCAATGTCCATGCCTTCAGCAGCAGGTCGAGCTGGAAGTCCGGGCATGGTGTTTATCTCGCCTGTAACTGGTACTATGAAACCAGCACCTGCTGATATTCTCAATTCCCTTACCGTTATTTTGAACTTTCGCGGCCTTCCTCTCTTATGCGGGTCATCGGAGAGGGAGTACTGGGTCTTGGCCATGCATATAGGCAGGTCATGGTATTCATTGCTATTTATCCTCTCCAAGTCCTTCTCGGCCCTCACGGTATAGTTTATCCTATCCGCCCCATAAATGCCTTTTGCTATGAGCTCGATCTTTTCTCTCACCGTATTGTCCAGTTTATAAAGATACCTGAAGGGATAGCGCTTTGCAGCCTTGATGACCTCCTCAGCCAGTGCTTGACCACCGCTGCCGCCCTTCTCAAATACCTCTGTGATTGCATAAGGAACCTCCAGAGAGTCACAGAGCTTTGACAGGTGATCTAACTCGTCGGAATCATCGCCAGGATGTACATTGATAGATATGACAACAGGCAGACCGAAGGACTGGACATTCTCCAGGTGCTTGCTCAGGTTGGACATGCCCTTCTTCATAGCCTCCAGATTCTTGGATCCAAGTTCCTTTCTCTGGACACCTCCATGCCATTTGAGGGCCCTGGTAGTGACGACCATCACTACAACGGATGGCCTGAAACCCCCAGTTCTGCAAACGATATTGAAGAACTTCTCTGCTCCAAGGTCCGAGCCAAAACCTGCTTCAGTAACGAAATAATCCGACATATGGAGGCCCATCCTTGTAGAGATAATGCTCGATGCGCCGTGAGCGATGTTAGCGAAGGGACCGCCGTGGATGAAAGCAGGGGTGCCTTCCACTGTTTGCACCAAATTTGGTTTGATGGCATGCTTCATGAGCATGGCCATGGCACCCACGGAGTTGAGCTCGCTGGCGATCACCGGATTGCCGCTGTAATCGTAAGCAACCAGTATCCTGCTCAACCTTTCCTTGAGATCTGGAATATCGGAGCAGAGGCACAGCACTGCCATGACCTCCGAGGCTGCGGTGATGTCAAACCTCTCCTCGTGGGGAAGGCCGTTCTTGTGCCCGCCTAATCCTACCACCACTCCCCGCAGGGCCCTGTCGCTGATATCCGTGACCCTTGGCCACATGATCTCCCTAGGGTCCACCAAAGCCTTGTTGCCGTGATGGATGTGATTGTCAAGGATCGATGCCAGGAGATTGTGTGCTGCTGCTATGGCATACATATCCCCCGTGAAATGCAGGTTGATGTCCTCCATCGGAAGAACCTGGGAGTAACCACCTCCCGCAGCACCACCCTTGATGCCGAAGCATGGACCCAGTGACGGCTCCCTGATTCCCACCATTGCACTCTTTCCCAGTCTCTGGAGGGCTTGGGCCAGGCCGATGGCCACAGTGGTCTTTCCCTCACCACTTGGTGTGGGGTTTATTGTGGTAACCAGTACGAGGTCTCCCTGGTCTCTGGAGCTTAGATGCTTGAAGGATTCAAGGAATACCTTGGCCTTGTGGCTTCCCCAGAGCTCGAAATCATCCTGTCGAAGATTTGCTTTCGAGGCGATGGACTCCATGGGTATAAGTTCCACAGACTGTGCAATCTCCACGTCACTCTTCATTATCACCCCATTAATGAGGTTATGAATATAATTTGCGCAGTTATGTCGATAATTGATTATTGCTTATATATGAACATAACGTATTTATACGCCGAAACTTAATTAGGACTTGAATCAATACAGAGGCCTATCCCATGAAAAAGGTAGTAATCTCACTGATGATTGTCCTATGCATGATTTCCATAAGCTTTAGTGCTCGGAATTCCAGTGGAAGTACTGCTATTGAAAGCTACTGTTATTCACCAGGTGCCACTATTAGTGTACCGCAAGGCAATGGGATCAGCGAATATGCCATCCTAAACATTTGGCTAACCAACGAATTAGGGTACTATACGACTGGATATCACGACCACATGGTATTCAATAATACTCATTCAACTTACATTTATCTCCCGCCAGTAAAATATTCACCAGATATTGATACTTACTGGGACTTTTGGTCCACGGGAGACCACTTGTTAGAGGTATATGAAGTAGTAAAAGGAATTAACTCCGCACCCACTACACTAAGGAACGCATCTGGAAGTTCTCTCTTATACTCATTGACCACTAGTGGAGTACAATTACCAAGTCCAGTGTGGCTTAGCTACATACCAACACCCACTATCCAAAGCCAGGATGGAAATAACTTTATATTGAACTGGACCGCTCAATCAGACATGGTTGAAACTAATTTCGCAGAACCATCACCTGACACAGTAGTGGACAACATTCTTACTTACGAGGTATTCACAAATAAAACCGGAATCTGGGAGCATGAGGGATGGGCAGATGCAGCTACCCCATACTCTCCTGGTGGGGAAATGACCTACCATGGGTCCATTGAGGGGTATTCCAGTGCAGGTTTCAAGATCGCACCTGTGTACAAGTATGTGAATTTTGAGAACGACGGCAGCAACTACACGTCAAAGGCTTGGTCTGATACGATATGGGTCAAGAAGGTGCTGCCAAAGGTGACCGTGCATATGTCAAACGGGTATAATCTCTTTGGCGTCACAAGGGACGAGGAGGATAAGGGGACGAAAGCTAGCTTCCTTGCCCAGACATTGGAAAAGAACAATAGCGTCAGGGTCACAGACATAACCTATTACAAGAATGGTGAATGGCGTACCTATCTACACAGGGATGGATCCAGTGGTCAACTGCTAAAATTCTTTGACTTCGATCTCTCCAATGAGCTGAGCTACTTCATTGGAATATCCGAGCCTGCGGATCAGTTCCAATTCCAGATCGAGCTGGATGAACCTTCAAGCCCAGAGCCCATCTCTGTTAATGTAGGTTGGAACGCAATTTCTCTCCGGGGCTACAGTCAATCCACGGCAGACGCTTTCCTAAACAAGTATTCGAAGATTGATTGGATATACAAATACGACCCAATGACAGGATGGATAGGGCAGGACCAGACCGGATCAGGAGATGACTTCGACCTTAATTCCGGAGATGGGTTTTTCGTCTGGGCAAAGGAAAGTTTTACCATTCAATGAGCTAGACGCCTTTCTTCTCACCCCAGAACACCTTGTGCAGCTGGGCCAATACCCTGACATCATGCAGCTTGTCCATCTTTATCTTCTCCACGATCCATGCTCCATCCATGCCGCCCTTTGGCTGGAATATCACATGGCATTGGGGTTGATGATCCTTCAACACGTCCTTGGCAAACTCGTAGTCCTTCTCATCCGCAATAACGAACTTGAGCTCGTCATGCTCCCTCAGATGCTCGATGTTATTGCGTTTCATGTAGAAGTGCATGCCTGAGCTCGGAGTTTTCATGTCCATGCAAATCTTGACCTGCTTTGGGACAGGGGTGATGTCCTTTGAGCCATTTGTTTCTAAACATACCTCGTATCCCTCACTGACCAGTGTTTCCATCAGGTCAATGGCATTGGGGTCCTCCAGCGGCTCCCCGCCAGTGACGCAAACCCTTTTACAGAAGAAGCTCTCCACCTTTTCAAGGACCTCGGACTTGTCCTTCTCCTCGCCCTCGCCCCAGGCGTACTTGGTATCGCACCAGGAGCATTGGAGGTTGCAGCCTGCCAGCCTGATGAACACCGTTGGTAGGCCCTGGTCGCATCCCTCTCCCTGGATGGAATGGAAGATCTCGGAGATGTGCAAGATGCAGGACATTAAGGCACCTCCTCGTACCGTATCGGGTCCTGGTACCCTGCTTTCTCGAACCCCTTCAGGCGCAGAACGCAAGCATCGCATTGGCCGCAAGCCTTCTTGCCTCCTGAATAGCAGCTCCATGTCAGGTGATATGGCGCGTCCAGCTTTATTCCTTTTGAGATTATCTCGGCCTTTGTCAGGTTCAATAAGGGGGTTTCGATGGTAATGGTTTTACCCTCCAACGCGGTCTTGGTGGCTTTGTCGGCCATTGCCTGGAATGCCTCTATGAACTCAGGCCTGCAGTCTGGATAGCCGCTGTAGTCCAGTGCGTTCACGCCTATGAACACCTTTTGGGCGTCCATGACCTCGGCATATGACAGAGCTATGGAGAGGAAAATGGCATTTCTCCCTGGGACATAGGTGGAAGGGATGGAAGCACCGATATCCTCTACATCATGTTTTGGGATGTTTCCAGTGTAGAGAGACGAGCCGCCGATATCATCAAGATTGATGGAGATCCTCTTCAGCTCGATACCATAATGGGAGCAAATGGCCTCCGCTGCCTGCAGCTCCCTGGAATGCACCTGGCCATAGCTGATGGAGAGAGGATAGCAATCCAGTCCTTTCTTCAAAGCCATAGATAAACAAGTGGCAGAGTCAAGTCCTCCAGAGAGGAGTACAACAGCTTTCATCCCTGTTGAATTGGTATTTGATTATTTAAGGGTAAGGATGACGTACAATAAATGTAATCTTTCGTATAAAAAG